>Ga0070665_100000219_pt1 | contig 95548 bp, 75 predicted proteins | sample KBSS13metaG_FD_65862 | JGI IMG/M metagenome (GOLD analysis project Ga0070665, IMG submission 65862) | Switchgrass rhizosphere microbial communities from Kellogg Biological Station, Michigan, USA - KBS S1-3 metaG | ecosystem: Host-associated > Plants > Roots > Rhizosphere > Soil ... | reverse complement strand
TCTCTCTCTCTCTCTCTCTCTCTCTCTCTCTCTCTCTCTCTCTCTCTCTCTCTCTCAAACCTCCAGGCAAAGGGCAGAACAATGAACTCTCTCAAGACTCTGATCGGCGTTTCAACTCTGGTGCTGGGCGCGACGGCGGCCTCGGCTTCGATCTCGGCGACATCGGGTGCGACGAACTGGCTTGGCTCGCCTCCTCCGAGCGCGGTGACCGGATTCCTGATGGGACCGCTGGCGTATGCGTGGGACGAACAGCAGAACGTGTTCACGACCGGCGTCTACTGCGACATGCTGAATAACCCTGGAAACAGCGGCTCGCCGGTGTCCGGCACAATCATCGGCGCGTTCGACAGCCACATGATCCACTTCCAGCAGCCGACTGGCGCGGCCGGTGTGACTGGATCGGTGACGTTCAGCGGCCAGATTATCGGTGTGATGTTCGTCGGGCTCAGCCTCGACAACACCGACGCGACGTTCGGCTCGTTTGGAACGCTGTATCCGTTTGCTGATCCGGGTCGGGGCCTCAACGGGTTCTCGAACTTCTCGATCAACGCGAATGTGCTGACTTTCAACTTCACCACAATCGTCCCGAACAAGGACGTGATCGAGATTCGCGTGCTGACGCACCCAGTGCCGGCTCCCGGCGCTCTGGCGATGCTCGGTCTCGGCACGATTTTTTCTGTGCGTCGTCGCCGTTGAGCTGCAAGGTCTCGGCCTCAAGAGTGAAGTCTTTACGAACACAAACTCAAACCTGAAGGAAACGGGCAATGAATAAGGTGAAGACTCTGATCGGCGGCGGCGTGTTGATGATGGGGGCAGTGGGCGCGACGGTCTCGTCGGCCGCGATTACCGGCGTTGCGGGCCAGACGACCTGGCTCGGCGCGCCCCCGATCTCCTGCACTCCGGGCACCTTGTTCGGACCGAATGCGTTTGCGTGGGATGAGAAGCAGAATCAGGTCGTCGCCAACGTGATGTGCGACCTGACCAACAACCCGGGCAACAGCGGCGCGCCGGTCTTCGGCCTGGTGAGCGGCCTCGTCGACAGCCACTTCATTCACTTTGAGCAGAACACGGCGGCGACCCTGGTAAACGGTCAGGTGACGTTCGCGGGCAAGATCCGTGGTGTGATGTTCCGGCAGAACACCCTCGATATCAGCGACATTCCGCTCGGCTCGCCGGGTACTGTCTATCCGACCGGATACGGCTGGCGCGGGCTGAATGCATCGTCGTTCTTCTCGATCAACAACAACGTTCTGACGTTCCACTTTGACGGACCGCTTCCGACGCTCGACATTCTGCAGCTTCGTGTTCTGACCGAGCACGTCGTGCCGGCACCGGGTTCGATGGCGCTTCTGGGCCTGGGCGGCTTGGTTGCGGCCCGCCGTCGTCGTGCGTGAATGTCTCTCCTCTCCAACTGAAATCAACCCGCGAAAACACTCTTCGAAAAGGATCTCCAGTCATGAATCTCCTCTCCAAAGTTTCGCTTGTGACCCTCGGACTTACAGCTTTGCTCTCGAGCGCGAACGGCGCGATCACTTCAGTCAGCGGCCAGACCACATGGCTTGGGTCTCCCCCGGTGTCGTGCTGGCCGGGCCTGCTGACGGGTTTCAACGCATACGCATGGGATGAGCAGCAGAACATCACGCTCGCAACGCTCGCGGTCGACATGACCAACAACCCGGGCACGAGCGCGTTCATGATTCCGGGGCTGCTCGGCGGGACATACGACAGTCACTTCATTCACTTCGAGGGCATTCCAGGTGTGATCAGCGCGCAGGGAACGGTGACGTTCGCGACCAACATCGTCGGCGTGATTGTCAAGCCGCTGACGCTCGACAACTCCGACTTCACCTGCGGCGCATTCGGAACGTCGTATCCGACCGGCTATCCGTTCCGGGGCACGAACACCTCGATCCCATCGTTTTTCTCGATCAACGCCAACACCATCACGTTCAATCTCGCGGCAATCTCGTCGCTGGGCGAAGTGGCGCAGATCCGCGTGATCACCGATGCTGTCCCCGCGCCGGGCGCGGCGGGATTGCTCGCGATGGGCGGGCTGGTTGTGGCTCGGCGCCGACGGAACTAACACAAAAACTTGCACTCAGGGCCTGGAGGCCTGCTTCGCGGGTGCGCCGATCGCCCACCCCGCACCGGAAACGGAGCGGAGTGGGCGGTTGTATTTCGCGCGGGCTGCTCTATTTCGGCATCACGCTCGATTTATCCGGCGCCGGCACAAGCTTCACTGGCTCGACCGGCTTCTCCGCGATGCGTTTCTGCATCTCCGCGATTGCGCGATCCAGCTGCGTGTCCTTACCCTCGGCTTCCTGATCCGGCGTGTTGTCGATATCGATATCCGGATCGACGCCGTGGTTTTCGACGGTCCAGCCTTGGCGCGGCTCGAACCACGCGAACTCGGGCTGGGTGGACATGCCGCCGTCGATGAACGGCTTGTCGCTTCGGATGCCGACAACGCCGCCCCAAGACCGCTTGCCAATGACGGGGCCGAGCTTATTGAGCTGAAACGAGCGGGGAAAGATGTCGCCGTCGGAGGCGGACCAGTGATTGATAAGGACGGTCTTGTATCCCTCGTGCGTGCCTTCGGGGAGGCGCGAAATCGAGCCGCGGCGGGGGACGTCATACGCCCAGACCTGACGCTTGAGGCGCTCGATGATCATGGGCGAGACATTTCCGCCACCGTTGTAACGATCGTCGAAGATCAGCGCCTGCTTGGTGAGCTGCGGGTAATAGAACTGGATGAACCGGGTGAGGCCCGCGCCGCCCATGTCGGGCAGGTGCATGTAGCCGATTGTGCCGCCGGAGGCCTTGTCCACGTATTCGCGGTTGCGCCGGGCCCAATCGCGATAGACCAACGCGTGCTGATCCGAAACTGCCTTGATCTGGATATCGCGGGCGTCGGAGCGATCCGGCTTGGAACCGACAGTGATGACAATCTCCTGCCCCGCGAGTGTGCCGAGGAGTTGATAGACCTCCTCGGTGGGCGGGACATCGCGACCATTGATGGCCCAGAGATAGTCGCCTTCCTTCACGCGCGCGTGCGGTGCGAGGAGCGGATTCGGATAGGCGGTTTCCCAGGCTTCGGGGCGATAGATGTGGGAGAATCGGAACGCCTTCGCTGCTTTGTCGACGGTGAGTTCCGAACCGAGGAGGCCGGTGTTGATTGAGCGTGAGCCTTCGACGTCGCCTCCTCGCACGTAGGTGTGCGAGGTGCCGAGTTCGCCGAGGAGCTGGCCGATGAGGTCGTTGAGCTCGTTGCGGGTGGCGATGCGAGGGAGGAGCGCGCCGTAGCGATCCTTCATCGCGTTCCAGTCGATGCGGGCCATGTCGGCCGACCAATAGAAATCACGCTGCAGACGCCAAGCCTCGTTGAAGATCTGCGACCACTCTGCCGCGGGATCGACGAGAAGGCGGAATTTTGAGGGATCGACGGAGTCTTTGGGCTTCTTGGACTTCGGGCCCTCATCGTCGCCGGGCTTCGAGTCTGTTCCGGTGAACTTGATTTCGTCGGCACTGCGATACGCGATCTTCTTGTTGTCGAGGCTGAAGGTGTAATCACGGATATTGGTAAGGAAGGGCTCGGCCTTCTTAGTTTCAAAGTCGAAAGCAAGGAGCGTGGTACGGGCGCGGGAATCTTCGCCGTCTTCAGGTTCATCGTTCATGCCGCTGACAGGAACTTGCGCGATGAAGACTTTACCTTCAGTCGCGTGCAGGCCCACGAAGTTGTCGGCGTTGATCGGGAACTGGAAGACTCGAGCTTCGAGCCCGTCGGTCTCGATCTTCATCTCGGGGAGCATGGGCTTTTCGTCTTCGTCCTTGTCGCTGTCCTTTCCCGCGTCTTTGTCGTTGGATTGACCTTCTGCTTTGCCATCACCCTTGTTGTGCTTGTGCTTCTTGTCCTTCTTCTTCTCTTTCGGATCGAGCATCTCGTCAGGCACGAAGGGCGAGAGTCCGTCTGCCGCCAGCACCAGCGCATACGGCTTCACGCTTGATGCGGTGATGAAGTTCCACTCGTGCTGATCGACAAGCGGGTCGAACGTGCGGCTGCTCAGGAAGTAGAGGTATTTGCCCGCGGGGTCCCAGGTGAAGGCGTGATCGTTTGTGAAGGAGGTCGAGACCGGAAAACTCTTTTTCTGCTCGAGCGAATAAATGCGAATTTCGTTCGCTCCGTACCCCAGTCCGTCCTTCGCGTCGCGCTGCCTGGCGTAAGCGAGCCACTTGCCGTCTGGTGAGAAGTCGTACTCGCGAATTTCGCCGGCGGTGGAAGCGTCGACAGTCGTGACGTTCCCTGATTCTGCATCCACAACGAATAGCGACATCGTGAGGTCTGCGTAGGCGACATTCTTGCCGTCAGGCGACCAGATCGGATCAAAGATCCAGCCCTTGCCCTGCTTCGTTAGCAGTTTCTTCGTTCCGACTTTGGATACATCGAAGATCGCCAGCTCCTGCTCGCCGGTTTCGTCGGTGATCGCGACAACCTTCTTGCCGTCCGGGGAGAAGGCGGGCGCACGTTCGCGAACTCCGGACGATTGCGTCAGCTGCACTGTGCGGCCGGGTTTGGCCGGGCTGATCCACAGTTCGCCTCGTGAAGATGCCACCACGCGCGATCCGTCCGTATTCAAGCCATAGCCGTCGAACGTCTTTCCGGCATCTTCGTAGCGAGCTTGATTGCGCACGCGATCGGATGCGAGGTCAACGGCGATCTTCTTGTCTTCGCCCGTCTTCGCATCGAACACCCATAGATCCGCGCCGAGCATGTACACGATCTTTCCGCCCTGCATATCCGCCCAGCGGCAATCGAAATCCGAGTGCTTGGTGTGCTGCTTCACATCCGTGCCGTCGGGTTTCGACGAGAAGATGTTGGAGCGGTTGGTGGTGGCGTCGCGATCGGAAAGGAAGTACACCCGCTGATTGACTCCGTCGGAAGCGTCCCACATCGGAAAGTCATCGGTGCCGATCCAGTCGGTGATCTTCTTGAAAGTGTTGTTCGTGAGATCGCCGACCCAGACATCCGGCGCCGTGCCGCCTCGATAGCGCTTCCACGTGCGGAACTCGGTGGACCATCGGTTGAACGCGATCGACTTGCCATCGGGTGAGAAACTGGCAAGCGATGCAATGCCGATGTTGATAGGCGTTGCTTCGCCTCCCCCAACGGGAACTTCGAAAAAGAAATCTTCCCAGTGCACGGTCTTGCGCTGCGAACGGAAGACGATGGCCGAAGAATCGGGTTTCCAGGCAACGACTTCATCACGAGCCGGGTGATAGGTCAGCCGCTTGGGCGGTCCGCCCGCGGCAGGCATCACGTACACATCGCGATTGCCCTGATACTCGCCGCTGAACGCAAGCCACTTGCCGTCGGGGCTGAATTTCGGAAAGCCTTCCTGACCCGCATGGGTAGTCAGGCGCAGCGCGGGGCCCCCGGAAACCGGCACTTTCCAGAGGTCACCTTCGGCGGAGAAGACCACTGTTTCCCCCCAGATCGTGGGGAAGCGGTAGTAGCCGTCCGCTCCGAGTGCGGTGACGGACACGACGGAGGAAAGAGCCAGTGACATCCGGAAATATCGCATCGCCAACATCCTCTTTGCATGAACTGAAGACTGCCAATCGAATCGATGACGCACGGTAGCACGCCGCAGTTGGGATTCAGCGCAGGGGGCGATTACGTTGCAGCGGCGGAGAGAATTGCACCTTTTTGCATCAGCTCAAGACGACTTTCAACAGGAAGTAAGCGGAAAGCGCGATTTGCCAATGCGTTGATAGTCTTGGGAGGATTGAGTGACCTTCAGATACCAACCGTGGAACCGATCGCGGAGATCGAATTGGAGATGCCGCCGGCCGGCGGGCCGACCTTCGGCGTTTCGATAAAATTTGCTGGTGAACCGCCGGTTCTGTACACGACCGCATCTGAATGGAGTCGATGGAATCGGGATTGGGTTTGGTGGCATGTTCCGGATGCCGCGGCATTGACGATGTTGATCGCGCTGTCTGTCATGGTCGGCATGATGTGGAAGGCGCGCGGGCGCGGGCGCATGAAGGGCCGCGCTTACTGCGCCCGATGCAATCATGAGCTCGTCGCGCCCCAAATTGAGATTGCGCAGAGCGACCGGGCAGAGTGGAGCGATTTGAATGCCCGCTGCCCGGAATGTGGATCACGGCAGCCTCCCGAGATCGCGGGGGCCTATGCACGGCGTGTGAAGTGGAAACTGCTCGCATGGGCGACAGTCTTCGGGCTCTCCGGGACGATGTTCGCGATGACGTTGGTTGGAAGGGATAGAGCGAGGCAATCCGGGAGGCAACTGGCCGCCTGGCCGGCGGCTGCGCTGAAATCCGTATGGGAAGAGTGGCCGCTGTATCGAGCAACACCCGTGGAGGCGCTGCGGCGAACGGTTGTCTGGCGGGTGCCGCTGGACGGATCGGAGCCCGTGCGACTTCTGGTGGGTGGAACCTCGTTCACGGAACCGTTTATTTCAGAGAATGGGCGCGTTGTAGCCCTTCCACTCAAGCATGCGACCGGGATCACATTCCTCGATCAGCGAACAGGTCACGTTCGCGACGTTGTATTTCCGACAGCGCGAAGGATGTACCCGATGGTTGCCGGTTTTGGGCCCGAGGCCCGATCGGTGCTCGTTGCGATGGAGGCTACTGAGCCGACACGGATCGAATTTTGGCACGTGGAGACAGAGTCGGGCCACATCGCACGGGTGGGGCTGATCGACATCCCGAACGGTGAGCTTCCGATCATGCAGTTCATTCCACCTGTCGCGGTGGAAAATGAGCACGGAGTGCGTTGGGCCTTTGCGGGAGCGACGAATCGCACGGAAGGGTTCTACCGGGCCTTTGCGTTTGTCGGTGGTCCCGATGGGTGGAAGCAGTACGAAATGGATTACGACACACCACTGGCAAGTGCGCGACTCTCGCCGGACCTGTCGGGTGTGCGGCTCCAGTGGGATCCGGCCGAGAACAGACTTGATCCGAGCAGGAAGTTTTGGAACTTTGAAGCCGGGGTGGTGGAATGGCGTGCGAGCGAAGTTCCCGCTCCGCGAGTGGTAGTCGATCGGGCAACAACGAAAGCGGGCGTTGGCCTGAACGCGCGTGTGCTCAGTGCGACCAGCGACGATCCGATCGCGATATTGGATGGAAGCGCGGGGCTTGGCTCAAACTGGCGGGCGTCATTGGATGGGCGATTTGTCGCGGGAGTCGTATCGCAATTCAGTCCGAGTTGGATGCAGCGGTGGACTGCGAAATGGCTGCCGGTGCGGACGGCGAGGCTGGTGGTGTGGAGGATTCCGATGCGCTAGGGCCTTTGTTCAACTTCGTGTTCCAGCTTGTCCGCTTCAGCCCCTACTCAATTTCTCGCTGCGCCGCAATCAGTGTCGCACGAACGCGCTTGCTGATCGGCTCTTTGCCACGACTGCCTTTGGGTGAGGCGGTTGTGAACGCGTTCAGCAGGACGTGTGAATCGCCTTCTGCGACAGTGGTTTAATGCTCGTCTTTGTCCCTCGCCCGCTCGGGGCGAACCGCCATAGACGCTGTCGCGACAATTCCGACAACGAGCGTCGCAAATTCGAGTCCGGTCGCCGTCACCAGATGCCGCACCGCGAACCGGGATATCTGGGAAATCACCGTCGCGGGCCGCGCCGTGATCGGCAACGGATTTCTGAAAAACAACAAGGAACAGGAGAGTCCGCAGTCCGGCTGAATCCGGAAGACAACCCGCCATGTCCGGTTTGGTCGGCGGTCGACCCCCGCCTCCCGATACTGCGTTTTCCGGATTCGGTCGTTGGCAGGCCCCGCTTCAAGGACATTGGATGCAACTCGGGACGCGGAATCAGGTACTGTTTGTCCTTGGTCACATTTTTTCGCGGAGACGAACGATGCACGCAGCGACGGCATTTCTGGGAAGCCTGGCGATGATTCTTGTTACGGCCACGAGCTCGGCTGCTGATGCGCCGACGCCTCCGGTCGCGCCAAAAAAACCGCACGTGGCAGAAGTTCACGGGCAGAAAATGTCCGACGACTATTTCTGGCTGCGCGAGCGAGAGAACCCGGAGGTGATCACCCATCTCAAAGCCGAGAATGCATACACCGAAGCGATGACCTCGAACCTGAAAGGGCTTGAGACAAAGCTGTACGAAGAGATGCTCGGACGCATCAAGCAGACCGATCTCTCCGTCCCGTATCGCGAGAACGGATATTTCTACTACTCGCGCACGGAAGAGGGCAAGTCGTATCCCATTCACTGCCGCAAGAAGGGCTCGCTCGATGCACCCGAAGAGATCATGCTCGATGTGAACAAGATGGCGGAGGGCAAGCCGACTCTGTTTATCAGTCCGCTCGGCGTGAGCCCGGACAACACGATTCTCGCTTTCGGCGAAGATCCGACCGGCGGCCGGATCGTGACCATCCGATTCAAGAATCTCAAGACGGGCGAATTGCTCCCGGATTCCATTCCGGGCACGGCAGGCGACATCGCGTGGTTCGGCGATAGCAAGACGTTTGCATTTGTCACCCAGGATCATGCGCTTCGCGCGGCAAAGGTCTTCCGTTCCGCGCTCGGGAAGGATCACTCGAAGGCGGAACTGCTGCTGGATGAGACGGACGAGCGGTTTGATGTCGGCGTGAGCCCGACGCTCAGCCGCAAGTTCATCCTCATGCACTCGACGAGCATGAAGACAGGGGAATACTGGTTCCTCGCGGCCGACAATCCGAGCGGTACGTTCCAGTTAATCGAGCCCCGGCGTCAGGGTGTTGAGTATTCAGTCGTCGATCACGGCGACAAGTTTTTGATTCGCCACAACGACGGCGCGATCAATTTTACTTTGGTCGAAGCGCCGATCGCGTCGCCGGGACGCGCAAATTGGAAGACGGTGATCCCTCACAACGAGAACTCCTATCTCACCGGCGTTACCGCGTTTAAAGACTTCCTCGTCCTTCAGGCGCGCGAAGGCGGCTTGGGAACGATCCGTATCCGCAAGTTCAGCGATGGCTCCGACCATGTCGTCCAATTCCCCGAAACGGCGTACTCGGTCTTCCCGCGTTCGAACGCCGAGTACGACACGTCCACGCTGCGCCTCAGCTATGCATCGTTCGTCACTCCGATGAGCGTCTTTGACTACGACATGAACTCGCGTTCGCTGACACTGCTCAAAGAGCAGCCCGTACTCGGCGGCTACGACCGGACGAAGTACACCAGCACGCGGTTCTTTGCCAAAGCGCCGGACGGAGCGGAGGTTCCTGTCACAGTTGTTCACCGCAAAAATCTGAAGCTCGACGGCAACAATCCGACGCTGCTTTATTCGTACGGCTCCTACGGCATCAACACCGAAGTCTCGTTCTCGAGCTCAATCCTCTCTTTGCTCGACCGCGGCATGGTCTACGCAATCGCCCAGATCCGAGGCGGCAGCGACAAGGGCCGTCAGTGGTACGAAGACGGTCGGATGATGAACAAGAAGAACACCTTCACGGATTTCATTGCCGCGGCGGAGGCGCTTGTCGCCAAGGGCTACACCAAGCCGGACAAACTCGCGATCCGAGGCGGCTCGGCCGGCGGCCTTCTTATGGGCGCTGTCGTGAACATGCGCCCCGATCTTTTCAAGGCGGTGATCGCCGACGTGCCGTTCGTGGATGTGATCAACACGATGCTCGACAAGGACCTGCCCCTGACGGTCGCCGAGTACGAGCAGTGGGGGAATCCCAACGAAAAGCCCGCCTTCGACTACATGATCACCTATTCGCCGTATGACAACGTCGCCAAGAAGGCGTACCCGGCGATCCTCGCGACGACGGGTCTGTACGACTCGCAGGTCTCCTACTGGGAGCCCGCCAAGTGGGTGCAAAAGCTCCGCGCGATGAAGACCGACAACAACATCATCCTCCTCAAGATCAACATGGACGCGGCACACGGCGGCTCGAGCGGGCGCTACGCCCGGATGAAGGAAGATGCGTTCCGCTACGCGTGGATGCTGAATCAGCTTGACATTCACCAGTAGTCTTTCGAAGCGCGATTCCTAAAAGCCGGGAACAAGTGAGCATGGCCGAAAAGATAAAGCCCCGGCGAAGTGCCGGGGCTTTGAGCTGAGGAGCCGAGTTACTTACCGGCCCGCGTGTTGCTTTACGCTGACCTTGCCGAGTGTCTTCTTCACGCGGCTGGTCTTAATCTCGGTGAGCAGACGCTCAGCGGCCTGCTTCTCATAGAGATCCGCGAACTTGAAGGGCTTGCGCTTCTTCCACTCCGCGCGGTGATAGGCATCGCTCGCGAGAATCGGGAAGAGGGCCGAGAGTTCACCGAAGACCATCTGCTCGTGGACAACATCGACCTTGCCCCAGGAGCAGGCTTCGCGGAGGGTCGAGCCGCTGAGAGCACCGTCGCGGCTGTCGGCGACGGTCATCTGGATGGCGTACTTGTGCATGCCGATGTCGCCGCGGGCCTTGCCCCCCTTGCGCTCGCTGAGGAGTTCAGCCGCGACGACGATGTCCTGTGCGAAGTTCTTGGGGACGCCGCCACCGAGCATGAGAAGGCCGGTGTCCTTGCAAGCCAGTTTGATATCAGTCAGTTCACGGAAGTCCTTGCCGCTGTCGAAGGCGACCTGACCACGGCCCTGTTCGATGGCTTCGGTCTGCTGCAGCACGATGCCGAAGCCGGCGGAGCAGTCGCTGAAAGCGGGGCAGAAGATCGGGACGCGCTTCTGATAGGCGGTCTTGACGAGCGACTCGTTCTTCGGGTGATTGTCGACGAGGTACTTACCCATCGCCTCGATGAACTCGCGGCTGCTGTACGCGCCGGGCTCGAACTTGTTGAAGATCTCGTACGTTGCGTCGTCGCAGTCGCGGAGATCGTCCTCGTTGATATAGGTGTCGTAGATGCGGTCGATCATCCAGTTGCGGAGGGTCATGTCGTCGACAGGAGGAGCCTCCGGCGAGCCGGGGGCGATGTAGTGCTTGAAGCCCAAGCCTTCGAAGAAGTCCTGATCGACGATGTTCGCGCCGGTCGAGACGATGGCGTCGACCATGTTGTTTTCGAGGAGCGTGATGATGGCCTTCTTGAGGCCGGCGGAGACGAGCGAGCCGGCGAGCGTCAGGATGACGGCGCAGTCCTTGTCCTTGAGCATCATCGAGTAGATGTCGGCGGCGTTGGCGAGCGTGCGGCTCGAGTACGCCATGTCGCGATACGAGTCGATGATCACGCGGGCATCAAAGCCGGTGATATCGATGTGCTCGATCGGGCGGGAGAGGAGCTGCTTTTTGGTCCAAGTGGATTTCGGGGACTTTGGCATGATGAGAACCCTTCGGCGAGATTCGCCGGATTCTGGCCAAGCCCCCCTGGCCGGTGTGAGATGTATGTTTGCCGCGGGGGTGACGCGACAATCAATGATATGCAGTCTCGGCGAGAATGTTCGCCTCGCCCGCAGCCCGGCGGCGCTGTTTTTGCGGCCCAAGTACGGGCCTATTCGCAAATCAGCCGGTCGTACGCGTTCGCGAAAATCACAAAGTCCGCGTCGTCCACAAACCCGTCATCATTGAGGTCGGCGGGACACCCGGCGGGCATCGCCGGATCGGCACAGTCGAGGATGTTGTACATCGGGGCGAAAAGAGCAAAGTCTGCATCGTCGGTGTAGCAGTCGCCATTGATATTGGCGCGGCAGTTTTTGTTGAACCCGGTGACGAGGACAACGCTGTTCGTGCCGCCATACGTGGAAAACAGGAAATGGCCGGTGCGCGGGTCGCGCGTGCCGCCCTCGGCGCCGCCGAGGCCCTGCACGAGTTCGCGACGAGTCGAGAAAATCGGGTCGCCGATCGAGTTCACTTCGTAGCAGGCGACTGCGCCGCGTCCGTATTCGGAGATCAACACCGAGTACTTGGTGATTCCGGGATTGCCTGGCTGGACGTACACGATTCCCTCGGGTCCGGTCTGTCCCACTCCGTCTACAAGCAAAACAAGGCTGTTCGCGCTGGTGCCGAGATTGAATGTTCCCAGGCCATCGGGCGTGAAGGATACATCCGCCCACTCGCTGAACGAATACGACGCGATCTTCAAACGTCCTGCGCCGGGGAATCCCGGCGGCACGAACTGGAGCGAGCCGAGCGAAGGATTGACAACTCCGTCCATGTTGGTCACTTTGTTAGGGCTGGTCGATGAGGGCTTGATCTGACCGACGTTATTGCTGTTGTATGTAGCGAAGAAGAGCACGTTGCTTGGGCCGTAGGCGAGGCCGCCATCAATCTGCGGCGCGCTGGCAAAAACCACGGCATCTCCGTCGAAGCCGTTGATGAAGCCATCGGAATCACGCGTGACGCGTGCCGCGTAAATTGCCGCGTCGGCGTTGTTGGCGTGTCCGCCGATGAGCAATACATCCGGATCATCGTGCTTGAAGGTGATGCCTCCGTAGTTGATGGGCACGCCGGGAACCAATCCCAGATTACGGATGGCATAGCAGCCGCCGAAGTCGGGATTGATGGATTGCGCGGATACGACTGCGGCGAAGTGGAAAGCCGCGGCAACAACGAGTGAACGAATGAGCATGTGATATGGCCCCTGGGTGTCCACCCATTCTCTCTGGAAGCGGCACACCGATTCAAGGGAAAAATGAAAGGACGAGGTCAGATAACCAAGCAATGGATGGGGATGCGGGGCACGCAACGGTGCTTGAGGGTGCCTTGCGGGTCCAGCGCGACAATCAATCACAAATGAGTTTGTTGTACGCGACAACAAACACGACGAAATCGGCGTCATCAACGATTGAATCGTGATTGAGATCCGCCGGACAGCCGCTGGGCATGGTCGGATCGGCGCAGTCGAGCAAGTTGTACGCCTGAATGAATACGATGAAGTCGGCGTCATCGACAACCGTGTCGTGATTCAGGTCGCCGGGGCAGTTAGCACCAGCGGAGAATCCGCTGACCACGATCAGCTTGTTTCCGACGGTCGAGAAGAGATAAGAACCGGTACGGGGGTCGCGCGTGCCGCCTTCGGCAGTGCTCAGGCCAGTGATGAATTGGCGAAGCGTGGAGGTGATCGGATCTCCGTTGGCGTTGGTCTGGTACGTGACAATCTGGCCAATTCCATAGCACGAAACCAGGATTGACGGATTCAGGAAGCCCGGATTGCCTCCCTCGACGAAAACGATTCCTTCCGGCCCGGAAGCGATCGGGATGGATGCACTCGACGGGCCGATGTTGAAAGTTCCGGCACCGTCGGGCGCGAGGGTTGTGTCGTACCAGAGAGAGGCGTTGTAGGAAGTGAGCTTGAGGCGGCCCGCACCCGGGAAGCCGGGCGGGACGATCGAGATCGCCCCGACAGAGCTCACAAAGCCCAGCGGACTCAAGCTGATACTTTTGCTGGGTCCCGTGCCACCGGGCGTGATCTCTCCGACAGTGTTGTCCGGCCAGGTGGTGTAAAGGATGATGTTGCCCGGTGCGTATGCAATTCCGCCGTCGATCCCCGGCGCGCCGGCGTATCTCACTGCGGGCCCGGCGAATCCGTTGATTTGACCATTGTCGCCGCGCGTCACTCGGGCGGCATAGATGCCGCCGACTGTCGAGTTCGCAGCGCCACCGACGAGGAGCACGTCGGGGTCATCGGACTTGAACGTAATTCCACCAATCGTACTCGGCACCCCTGGAATCGCCCCCAACTTCTGGATCGTGTACGAAGAGGCGAAGTCCGGCCCCATGACCTGCCCATGAGCGGACGCAATTCCCAAAAGCAACGACGACACCACCGGGCTCCATCGGCCGATTCTCATAGACTTCCCCTTCCACTTGCCTCGCCATCTTCGAGGCAGTTCTGCAGCGGCCGAGCGACAACCTGTTCAGACCGCCCGAGAGAGCCTCCGCCGCTCACGTGAGGATGCCTGAGATCGCGGATTCCGTCAAGATTGGGAACGCAGGCGGCCGGTACGATCACCCCGGAGATATCAATGCCGAATCTTGCTCTCGAACAACTTCAGACATTCATGCGTGATCGGCGGATCGACGCCTGGTTGCTTCACGACTTTCGGAACACAAATTCTATTTTCCTCCGGCTGTTTCCCGGAAAGCGCCACGTCACGCGCCGATCGTTTGCTTTGATCCCGGCGAAGGGCGAAGCGAAGCTGATCACGCAGAGCCTTGATGAAGGCGCATTCGCGACGGGCGAAAGCACGAAGATACTTCTTCGTGTGGTGTATTCGGGCTGGAAGGATCTGCATGCGACTCTCGCCCGGGAAATTAGTGGGTTTGGGCGCGTTGCGATGGACTATTCACCCGGTGATTCGTTGCCGGTGATGGATGTCGCTCCAGGCGGAGTTGTTGAACTCGTTCGAGCGCTGGGTGTGGAGGTGGTGTCGAGCGCGAATCTTGTGCAGGTTTCGGTGGCACGGTGGGGGAGCGAAACGCGCCAGAAGCACGCGATCGCGAGCAAGCACTGCGGCGAGGTGATGCCCGGGGCGTTTGCGTACATCGCGGAGCGCATTCGGACAGGCAAGGAAATCTTCGAATTGGAAGTCGCCGAGTGGGTTCGCGCGCAGTTCAAAAGCAAGCGGCTGGAGTGGCCCGATGGTCCGATCGTCAGCGTGAACGGGCATGCCGCGGACCCGCACTATGAACCGACGGAGCGCACGCCGACGAGGATCAACAAGGGAGACTGGGTGTTGATCGACATGTGGGCGCGAGTAAGAGGTGAGAAGGACGGGGAAGAAAACGTCTACTCCGACATCACGTGGACCGGCTATGTCGGCAAGGAAGTTCCGCCGGGCATGAAGAAGGTCTTCGATTCCGTCCGCAACGCCCGCGACGCGTCGGTGAAACTGGCGCAGGAATCGTGGAAAGCGGGGAAGACGATTCAGGGATGGCAGCTCGACGATGCCGCACGGGGGGTGTTCGAGCGGGACGGGTTCCTGCCGTTTGTGAAGCATCGAACCGGCCACAGCCTCAGCCCGGGTCCGATGGTGCACGGCATGGGCATGAACTTGGACAATTTCGAGACGCACGACACCCGGGAAATGCTCGCGGACATCGGGTTCACGATCGAACCGGGGCTGTATTTGCCGAAAGATGCCGCGGAAAAGCTCTGCGGGCCGGGGACGCCGAGTTTCGGCGTCCGCAACGAGATCAATATGTATGTCGATCCGGCCAAGGGACCGGAGGTGACGAGCTGCGTTCAGAACGAGCCGGTGCTGATCAGCTAAAACCGGCACCAATCCGCTGAACGTGCCGCGCAGAAACAGCCGATAAGTGGATTCGACACCTGACGGGGATTCCGCGCGATGAGCGTGGCGGACTTTCCATCCGGTGGCAACGGGGCGGAGCCTCGGCGGAGTATGTGCGCGTGCGCGAAACGAGACTGAAAATCTGGCTGGCGGGCGGAGTGGTTGCGACGGCCGCGTGGGTTGGCGGATGCGGAAGCACCGGTGAACCCAAGGCGCAGGCGAACAAGCCGAGCGACGTGAATGCCGGATTGAACGCTCTGGCGCGGGGCGATCAGCCGACGCAGGAAGAACTCCAGAAGTTCATCGAGCGCTCGGCAGTGGACATGGAAGAGTTGAAGCAGGCGCAGATTGATCGCGAGCGTCGCCTGGCGCAGGCGAGGCTCGCGCGTGCCGATCTGCCCGATGCGAAGCCGCCGGAGCCGGAGACCGCCCCCGTGCCAACCGAAGAAACAAAGTCCGGCGAAGCACCGCCCCCGAGCCTGGCTCTGAACGCGGAGGTCCGAAAGGCGGACGCAACGACGCAGGATCGCGTGAAAGCGCTGGCCGCGGAACTGCGAAAAGCGATCAGCGACAAGGCCGACGACCCCGAGGGAGCGATGCCTCGCTACCTCGCGCTCGCAATGCTGGAGATGCTCGCCGCAAGCGAGCAGGGGGTCAGCTCTGATTCGCTCGCGCTCCCTTCGCTCGACAAACTGACCGACAAAGAAAAACAGGCGGTGAACTCGGTTCGCGAGCTGCTGGAAGCACTTGCGCGGGACCCCGGCGCGGCAGGTGATCCGCAAAAGGTTGCGGAGTTGTTTGCCCGCAGCATGGAAGCGTTGTCGGGCGCGCAGAACGTCCGTATCGCGCGAGCGGAACTGTGCAGCAAGGTCGAAGCGTTCGGCCGATTCAAGCCCTTTGAGGGCACGCAGTTCCTTGCCGGTCAGTCCAATCGCGTGATCGTCTATACAGAGGTGGATAAGTACGCATACCGCGATCTGCAGAGCGATGCCTCATCGACATCCGGCACAAGCGGCGGCGACCGCTGGTCGGTGGAGCTCTCGCAGGAACTGCGGCTCTACAACGCCGACGGCAGCATGCTCGCCTGGCGGAAGCCGGAAGAAACAGTGACAGAGCGATCCCGCAACAAGCGCCGCGATTTCTTCATCACACAGATGATCGAGTTGCCCCGCACCCTGACCGTGGGCCCGTACAGCATGAAAGTCATCGTGCGGGATCGCGTCGGTGGGGGCGTGAGTGAGACGGTGATCCCGATCAGCATTGTCGCCGACCGCGCGCTCGTAAACGCGGGCGAGGCCAAGGTTCAGTAGCTTCGGCGGGGCGCGGTAGGCTGAACCTGTGCCCGAACTTCCCGACATCGAGGCGTATCTCGGCGCTCTGCGGCCGCGCGTGGTCGATCACCTTCTTTCACGCATCCTGATCAAGGGACCATTTCTGCTTCGGACGTTCGATCCGCCGGTGGAAGCCGCGGAAGGGAAGCGAGTCGTTTCAGTCGAGCGGCTCGGAAAGCGGATCGTGCTCGGACTTGATGGCGAGTTGTTCCTCGTCATTCACCTCATGATCGCGGGTCGGCTGCTGTGGAAGGCGGCGGGTACAAAGCCGACAGGAAAAATCGATCTCGCGAGATTTGACTTCGAAGAATTCGGAGTGCTTGTGCTCACGGAAGCCAGCCCCAAGAAGCGGGCATCGCTGCATGTGATTCGCGGCCGCGAAGCGCTCGCGGCACACGATCGAGGAGGAATCGATGTACTCGCATGTTCATCCGTCGATTTCGGTCGCGTGCTGACAAGTGAGAACCGCACACTCAAGCGCCGCCTAACCGATCCGCGTGCCTTCAGCGGAATCGGCAATGCCTACAGCGACGAGATTCTGCATGCCGCGCGATTGAGTCCGATCAAGCTGACCAATTCATTGAAACCCGACGAGATCGCGCGGCTGCACGAGAACGCGGTGCGCGTGCTTAAAGATTGGAGCGATCGACTGCGGACCGAATTCAAAGATCGCTTTCCCAGTGTCGGCGAAATCACGGCTTTTCGCCCTGAGTTTGCGGTCCACGGCAAGTATGGCAAGCCGTGCCCGGTCTGCGGCAGCCCCGTGCAGCGAATTGTCCATGCAGAAAATGAAACCAACTACTGCGCGACATGCCAAACGGGGGGCAAAGTGCTGGCGGATCGATCACTTTCGCGACTTTTGAAAGACGATTGGCCCCGCACGATCGAAGAGTGGGAGAGCGATGTCGGGCCCACGCAATAGAAAAACCCCCAGCAATCGCCGAGGGTTTGAAAGAACGAAAGCGCAATCAGAGTCGTATCAGCGGGCCGTCAGCACCTTGTTGCCCTGCATCTGAGAAGTGACGAGACGCTCAAGGTCGGCGAGGCGCGCCTTGAGATCGCGAGTTTCGGCTTCGAGTTCCGCGACGCGGGGCGAATCGGTGCTTGCCGGCGCCGGAGTGTGCGAAGCGTTAATCACATTCACCCGGGGCGAAGCGCTTCCGAGCACATCACCAAATTCGCCGGCTGAACTGCCGTACCACATCGGACGCACAAGCACCAGAATCTTGCCGGGCTGCGATGCATCTTCCATCGCGATGCCCAGCGACATGCCCGGGCCGATCTGCTTCATCGCATGTCCGGCAGTTGGGCTGCTGGTGAGACGATCGCCAGCGCGGATCGTTCCATATTTGGTATCCACCTTGCACGGCACGCGTCCCAACATGGCGATCGGCTTCCATTCCTGCTTCATGCGCGTCTGCAACATTTCGCCAACCGTTGCAACGCCGGCATGGTTTCCGTCATTGAACAATTGCTGTTGCAGCGACGCAAGTTCAGAATCGGCTTCCTGAACGGCGCTGATACCCATGCCGCAGGTGAAAGCGGGCTTTGTAGAAACGACGCCGAGCAGCATCGCCTGCCCCGGCTGGGTGCTGAGTTCGACGTGCTCCTTGTTCTCGCCGCCGACGGCAAGAGCAACGACATCGCCCGGTTCCATCGCCATCTGGTCTTGTACCGGGCGGAACGCTTCGGCAAAGTCGAACGCGTCGGTGACGACACCGTTGTCGAGTTCAAGATTGGCTTCATCGGTGCTCTGCAGCCGGAGCAGCGGAACGAGGCTATTTGCGGTAACGGCAAAGACGCCGGCATTGGGGCCGGATTCGTCGTTGTCTGTGTCGATGCGGATCGAGACGCCCCCGACGCTCTTAACCTCGCCCACGCCGTCGGTCGCTCCTGAAGCGGCCGAAGAGAGTTCGAGCACGCCGGTTTGCCCGAGCACGAGATCGTCCGACAGCGAGAATCGACCGGCAGAATCGTCCCAGCGGAAAGATTCAGCCGTGTCCGAGCCACCATCGTGGAAATAAAGAATGCCATCGCCATCGGCTGCCGCACCGTAACGGACGAAGATTCGGTTGCCGACCGTGACATCGTCGACCACGTTCAACTGCGATGCAACATTCAGAATTCCCGAGGTATTCACGACGTCGGCGGCAGAACCGCCCAGGTTGAGTTGCATGTTGGCGCCGTCGATGGTGAGCGTTGCGGGACTGCCTCCGATGGTCCAGTTGCTGTCGGTTTCGATGCTCACATTTTCCAGGTTGTTCGCTCGATTTGCGTTGATTGCAAACGGAGCCGCGGTAATCCGCTGTCGCGGCAATTGGGCGATGCCGTTGACATCCACCTGCACCCAGACTTGGGAGAAGTCTTTGAACACGGTCGTATAGCTGGTATAGCTGCCTGCGCCCGCGCCGTCAGAGATGATTCCATTGGTTCCCAGCGTCGTTGAGAAGACGCCGCCGGAGACGCTGACCGCGTTCGCGCCGCTCTTGACTTCATTCATGATTTCGCTGCCCGCCGCGGACGAGTCGAACAGACGAAAGGTCATGTTGTAGTTGCCGTTGGCGTTGCCGCCGCCGTCGGATAGACGACCCTGATAGTTCACGAGTCCTGCCGGTACCGCGGCGGACGCAAGGCCAGCGAACAACATCAGACTCGTCGTAGCACAAATGCGCTTCATCGGATGACTCCTTCTGCTCCCGCCGGCTTGTATCGCGCCGACCAACCCGCACCGAGTCCGCACACCGCGGCTGATCACCGGTGTGACTTCAAGCTACCGAAACAGGGGGTGTAACGCAACAAAATCCGCCTGTTTGAGTGCCGAGTTCATTTGGACGAGCCTTTTAAATGCTTGGAAAAGGGCATTCAACTGCGAAACGCAGTCAGGGCGTGGACCAAACCCGTTCGAAGATCGCCACGGCCTTGCCCTCGTTTTCAGCGACCGCGCGGAAATCCGGGCTGATTTCAGGCCTCTCCGGCTTGCCGGAATCGCCGCCCGCAATCGCGGCCCTGCCTCGAATCGCCGCGCCGCTCGAGACGAACAGGCGCTGCACCTCGTCGCTCAACAGGAATGCTGCAAACTCGTCGGCACGTGCGTCGCGCGCCGCATCAGGTGCACCGGCGTGCGCGACAATCCCGAGCACATGAGGCATCACCAGCATCGGTCCATCCGATTCGCCGGGCTTGCTGGCGCGAAGCTCGGCCGTTCCGCCTCTCCCTTCAACTTTCCAGTTCTCGGCTTTGCCAGCTTCGACGTCGTCGAAATCGGTCAACCCCGCCGAGATTTCACCCTGTGCGATCGCTTGCACGACCATCGAGTTGCCGTCGTAGAGCTTCGCGTCGTTCGCTTTGAGCGCACGCACGAACGTCTCGAACTGCTCTTCACCGTACTGGGTCAGAAGCGCTGCCATATGCGTGCGAGTTGTGCCGAACTGCGGACGGGCGAGGCCGACCTTTCCTTTGAGTTCGGGCTTCAGCAGATCGCCGAGACGCCGGGGTTGTGCTTCTCCATCGAGTCGGTCGGTGTGAAAGGCAATCACGCGGGCGCGATATGCAAGGGGTAGCCAAAGCGGTTTCGTCGGATCGATGGAAGCCGGAACCGGACGAAAGACGCCTGCTTCGGCAAGTCGGATGACGCCGATCGGTTCGCTCGACCAAAGGACGTCGGCTTTGGGCTTTTCCTTTTCGTCGAGAAGGCGGCGCACTAGGCCAAAGGTTTTCGTCGCCTCTGTATCGCCGACAATCTGCACCTTCACGCCGGACTTGTCTTCAAACGATTTGATGACCGGTCGGAACAGTGCGTCGTCCGCGGAAACATAAAGCACAATTGAACCCGATGAATCTCTCTTGATTGTGCCGACCGCCTTGCGTTTGCATGCGACCAGGCCTATCCCAAGCATGCTGCAAGCGATGCTCGCGGCAACACACAGCGCGATTCGTTTCAAACGCGGCACCGCATGCTCATTCATACAGTATTTGTACGCGAAACATCAGGTTCCGGTGGGTTTGGCTTCGGGTTTTGCTTCCAGCTTCGAATCGGTGCCCGCCGCGGGCTTCGCATTCGCGTCATCGGCCTTCTTCTCAAGCGTGCCGAAGTACTTCTTCACCGCATCCTGATACTCGCGGGGAACGCGCATCGCTTCGAGTGCCTCAGCCGCGGATCCCTTTGCCGTCTCCACTGCAGAAGCAAACTCCGCTGCGGACTCGCCCCGCACCTGCTCGCCGTACACCAGACGCGTTCCGATGATCGGGCCGGCCTGTGTATTGCTGTTGGCCTTGCGCTTCTCGGTGCGGTAGTCGGCCGCCATCTGCTCCGGGCTTCTCTTGCCGTTGCCTCGGCCCGGGCCATTGCCCATTCCATCGCCTGAGTCTTTGTTCGTATCGCCGGCACGCCACATGCCGTTGCCGCTGTTCTTGCAGTTGCCACCCTTGCAGGCGCCGCCGTTCTTGCAGCCTTCGCACTCGCCCTGACCTTCGCACTTTCCGCCCATTTCCTTGAGCTGCTGCTGGGCCTCGCTTGCCGCGGCAGCGAGAGACTTGGACTCGGCCGACATCTGCTCCATCTCGCTCATCTGCTGACTGAGCTGCTGCATCGCCTGCTGGCCTTCTTTGCTCATGCCCTCTTTCGACGAGCCTTCTTTCGCCATGCTCTGAGACATCTGGCTCATCGACTGGCCCATCTGATCCGACTGCTTCATCGCCTTGGCCATCGCCATGGCCGATTCGAGCATCTTCTTCTGATCTTCAGGCGACATGTTCTTGAGCTGCTCAAGAGCCTTCTTCACAGCCTCGGGGTTCTGTGCGGCCTGCTTCGCAAGCTGCTCGGCGGTCTTCTTGTCCATGCCCGCCTGCTGGAGCATGTTCTTGAGCTCTTCCTGCTTTGCGGCTTTGTCCTGTAATTGCTTCGCAAGGCCATCGAGCTGCGCCTTCAACTGCTCTTTTTCCTGCTGCGACAGTGATGATTCCTCCAGCTTCTTCTGGAGTTCCGCGAGGCTCTGCTGCGCCTTGGAGAAATCACCCTTCGCAAGATTGCGCGAGAGTTCCTGAAGCGGTCCGGGACCTGGTTGCTTAAGTTGCTTGAGCTGATCCTGCAGGCTCTGCAATTGCTGCTGACGCTCGCCCGACTGCAACTGGTTCAGCCGATCGTTGACATCAGTCAGTTTCTTCACTGCGGCGCGCCGAATCTCGTCGGGATTGATCTCGTTGGGCGGCTTGCCCGCCGCGGCGTCGTCCTGTTCTTCTTTCTTTGTTTCCACGCCCGCCTTCGCGAGCATCTCGGCCAACTTGTCTTCCTTGGCTTTCACCTCTGCCTTGACCTGAACGATCTCCTGCGCGTGATCGTGAGTCTGTTCGCGCTTGGCGAAGTAGCCGAGCAGGTCGTAGCGGGGAAGACTCATCCAGAAAATGCCGACGCAGAGCGCTGCGAAGACCGGCACGTACCAGCGCTGCGGAGCTTCGATCGGGATTGCATTGGCAACGCGCAGGCCTCGTGCTTTTTCTTCAGCGCTCAGCACCACAGCCTTCGCCCAGGAGTCTTGACTCTTCTCAACGCACAGCGCGGTCGAGAGCGACTCGCGCAGCCCGGCGCGCTCGTCGAGCACGCGTGCCGCGCCCAGTTCGCGATGCCGCTTGGCAATCGACCAGACGAGGGCGATGACAAACGCCGCGCCGGACGCGATACCCAGTGAAAGCTTCCAGTTGATGGCAACGCCAAGCAACCGATCGAGCAAGGTGGCAATAAAGAGCGCAACGATGGCCAGCGTCACCAGCGTCGCGAAGCGCGCCAAAAAGCCAACGATAAACAACCTGATGGAAGCCGCCCGGACCGCGCCCTTGATTGAGTTCATGGCTCGCCCTTCCCGACCGTTGACCCACGCTTTCGTAAAGTTCTACGGCCGATCCACCCGCTTCGTTTCTGCATCGAACCAATTCAGCGCGACATTCTAGGAGAATGTTCGGAGAATGGCCTTTGGCTTTTCGCAAGCCGCCTTAATCATCCGCGAAGCTCTGAACCGTCACCAGTCCAATGATGAGCGGCTTTGAAGCGTCGCCGCCATCCGGTATCGGCTGTTCGACCTGGCAGAGGACCAAGGCGTCGGGTTGGTCGGAAGCCCAGAAACCGCCCTCGCGGAAGGGATAGCCGAATTCGTCGCGGAATTCCCTCAATGGAATCGAAACCGATTGGCCGACCCCGATCGCCTGAGTCTGGGGGCGGCTAAACCGGCGGTTCAGCCAAATAGTTCCCGGACCAATTGGCGTGGCGGTTGTATTCGTGAAGTCGAGTGTCTTTGACCGCCGGAAGACCTGCACATCGACGGTCTGACCCGCGGGCAGTTCCTTTGGGTAGGGGCGGGCATAATCAACCGGGGGCAGCGAAGAGCAGGCGCCCAGCGGCGCGAGCAGAAGCGCCGCGACCAAGGTGCGAACGGATCGGGCTGAGATTGGAAGAGTTCGAATTGCCACGATGTGGCCAGAGAGTACCCGCCCGGGCGGCAGAGAGAAAGGCCGCAGCGAACCGCCGGTTGAGAGCGCGAAGAATGGTGCATGCCCGCGACGGTTCATCAAATCAGTGTCTCCAACGGAGGCGTCCCCAAGCTGCCGGTGGCCGTTGCAAAGGTTTCGATTCAGGGACTTGAAGGCGATTGGCAGAACGACCGCAAGCACCATGGCGGACCGGACCGCGCCGTTTGCCTCTTTCCGCTCGCATTGATTGAACTGCTGAACTCCGAAGGTCACCCGATCACTCCGGGAACCATCGGAGAAAACCTCACGCTGGCCGGCGTTTCCGTCGACGAATGGGCAAAGCTCGGTCCGGGTTCGCGTCTTAGCTTTTCGGGCGGCGTGCAACTCGAAGTCGTTTCGTACTGCAACCCTTGCTCGAACATCCGCGATTCGTTCCGCGATCTCGAATTCAAACGCGTGAAGCAGGATTTGCACCCCGGACAGTCGCGGCTCTACACGCGGGTATTGAAGGAAGGCTCAATCGCGACTGGAGAAAGCGTTGCGATCGAGGTCGCGGGGTGAGCGGATTGCCGCACAACCCGCCGGCAGATGACGATGTTTCGTGCGAAGGAGGCGAGGAATCGCTCGTTTCGTGCGAATCCGGTGGCAACGCCACGGGTCCTTCGCCGGCGATCGCACCGGGAATCGAATCCATTGACGCGCGTGCCGCGGCAGTCGAAGTCGCTCAATCACACAGCGGCAAGGGCATTGATCCGCGCATTTCCGAACTCGTTCCGGGCTTTGATGCACCGTTCTTTCAAGCGGGTCTCGCCGGATACAGCGATGCAGCGATGCGGATCATCGCGAGGCGGCACGGCTGCCCGTTCTGCGTGACCGAGGCGCTCCTCGACCGCACGTTGCTCGCGGGCGGACGTGGGTTTATCAAGGCAGATCTGGGCGAGATCGCCGACAACGTGCCCGGTGGCGAAGAAGATCACCCGCTCGCAGGTCAGATCATGGGCAGCGACCCGCGCGAGATGGCCGCAGCCGCGATCAAGATGATCGAGCAAGGCAAGCGGAGCGATCGCGCTTATCGGGAGATGGCGTACGAGAATGGGAAGTTTCCCGATCGGGGACAGCATTCGAAGTTGCCAGCGGGAGAAGGTGTCGAGGTATCAAGGTGTCAAGGTTTCAAGGGGGATACCAAAGCCCGCGTTGGCGATGTTGCTGGTTTTTCCCTCGACACCTCGACACCTGGACACCTCGAAACCTCTTTCGAAGTCATCGACGTCAATCTCGCGTGCCCAGTGAAGAAGATCAAAAGCAAGGCCCGCGGCGGGCACTGGCTTGCGGAGCCGGAAGGAGCGATCCGCATTTTGGAAGCGGTCCGGGAGGCGGTTCCTCCCGAGATTCCTTGTGCTGTCAAGCTCCGTCGCGCATTCGACGACACCCCGGAGATGGCGGAGAACTTTGAGCGGATCTTCGCCGCGGCATACGACATGGGATACGCGTGGGCCACAGTGCACGCGCGCACCGTCGAGCAGCGATACGTCGGTCCGAGCCGCTGGACGTTTTTCCGCGAACTGCGAGCGAAGCACCCGGACAAGATCTTCTTCGGCTCCGGAGATGTGTGGCGCGCCGAAGACATCTTCCTGATGATGAAGTACGGTGGCGCGAGCGGGGTAAGCGTCGCACGCGGTTGCATTGGCAACCCGTGGATCTTCACGCAGGCGCGGGCGCTGATGCAGGGCGAGCCGTCGCGACCACCGACAATCGCCGAGCAGCGTGCCGTGCTCGATGAACATTTCAAATTGCTGGTAGCCGTGAACGGTTCGATGCGACCAGGCCTGCCAAAGGCATCAGCGGACGGAACTCCAACATGGAGCGAGCGCCACGCGGCACGCCTGATGCGGAAATTCGGTGTGCGATTCAGTGCACATCATCCAAACGCCGAACGAGTGCGGTTGAAAATGATCGCCGTGAAAGACATGAGCGATTGGCGCCGTGTTCTCGAAGACGACTATCAGTGACTCGAGCGAACGCAGTTCACGAAGACGCTTTGATCGTCGCGGTCTTCGGCTCGACTTCTGCGGGTTCCGGATAGTCGATGCGGCTGTGGTGCACGCCGGCGAGCGTTCGCGCCACGCTCTCGGCGATGCGTGAAAGATCGCGCAGGGTTATTTCGCAATCCTCGAACTGCCCATCGAGCAGCCGCTTGTTGACGATCGTCTGCACGAGCGCCTCGAGGCGGGCGGGTGTCGGGTCGTTCAGGGCGCGTGCCGCGCTCTCGACGGCGTCGCAGATCATGAGAATCGCCGCTTCACGCGTCTGAGGCTTCGGCCCCGGATAGCGATATTCGATTTCGTCGGGAACATGCACATCCTGTTCATCGACGCCTTCGCGGTTCGCCTGCTCCATCGCACGCTTGCGGGCACGGTGGTAGAAGAACTCAACCAGTGTCGTGCCGTGATGACTCTCGATGAAGTGCTGGATCGAGCGCGGGATGCTGAACGCGCGAGCCATCTCCATGCCGTCTTTCACATGTCCGACGACAACCAGCAGGCTCATCGCGGGCGTGAGCTTGTCGTGCTTGTTCGGTCCGCCGCCCTGGTTCTCCACGAAGTACTCGGGCTTATTCATCTTCCCGATATCGTGGTAGAGCGAGCCGACGTAGGTGAGCAGGCCGTTCGCGCCGATCGCATCCGCCGCGGATTCCGCGATGTTCGCGACGGCAAGGCTGTGGTTGTAAGTTCCCGGGGCCCGCATCTGCATGTCGCGCAGCAGCGGATGCTTGGGATCGCGCAGTTCGATGAGGGTCATGCCCGTGGTGATATCGAACGCGCGTTCGATGGTGGGGAGGAAGAAGAGCAGCGATCCCCCCAGCGCCACGGTCGCGCCGCCCGCCGTGATCGCATCCCACACGACCTGCCAGATCGCCGTCGGACTCAGCGGGCGTTCGATAAAGCCGATCAGGGCGGTCGCGGCACAGACCGCAAGCCCCGTCACAAACGACATCCGGATCACCGTCGCGCGATCGCGCAAGTCCTTCAACATGAAAACAGCACAGCAGGTGCCCAGCAGGATCACGGCGTACGACCCGCTGCTCTGTCCGAGTGCGAGGCACACCAGGAGCCCGTGCAGCACGCCGAACGCCATCGCGATCCGCTGGTCGTACGCGATGCAAAGAACGATCACCACCAGCAGAGTCGGCAACACGGTCAATGTTGCAGCGAGTTCAGGCTTCAGTGCGGTTCCGATCACGGCCGTCGCCATCGCGCCCGCGAGCAGTGCGCAAACTCCGATGATCCTTCCGCTGCTCCTGCGCAGTCTCTGGGCAAACAGCGCGGTATACGCGATCATCGCCAGCGTGATGCCCGTGATGATCGTCGCAATCGCACCATCACGCAGCCAGACGCGCCACTTGTCCGCGTCGCGCTGGAAAGCATCCATCTCCGCCTCGTACAGCGAGAGTTCCGAATCCTTCAGCGGCTCGCCCCGGCGGAAGATCACCTGACCGATCGGGCTCTCCGTGTAGACCGCTTTGACCGCATTCGCCGCGGCATCTTGTGCGATCGCCGTCGCGTTCGCGTCGAGCCGGAATGTCGGCTTCCCAAAGTGCGCGATCCGCTCAACCACGACGTGCCGAAGTGCCGGTGAAAAGCCCGCTTCGCGCGCGAGCGACGCCATCGTTTGCCGCACGTTCACCAGGTCGCCCAGGTTCATCACTTCGCGCCGTGAAACACCTTCCACCGTCGCTGGAGACTTGGAGCCCGGTTCTTCGAAGGTCAGCGTGATCTGGGTGTGCAGGCCTTCTTGTGTGGCGCGCTGCCAGGTCGCGGCATCCAGCAGTGGCACCGCTCGCAGCCCGTTCATCAGCTCGCTGACCATGCTGAGCCACTGCGCCGAGGGCTCACCATTCGTCGCTTCGTTCTTGACAGCTGCGAGCGACTCCGCTGTCAGGCCGAATTGCTCGCGAATGCCCGGCTCCACCTGATCGATCGACTGCACCCGCGCCAGTGTGCGAGGCAGGTTTTCGAGTGAAGCTTTCAATTCCTGAAGCGATGCGATGTCGGCCGCGAAGATTCTCGGAGTGCGCTGCCGGGCCGATTCCTTCGCCGTCTTGGTTGCTTCCAAGTCTTCGAGTGCAAGGGGCACGCGAACTAGCCGCGTGTCGGTCATCACCCGTCCGACCGCGACCATCGGTTGCCTTCGCGCCCAGACCGCCAGAGCCGTCGCGACAAGCACAAAGCACACGGCCACCAGAATCGCGTGTGCGATCCTCGGTGTCGAAAACAAAGGCGAAAGCGTCGCGCCGATCGCATCCAGCCAACGTGACGAAGACCGATGGCGCTGGCGGATCATCTCCGCCCGGGAAGCCGGTTTGCCCGAGTCCTGACCCATCAGGCGTGCTCCCCGTTGGATTGCGCTGCGTTGCGGGCATCATCCTCGCCATACGCCTCGATGATCCGCTGAACGATCGGGTGCCGCACCACGTCCAGCGTCGTCAACTGCGAGAACCCGATGCCGGGTGTTCGTGTCAGACGCCTTGCCGCATCGATCAGTCCACTCTCCCGCGGATCGGGCAGATCGATCTGCGTCGTATCGCCGGTCACGATCATCTTGCTGCCGTGCCCGAGGCGGGTCAGGAACATCTTCATCTGACCCTTGGTCGTATTCTGGGCTTCGTCGAGAATGATGACGGCGTTGTTCAGAGTTCGCCCGCGCATGTACGCGAGCGGCACCACCTCGATCACATCGCTCGCCATGAAGCGCTGGATCGTGCCGAAATCCATCATGTCGTGCAGCGCATCCAGCAGCGGACGCAGGTACGGATTCACCTTGGCCTGCAGGTCGCCGGGCAGATAACCCAGTTTCTCTCCTGCCTCGACCGCCGGGCGAACCAGGATCAACTTGCGGCAGCGATCGGTCTTGAGCAGGTGAACCGCCGCGGCAACCGCCAGATAGGTTTTGCCAGTTCCCGCCGGGCCCACGCAGAAGACCAGGTCGTGATCCCGGATCGACTCGATATACGCCTGCTGATTCCCGGTCTTGGGCTTGACCGGCCGGCCGGCCGAGAAGACCGCCAGCCTGCCATCCCACTCTTCCAGCGAAGCGCCGGGCAATGTCGGGTCGTCGATGGCTTCGCTCGTCCGGTTCCGCTTGTCTTCGGCGACCGTCTCGTCCGAGATCAGGTTCAGCACCTGCTGCCGGCTCAGGGCCGTGTGCTCGTCCGTGGCTTCGCTCAATCGCTCGAGCACCCGTTTCGCGATCGTGACAGGCGACCGGTCGCCCCGTAAGTAGACGGTCGAGTCGCGCGAGGTGATGTTCACCCCGAGAGCCTCCCGAATCATCTTCAGGTTGCGTTCCGATGAGCCGACCACCCCAACCCGGCGGGCGCCGGCGGGTACACGGACTGAAATTTCGATTCGATCGGGCTGCGGCAAGTCTTGATCAATCCAAAGGCAGCGGACGATTGCTGCGGGCGGGCAAACGGGGGAAGTTTCGGGCAGGAACTGTTGGGTAAAGTCTACGGGGCAGAGGTGATCGCCCTTTCACCTCCAACCTCACCCTTTCGTCTCCCTTGCCCGCTTCCTCCCTCACCATCGGAGCTCCCCATGCGCCGAATCAGTCCAAACGCTTTGGCAAAGTCAATTGTTATCGGACTGTCTTCATTGATTTTGTCAGGTTGCTCATCCTCCGGAAGCGGCGCCAGTGGGTTATTTACGATTCACGGCACTTCCTCCTTGGCGACCGGAGACTGGGCGGACGTGAACGCCGCAGTGCTTGCCGCGGCTCAGCATCGTGAAATGGTGGTGGAAAGCGAGTCCCAGCCAGATCCGAAAACGCTCGAGTTCCAGCTCCTGACCGTTCGCAGCGAGCCCGTAACCGTGACGGTGACTCGAAGCAGCCTGCCTGATCAGTCGATTCGCATCAGTCAGGAAGGACCGGTCGCGATGAACATCGAGGTGAAGGTTGGTCGATTCGGCGATTCGAAGCGTGAGCAGGAACTGATCGACGACATCCGTTCCCGGCTCGGAGACCTTGTCGGTCCGTTCACGACGAAGCCGCTTCCGGCGAGTTGGGGTGGCTGGGGGAACTGACCGCGCGGCTATTTGGAAGCTCGACGATCATCGTCGTGCCCTGCTGCCAGACCGATTCGACTCGGATCGTCCCGCCAAGAGCGCGGACGGCGTTCTGAACAATCGCAAGCCCGAGCCCGGTGCCGCGCCGTTTGGGTGTCCCGGTGCGTGCTGTATCTACTTGATAGAAGCGATCGAAGATCCGTGGTTGATGGTGGATCGGAATACCGACGCCCCGGTCAATAACGCGCCACTGCGAAGAGTCGGGCGTGTCGCCGGGCCGGGCCGCGATTCGAATCGAGGTGTTTTCGAATGCGAACTTGCCGGCGTTCTCGATCAGGTTCTTGAAAACCAGTTCGAAAAGCCGGGGATCGGTCCGGATGGTCTGGAGTTCCGGCTCGATGTCGATCTCAAGGCCGAGCTTGCGTTCGGAAAAAAGCGGATCGAGCAGCGCGGCAATCGAATCGAGCGCGGGTTTCACTTCGAGTTCCATGAGATCCGGCGCCTGGCCGGACGATTCGAGCTGCGAGAGACGCAGGACGTCGGCCGTCAGCGCTTCGAGGCGATCAACGTTGGTGTCGATCATCGTCAGCAGCTTGTGCGTCATCTGCGGATCGTCGTGGACAGCATGCTCGAGCGTCTCGAGGGCTGCCTTGATCGATGCCAGCGGAGTTCGCAGTTCATGACTCACACTCGCAACGAATTCTCCGCCGAGACGAAGTGCCGACTGGTAGGCCGTGACATCGCGGAGCAGGAGCACGACCGATGACGATTGGTCCCTGTCAGCCAGAGGCGAGCAAACCGCTCGGAATATCCGGCGTGCATCACGCCCGGTGATCGCCACTTCGCACTCGCGACGCTGGCCCGTTCGCGCCGATTCGTACAGGTCGTGGATTTCGACCTGTGGAAGCAGGTCTTCGATCGAGCGGCCGACAACGCCGATCCCGCCGGCGCCAAAGAACTCACTTGCCGCGGAATTCGCCGAACTGATCGGTCCGTCCGGTGAAAAAACCAGCAACAAATCATCGCTCGCATTGGCCGCGTGGAACAGCCCCGAGAATGACTCGGCCATCGGCACCGGACCGTTGCTGGTTGGCGCCGGAGTGCGATCGTCGATGTCCAAGCGAGGACCGGCCGGACTCTGCAAAGTCACCGGGGATGGAGCCGCCGCGACACGCTTGCCGCGGGACCCGAGGGAGATGACCGTGAAACCAACGGTCGCAATTCCGAGAAGAATCGGGACCGCCGGCGGCAAAGCGAGCAAAGCTGTCACACCGGTCGCGACCGCTCCGATGCAAAGGACGGCGATGTCTCGGATCGACCCCGGCTCCGGGGCGCTCGGTTGCATGGCGCATCCTAGAGATTGGAAAGCCCCGACTCGCTAGGAGACCGCGCCGTCGAGGTCGGATGAAGATTCGTCCTCGACGCTCAGGGAGCAGCGATAGCCGACTCCGCGCACTGTTTTCACGATGTGGGCCGAATCAGCGAGTTTCTTGCGGATGCTGGTCACGTGGACATCGATGGTGCGTTCTGTCACGGTGACGCCCGGACCCATCGCACGGGTCATGAGCGCGTTTCGAGAGAGCACTCGCCCGCCCGCCTGCACCAGGGACGCGAGGATGCGAAATTCCGTGAGCGTGAGCTTGATGGGCTGATCGTGCAGCGCGGCCTGATGCGTGTCGGTGTTAATCTCGATCGGCCCGAGCTTCATGATGCCCCGTTCACCTGAGAATCTGCCGCTGCGCCGGAGCAGAGCTTCGATTCGAGCGAGGAGCACCTTCATCGAAAACGGCTTGGTGACGTAGTCGTCGGCACCGAGTTTGAGGCCAACGACCTGGTCGGTCTCCTCACCTTTGGCCGTGAGCATGATGATCGGAATCGAAGCCGAAGCCGGTTCGGCTCGCAAGCGGGCGGCAACTTCCGTTCCCGGCAATTCAGGGATCATCACATCCAGGAGGATGAGATCGGGGGCGTGCTTTGCGACTGCGTCGAGTGCGGCGCGCCCGGCCCCGGCTGTTGCGGTCGAATAACCGGCTCGTTTGAGGTTGTAGACCAATAAGTCGGTGAGATCGCGTTCGTCTTCAACAATGAGGATGTGTGGACGGTCGGCCATCATCGCGCGTCTCTACCAACAGCCTGCGAACGGAGCGTGGAGGTACGGGGGGAGGGTAACCGTGGGGGGCCAAGTTTGGCGGAATCGAATGTTGAGACTGCGCGAAGAATGCCGATTGCCGTCGGAAAACGGATTTTGTACGGTATAAAGGTGGTGGATAAGTGAGGTTGAAGGCAGGAAAACAATTGAAGAGGGGGGTGGTACGACCGAAAAACTGCAAAGAGAGTTTGGACTTGCTAATATCCGGCGGGTACTGTTGCAACCCCACCGGTTCGGATTCTGGGACGAAGTCCCGTGGACGAAGTTTGTTGGAGGTGGGTAGCGATCGTCGAAATGAACCGCGGAGCGGTTCAAGGCCTGGACGGCCGCTCGGCAGATCAAGAAGAGTCGTGGGCGGTCCGCGGCTCGGTTAGCGTGGTCCGGAAGACTGGCCTTGGGGCCTCTCTTTCGTTCGGACTTGAAAGTGGACGAGCTTTGAGACGGCTCGTCCGGGTACAAGGAGTCTTTTAAGATGGGTCACACGAGCAAGATGTTCTTTATCGCTGGCGCAGCGCTGGGCCTTGCAGGCACGGCGATGGGCGCTGAGTCGACCGACACGAGCCGCGCGTACAACAACGAGTTGACGGCGGACGCGGCTGGTCGCACGAGCCTGGCTGCCAGCAAGTCGAGCAACGGCCTCACCATCACCGATGGTTCGGGCAATTTCAGCATGCGGATCGGCGGACTGATGCAGTTCCGTTACACCGCTGACTTCCGCAGCGGCAACGTGGGCGATGCCAATCTCCCGACGCCGGCACCGGCCTCGGGCGGCGGCGTCACCGGTCAGGACAAGGCCACCATCGGCTTCAGCCTGCCCCGCACCCAGATCTACTTCGCTGGTATGGCTGGTTCCCCGGAACTGACCTACTACATCCAGGGCAACTTCAGCTCGACGTCGCAGAACACGACGTTCAACAACCCCGATCCGGCGACGAGCTACGCCTCGAACAACGGCAACTTCCAGCTTGAAGATGCGTACATGAAGTACGCGTTCGATAACAACTGGGACATCCGTTTCGGTCAGTTCAAGCTGCCGATCCTCACCGAAGACCTCATCGGCGACGGTTACCAGCAGTCGATCGACCGCTCGTTCGTCACCGACGTGTACCGTCAGCAGCGCAGCCAGGGCATCCAGGTTGGTTACACCGCTGACGTCTTCCGCGTCCTGGGCGCGTTCAGCGATGGCTGGCGTTCACAGAACACCGATTACAACAACCCCAACGAGTCGGACTATGCCCTCACGCTCCGCGTTGACGGCAAGTTCGCTGGCGATTGGAACCAGTGGAACCAGTTCAGCAGCTGGCAGAACAGCCAGTTCGCCGCGTTCCTCGGTGGTGCAGTCAACTGGCAGCAGGGTGGCAAGACCGGCACCCCGGGTGACGCTCAAGTCAACCTGAACCAGGCCAACTACCTCCTCTGGACCATCGACGGCCAGATCAAGGGTAACGGCTGGAACCTTTACGGTGCGTTCATCGGCAGCCATGCCAAGACCCTCAACACCGCTCTCGGTGCAGGCGCGACTCTGAACAGCTACGGCTGGCAGATTCAGGGCGGCTGGTTTGTCACGCAGCAGATCGAACTCTTCGGTCGCTACGACGGCCTCTACGCCAACAACTCGCTGGGCCAGGCCCAGGGTGGCAACGTGAGCCCCCGCACGTGGAACTTCATCAACTTCGGTGCGAACTACTACCTGTTCCCCGAGTCTCAGACTGCCAAGATCAGCGCCGACGTCGTCGTTGGTCTCAACAAGAGCCAGAACCTTCAGGCGATCAACTTCCAGGGTAACGCTGGCACGGGCCAGTTCGTCCCCGGCAGCACGACCCCCGCTCCGGACACCAACGCTGGCGTCCTCGGCGGCCCGAAGGCCGGCGAAGTTGCGGTCCGGTGCCAGTTCCAGCTCCTGTTCTAAGGTGCTGAACCGGTCCTGACCGAGTCGCGATGGGTTCGACCCCTCGCGCAGTCCGAACGAATTGTCTCACGCCGGCCGCCCCTTTCGGGCGGCCGGTTTTTCTTTTTGCCCCGGCTAGGCGTCGGTTCATGCCGCTTGCCGACCCGAACTCACTCGAACTTGGAAGAATGACCGCCTGTATCCCTGCTGGGGGGACGTACATCGAAGGAAAGCGTTCGAAGTGCGGAGACGGCGCCGCGAGCTCCGACGCCCGATTGGTGTGGGGGTTGAGTTCAGGGAGGTGTTGTTTGCGGACGTTGGTCGCGATCCCGGTTTACAACGAATCCAAGCACCTGCGTGCGGTCATCGATCGCGTTCTCGAACACGCTGGCAATGTGCTGGTGGTGGACGATGGCTCTACGGACGACTCCCCGGCTCTTCTGGGGTCAATGCCGGTGGACGTGATTCGCCATTGTGTGAATCGCGGATACGGACGCTCGCTGATCGATGCGTTCCGATTTGCGTCGTCTGAAAAATATGACTGGGTGATCACGATGGATTCGGACGAACAGCACGAGCCCGAGCGATTGCCCGAGTTCTTTGAAGCGATTGAAAAGAACGACGCCGACATCATCAGTGGCAGCCGCTATCTGCGGACGCCGACGCAGGAAGCACTCGCACTCGCGCCGGGTGATCGTCGACGGATCAATGGCCTGATGACCGAAGAGATCAACGCGCTGCTGTCGAACCGGCTAGGCACAAAGCTCACCGATTCCTTCTGCGGTTTCAAAGCGCATCGCGTTACGGCGACGAACAGGCTGGATTTGAGCGAAGACGGCTACGCGTTTCCGATGCAGCTTTGGGCGCGTGCCGCTGCACACGGCCTTCGAGTGCGTGAGATACCGGTTGATCTGATCTACAACGATCCGAATCGGACATTTGGAGCCGCATTGAATGACCCTGAGGCTCGCTTGAAGCACTATCGCGAAGTCCTGCATCGCGAGATCGCGCACTGCGGCGAACGGGTGTGTTCCGCTCAAATCGGAGCAGCCTTCGGGGCCTGTCGCGAGGCGGGACTGGCGGAACCCACCGGTCGCCGCGGCAGCCGCCAGTCGAACCACGCTGATTGCCCCGAGCGGAGCTGAATTGTTTTCGGCGGACCCGATGGAGCCGTGCGATACTCGCGACGTTGAATAGCTCACTTGCCGAACTCAAATTCGAGCCGGCGCCTTCGCGCTGGTCGATTCGCGCGACAGCGGTCACTTCACGTGCGCTGCGATTCCGCGAACAGATGCATTTGCCAAGCGGGCCACTGGTTCTCTCCGGGCACCAGGCGGATCTCTGGCATGGCGGGATTCTCGCGAAACACTTTGCTTCACTGGCAATTGCTTCGCGGACGGGTGCGCAGGCTGCGTGGATTGTGGTGGACCAGGATGAAGCCGACGTCCTCGGCATGCGGATTCCAATTCTTGATGCAACGGGCCGCTTGCGTGAATCTCGATGGCAGTGGGGCGAAGGCGTGGGGCGGGTTGTATCCGCGATCGCTCCGCTCACGGTCCGTAACCCGGCGCTGAAAGCCGGGGAGACCCTTGCGATTCAGTCCGTTGCGGAGGGAGTTCATGCCACGGCAGCCGCGCTGACCCGACACGCGAAGGAAGCGAATTGGGCGAGGCAAGTGAGCGCGGCGGCGGCAGACTTGATCGGGCGATCGGCTCCGCCTCCGAGATTCGTGTATGAATCGCGATTGGCCTCGACGGAGCTTTTTCAGCATTTGTTGGACGCATTTGTTCGAGGCGGCGCCGATGTGATCCGCGGATACAACCAAGCGGTGTCCGGCACGCCCGCATCGGGAATGCGATTGCTCGATGAGGCGAAAGGCGAATTGCCGCTTTGGGATGTGCGGGGCGGTCGGCGCAAGCGGGTATTGCTCGCGGACGTCGAGAAACTTGATCGCACGCAGGTCGCACCCCGCGGCATGTTGATGACCGCGATCTTGCGATTGGCCGGTTGCGATCTCTTTGTGCACGGCATCGGCGGCGGCGTGTACGACCGCGCGACCGACGCGTGGGTTGCGGGTTGGAAGGGCGATTTGGAAACGCTCGCGAAGGAGCTTGGAGGCGTGCTCGCACCGATGGCGGTTGCGACGGCGAACGTGAGGCTGCCGCTCGCGAAGCCGGGGCTTCCGACAGATGAAGAGATTCGCCGAGGAGTTTGGATGGCGCACCACGCAGCGCACGATCCGCGAGCTTTGGGCGATGAACGCGGCGCAATCGAGAAGGACCGGATTCTCGCTGACATTCGCACGAAGAAAGCCAATCACGAGAGCCCAGCATCAGCATTTGCGGCGTTGCACGCGTTGCTTGCCACCAGCCGTCAGTCCGGCGCGGGAAAACTTGCACAGTTTTCAGAAGTCGCAACGCGCCTGACCGAGCAGCGAGGAGAAGCCACGCTTGCATTCGACCGAACCTGGTCGTTCGCGCTGCAAATCCGGGGAGAGATCAGCGCAATGTACGAGCGCGTGGTCGGCGAATTTGCCTGAGAATGGCACTGCGAAGTCGTGAAAAGTGGTGATTCGTCTCGACAGTCAACGCCATAAACTTCGTTGTGTCAGATGTTTCCAGTCAATCTATCCCGGTAACACCACTTGGCCATTCGGCCGAGTCCTTTGTCGTTCGTGCGAAGCAGTCGCTCGGGATGGCCAGGCCCGCGGCGCTCGATGTCTACCGGAGTTTCTTTTGGAAGGGCTCCGCCGGCATTACGACTTGGTTTGGTCCGGTCGCGCCAATCTCGAGCGTCGTCATCGACGAGGGCGCAGAAGGCAAGATTTTCAAGTTCACACAGGAAGTGCCTGCGAGCGAAACCAGACTTGCCGGTCAGGTTGAGAAGCTCCGCACCGAAAGCGTGTTGATCCCGATGATCGGGAAGCGCCGGGTGCGGACGTACACGCTTTGCGTTTCGTCGCAGGTCGGTTGCGCGATGGGGTGTACGTTCTGTGAAACGGCCCAGATGGGTTTGATTCGCTCGCTCTCGGCCGAGGAGATTGTGCAGCAGTGGTATGCCGCGACGCACTTCCTGAAGCATGCGGAGATTCCCGAGCCCATCGTGACGCCACAAGGGCTTGAAGGACCGGTGCGGAACATCGTGTTCATGGGCATGGGCGAGCCGATGGACAATCTCGACAATGTGCTCGGCGCAATCGATGTACTACGCGATCATCGCGGGCCTTCGATCCCGATTTCGAAGATCACGATTTCAACAGTGGGGCGTGTGGACGGCATCGCGAAGCTCGCGGAACGTGTGCGTCAGGACGGCTGGCACCGGCTGAATCTGGCGCTTTCGCTCAATGCGGCAGACGATGAGGTCCGCTCCGGGATCATGCCGATCAATCGGAAGTGGAATCTCGCGGACCTGCAGAAGGCGCTCATCGACTTCCCGGTATACGGGGGCGGCAAGCTCTGCATCGAGTACGTGCTCATTCCCGGCGTGAACGACACCGACGACGATGTGCGCAGGATCGCCGAGTTTCTCGCGCCGATCAACAACGACTATCGCGTCCGCAAGAACGCGAGCACTCCTCGCACGCTGCTCAATCTCATCCCGTACAACCCGCGCCGAGTTTCGCCATGGCCCGCACCGACCGAAGAAAAAGTTGAGCACTTCCTCGCCAAGCTCATCGAGATGGGCGTGTACGCGAAGCGGAGGCGAACCAAAGGTCGTGATCTGATGGGTGCGTGCGGGCAGCTCGGCAGCGAGCACATCCGGCAGCGGAAGCTGGTCGACGTGACTGTTTCGGGTTAGTTACGGCTGCAGGCGCGTGGAAGCCCAGGGACCGCAATCGAATTCGCTTGGATGAAGGCCGGGAGTGAGCGATCTCGTCCATGCCGCACGATCATGAACGCGGCCAGGACCTCCGAGCCAGAGTTCCACACGTTCGGCCCAGAGTCGCCAGCCACCCCAGTGAGGAGGGCGAGGAATCTCCATGCCGTCGCCTTTGTCCATGATGTCTTTGATCGAAATCTGCAGCTTGTTCATCGCCTCGCCGACCTTCATGAGGAGGGCGTCGCGTGATTCGATCGGCTGACTTTGCTCGCTGGCCCACGCGCCAAGCCGGTTCTCCCAGCCGCGGCTCTTGAAATAGTCATCGCTCTCTTCTGGGGGGCTTTTGACGACCGGGCCCTCAATGCGAACCTGCTTTTCGAGGGAGTCCCAGTGAAAGACCGCTGCGGCACGGGGATAGCTTGCGAGCCCGCGCCCTTTGCGGCTGTGGTAATTGGTGTAGAACACGATCGCGCCGTTTTCGATGATTTTCTTACAGAGCACAATTCGGGCGGTGATCGCACCGCCCTCGTCGAGGCAGGCGAGAGTGAACGCATTGGGATTGGGAGAAATCTTGCGGCCATTCGCATCGTCGAACCAGGCGCGGAAGAGGGGCCACGGGGACTCCGGAAGCTGATCCGGAAGGGTATTGCTCGGGGCGAAAATGGCGGAAATGTCCATTTCGGGCATGGGAGACTCTAGTTCTCGCGGGAAGACTTCGGAAAGTTTTCCACATTGGATGTGGATGATTTGGCGGTTGGAGAATCCGCGGCGGACGGCGGAATACCGTCCCGGCGATGAGCAGTTTCGGCGCACAAGAAGGCGGCGGGGGAGGCAAGCAGTGGCGGGAGCGCCGGCCCCCGGTCTCGACCGAAAAGCTGTTCGACCGCCTGCCGCCACACTCGCTCGAAGCGGAGATGAGCCTGCTGGGCTCGATCATGCTCGATCCGCGGCTCTTGAGCGACGTGCTGGCGATCGTCCGTAAACCCGATGAGTTTTACGCCGAGTCGCACGCGACGATTTTCAAGTCGATCGTCGAGGTCTACGACCGTTTCAATTCGGGCGACCTCGTGCAGATCGTCGAATCGATCAAGGACAAGGGGCAGCTGGAGCTGGTCGGCGGTGCCGAGTATCTCGTAAAGCTCGCCGAGAGCGTTCCGAGCGCGGTAAACGCGCCGCACTATGCCAGGATCGTGGCGGAGAAGGCGAAGCTGCGGAAGCTGATCGATGCCGCGGGGACAATTCTGTATGACGCGTACCACACGGGCGAACTCGGCCCGGACGGTGCGCGTGAGGTGCTCGACAAGGCGGAGATGGCGGTCTTCGAGATCGCGCAGCAGCAGCAGCTTGCGGATCCGCAGCAGTTGAAGGATTTGCTCCAGCTTGAGATCGATCGCATCGAGAGCCAGGAAGGCAAAGGCATCAGCGGCGTGCCGACGGGGTACCTCGATCTCGACGATCTCCTTCGCGGGATGCAGCCTGGCGAGTTGGTGATCGTGGCAGCGCGTCCCAGCATGGGAAAAACGGCGCTTGCTCTCAACATTGCGGAGCAGATGGCGAGCGGTGTGACGACAGGCGGCTACAACTCCGCGCCGAACCCGGTCGCGTTGTTCAGCCTTGAAATGTCGAAGAGCGCGGTGACGCAGCGACTCATCTCTGCGCGTTCGGGCATCCCGTCACAAAACCTGCGGGGCGGGCACAAGCTGAGTGACCGCGAATACCGCAAGCTGCTCTCGGCATGCGATGAACTTGCGAAAGCACCGATGTTCGTGGATGACACGCCGAACATGACGGTGCTCGCGCTGCGTGCCCGCGCCCGTCGCCTTGTCGCGCAGCACGGCGTGAAGGCGATCATGATCGACTACCTGCAGCTGCTTACTTCGCCCGGTGCGGCACGTGAAAGCCGACAGGTGGAAGTTTCAGCGATCAGCCGCAATATCAAGGCACTCGCGCGCGAGCTTAACGTGCCGGTCATCTGTCTCTCACAGTTGAATCGCGCGAGCGAGCAGCGGGAGGGCAACAAGCCCCGCATGAGCGATCTGCGCGAATCGGGCTCGATCGAACAGGACGCCGACGTCGTGATCCTGCTGCACCGCGAGGATTACTACCACACGCAGGATCCCGACTGGTCGCTTGATAATCCGGACAAGGTCGGTGTGGCGGAATTGATCGTCGCCAAGCAACGAAACGGCCCGACGGGCGTGGTGCGTCTCGCGTGGGATTCCTCGACGACCCGATTCAAGAACTACGCCGGCGCCGGCATGCAGCCGCCCCCTGAATTTGCCGGTGGCGGTAGTAGTGATTCGTTTTCGAGCGCGGGAAACTCGGGCTCGGGCGGCTACGAATCGCCCTCTGCCGCGGCAACCAGCTTTGTCGAGCCCGCGCCGCGGTCGGCGTTTGCGCCAACGCGAAAGACCGGCCCGATCGAGAGTCATCGCGATGGCGGTGGGCCGGAACGTGAGGCGGAGGTCGTCGCGGATGACGGCGACGATTCTGTCGGGGGAGTTCCGTTCTAGTCTGAATCGGTTGAATTTGAGCGGTAATCCCGATCGCCATTCACGCCCTGCGGGTGCGGAGCGTCTGTGTCTTTTCCTTTGGGACCGAACGCCCGAATCGGCCATTCGCACACTTTGAGCACAACCAGCGTCAGCAACGACGCGCCGGTGAGCATTGAGGCGAGGGCGATCTCGCCGAGGCCGCACGCAGCGCCGATGGCGGCGACGCACCATACCGCGGCGGCCGTGGTAAGCCCGTGCACGCTCTTGTCGGCACGGACAATTGTTCCCGCGCCAAGAAATCCGATGCCCGTCGTGAGGCCCTGCAGGACCCGGCTCGTGGCCTGAGCTGCGGAATCGCTTCGCATGCCGCTGGTTCCGGCTCCGACCTCGATGACGAGAAGCACGAATGCCGCGGAACCGATCGAGATGAGCGTCATCGTGCGGAAGCCGGCGGGATGTCTGCCGATCTGGCGTTCGAGGCCGACGGCGGCGCCGAGCCCGAGCGCGGCACCGATGCGAAGACCGGCTTCGAGCGTGGTGATCGTGAGCATGCGAGCAGTCTAACGCGGATTACTTTGGTGCCGGTTCGGAGGAAGGGGGCGTCGCGGCGGGAGCGCCAGGGACAACGAACCCGTCATACTTCACAAACATCGCAACGTCGTCGTCCGAGGGGGCGGAGGATTCCCACGCCGCGATGTAAAGCTCGCCCAGAAAACCGGCACCGTCTGCGAGACGTTCGGAGATGAACGCGGATCCGGGAGCCTTCCAGAGATCGCCGCTCTTTTCCAGCTTGTACAGCGGCTCAACTTGCGCGTGGGACTTTTCGATCTGCTTGAGCACCGCGGGCCAGGGGTTCATCGGATCGGGCATGTTCTCGACAACGGGGGCTGCCTTGAGTTGCGCGCGGATGGCGGCTTCTCCCAGTCCGTGCTTCCGGAGTGTTTCCGCATCGATCTGGGCGTGAATTTCTTTCTTGGTGGTGAAGTCGCTTGGGTTGTCGCCGATCCAGCCGTGGTGATGACGAGTGGTATGGAGCGGCTGGGCGCAGTCGCCGACGAAATGAGCAAGTGAGCCCATCGACATGGCGATGGCGATGCGAAGGGCCTGCACTTCGTTCCGCCGCGCCGGGTCGTTCACTTTCTCGAGCACGCGCAACGTCTTGAAATTCGATTGAAGTTTGGCATAGTTCTCGCAGATCGCCTGCGGCAGGAAACCCGGGTACGCATCGGTCTTGGAGAAATCCTTTGGACCGGAGACGCGACCGGCGCCCGGGTGCGCTTCGCGGGCCAGTCGCAGTTGTGCCGCGAACTCGTGGCGGAGGGGTTCGATCGTCTGAAGCGACAGCCCGAGCTCGGTGAGGTCTTCGACGTCGAGGTAGTGATCCGGATTATTCAGGTGCGCGAGCGCGGGCGACCTGATGTTGCGCCAGCGATCGGGCATGGTCGCGAGATCGGAGATCTGGATCGACCAGTCTTCTTCCGCGACCCATGTGATGCCCGAGTCGGTCACCTTGTCTTTGAAGCGTTCGATCCCGACGCGGGTGATGGCGCGATGTCCCGGCGCGTCCCACGCGAAAGCGGGTGATCCAAAGCACGCTGCAGTAACAAGCAACAAAGTGAGGTTTCGCACACGGATAGGGTAGCGAATCCGGGCCGAGTTCCCAATTCACTTGGTTCAGCCCCCGCAGTTTGCCCGGTCAGTCACCGGCATTGTCCAATTGCGTCTGCAGCGATTTGAGGTAGCCAGCAGCGGGCGAGGCATCTCCGACGCACCCAATCGAGGCGGTCAAAAACGCCCTCGAATCGGTGGCGTTCAACCGGACCGGCGTCGAGGCGGCGCTTCCATCCCACGTTGCGACTTCGATGCGGTTTCCGCCCGTCGGCTGCGCCGGGATCGCTTTCGCCATGCACGGCATTGCATCGGCCCTGGCTTCGACAGCGGTCACGCCGACGGGGGCTTTGCCGCGATTCGTGATCCAATTGGTCGCGCTCTGGAGCGCGGCTTTGTCGGTCCAAAGGATTGTGGGTGGTGTTGGCCGATCACTCGGGCCGATCCAGGCGATGATGATCGCGGTGGGATTAGTCATGGTTGGGGTGGCTGGTGCTTTGGCCGGAACTGGCGTATCGGCGGAGCGAGTGAGTTGAGCCGTGGGCTGACTTTGGGGTCGCTCGCAGGCGCCGAATGCGAACGCGGCGAAGACTAGCAGCGATGAAGCGACCTTGGGCATGAGTTCTCCCCGCGAAACTTTCCTACGCGGAGCACGGCGCGCCGGTTCACCCATCAATCAAACCGCGCGCCGTCTGCGGGTCGTGAAGAGAGACGCGAACGCGAGCGTGGCAACTGCACCGGGTGCAGGAACCAAACAGTCGGCGCAGTCGGTGCTGAGCGAGTACTTGTCTTTGCCGAAGCGTGCATCGAGCGAAGCCTGAGTCAGCCATGCCGGCGAGGCCAGTTCGTCGAAGCCGTTGACGACGTTGTTGCCGTCCTTGTCGATATTGAAGCCGTAGGTGCCGCTCCAGAGCACGCCGATCTTGCCGGGCGCGATAAAGCAGACGAGCGACAGTTCCGCTTTCCAGTCGACCGCTCCGCGGAGATACTCCCGAGAAGGCGTGTCGGAAAATGCCAAGCCCATGCCAAGATCGGTCTGCTTGTTTTTGTAGAAGAGGTTTGGATACTCGTTGCCATCGCGGGCTTTGAGCGTGTAATTCCAATAGAACGGATAGTCCACGCCCTTTGGGTCGGTTTCCCCGGGATCGAAATAGGGCGTGCCCGCGGCCGTGTTGGTATTGATCGGCTTGTTGGTCTTGATGAGCTGGATCCACTGCAACTCACCTTTGAGCATGTTTGTCGCGACACCTTTGCCGCTAACAGAGACGCCCTTCGTCTTGGCGTCGTCATCTCGATACGGAATCGGGAACGCGAGATTGATCGTGGCGAGCAGCTTGCCGTCGCACTTGATCTGCTTGTCCTTGATTTCCTTGGTGTCGTCCGCAGCGAGCGCAACGCCCCCGGCGGTGAGCGCCACAACCAACGCGATTCGACCAATGGTCATGACTTCTCCTGCAGTATTCGGTAACGGACCGCGGCGCGGGGGCGGAGAAATGCCCCCGCACCAAGGCCCATATTTTCCCGACTCTTCTCGATCTCAAGCCGCACGCCGACGCCGGCCCATTGCTACGACGCCCGCGAATGCGAGCACGCCGACGCCCGGAGCGGGCACATTGCATGTTTCGCAGTCGGTTGAGATCGTGTAGATGTCACCAAAGCGTTGATCGATCGCGGCCTGCGTGAGGTACGTGCCACCGACGGCGATCTCGTTGATCCCGTCGACCGTCAACAGGCCGCCAGCGGTGATCGTGAACCCGTAGCTGCCCGTCCAGAGCACGCCGATCTGGTTCGTCAGCTTGTTCCAGCAGACGAGGCTGAGTTCAGCGGTCCAGTCAATGGCGGCGCCGGTCCATTCGCGGCTCGGCTGATCAAAGAAGCTCAGCGTATTTCCACCGTTGGAGAACTTGTTCTGCACCCAGAGACCCGGATAGTCGACGCCGTTGCGGCCCTTGAGATCTTCATTCCAATAGAACGGATAGTCATTGCCTTTGGGATCGAGTTCACCCGGGTCGAAGTATGGCGTGCCCGCGGGCGTAGCGGTGTTGATGGGCTTGTTGGTCTTGATCATCTGAAGCCACCGCATCTCACCGGCGAAGTTGGCGGTCTTGGTCGCGTTGCCGCTCACGGTGATTCCGCCGAACGCGCCATCCGAATAAAGCGTCGGTTTCGCGAAGTTGATTGTCGCGAGGAGATCACCGTGGCACTTGATCTCGCGATTGGTAATGCCTTGCAGCACACCAAGCGAAGAAGCGCTGCCGGCAATCAGGGCCACCGCCGCGGAAACGATTGCGAAGGAACGGGACATGTTGCGATCTCCTCACGACAAACCACGCAGGCCGATCGAATTCGATCGGCCGCGCCAGAATTGATTTGGCGGCGCGTCTTGCCCCGCCCCTCTCCCGATCGCCGCTGACGGACTTGGAAACAACGGCGCCCGAAACCCCGGCCGACGCCGGATTCAGCTAGTTTCCCGAAAATCGCGATCGCCGTCAAGACGGCTTTCGCTCAAAATTGGAATGTAAATCGTTTCAGCGGCGGGCCTTGATTAGGGTCATTTCCTTCTCAAGACACAAACAGGTCGCGGTGGGGCTCATCGTCCCGTTCCGGGCGGGCCGCCCGAGACATCAGAGTGCCGATGGCAGTCAACGGATCAACCTTTTCGAAGAGCACGGCGTGCACTGCGCGGGTGATCGGCACTTCGACGCGGTATTTCTCTGCGAGCTGGAGCACGGCCCGAGTCGTATACACGCCCTCGACTACGAACGGCGATTGAGAAAGGTATTTTTCGACGTCCGCCCCGCGGCCGATGGCTTCGCCGCAGGACCGGTTGCGGCCTTCTGGGCTGAAACAACTGGTCGCAAGGTCCCCCATTCCGGCGATTCCAGCAAAGGTCTGGGTAGAGGCACCCATCGCGGCACCGAGCCGAGCGATCTCCGCCATGCCCCGGGAGAGGAGAGCGCTCTTGGCGTTGTTGCCCGCTTTCAAGCCATCGAGGACGCCCGCGGCGATCGCGATGACGTTTTTCACGGCCCCGGCAAGCTCGATGCCGAGCATGTCGCTGCTGGTATAGACGCGAAGCCACGAAGTGGTAAAGAGCGACTGCAATTGGCAGGCAAAGGCGGGGTCGTCGCTGGCTGCGACCATGGCGGCCGGAAGGCAGAGCGCGAGTTCTGCGGCAATCGTCGGTCCGGAGAGGCAGCCGATCGGTCGGGGGCGCCTATCGGGATTGTCGCGGCCGGACCGACGGAGGACGTCCGCGATGATCTCCGAAGGGCGCAGCATCGTGCCTTCTTCAATCCCCTTGGAAACCGAGACGATGCCGGCGCTATCGGGAAGGAGCGGCGCGGCATTTTCGAGAGCGACGCGCATGAATTGCACGGGAATCGCGACGACCACGATGTCGGCGCCGCGCAAAGCGTCCTGCAGGTTCAGACAAACCTGCACATGTTCGGGGAGGCGGAAATGCCGAAGCCGCGGACTGCGTCTTGTTTGCGCGAGCTGCGCGCTTTCGGACGGATTTCGGCCCCAAATGCGGACATTGACAGGCCGGCGCATGAGGCCCGCTGCGGGCGGGGGCTGTTCGGCGGCCGCGGAGAGGACAGCGGAGCAGACCAAGCCCATCTGGCCGAGGCCGAGAATCGCGACGGTGGAAAGGGCGGGGTTGTTGGGGGTGTTCTGCACGGGATCGGCACGATCTGCAGATGTTCGGGCTTTGGTCTCGATTCGCGCCCGAACCGTTCGGGCTGGAACGTCGTATTGTTGGCGTGCCGGATCGTGCGTCCGGTGGGTCGGGCATTCTGTCCGACACGTGCGCGTTGGTTTCCGACACATGATGGTCGAGCAAGGCTCCCCAGTCCAGAGTCTTTCGTCTGATTTGAGTATCCCGCCCGCTTCCCCTGCACCAAAAAAACAACCATGGCAGCTCACACCCACGATCACCCCCACAACGCTCTCGAAGGCCACCCCCATCCGCACGATCACGAGAGTGAAGAGCTGATTTGTTGCTCGCACCACGAGATCGAAATCGAGCGGTACATCAACCTTTCGCTGCTCGGCGGCGTGCTTGTCTTTGTGACGACGGCGGCCCGGGTTCTCCCGCTCGGGATCTCTCCGGCAATCGTTCAGATTCCGGCGATGATCGGCGCGGTGTTGCTCGCGCTGCCGCTGCTCTATGCGGCGTGGAAAGAAGTCTGGGCGGTGCACCTTTCCAGCTCTTCCCTGGCGGCCATTGCGATCATCGCTGCCATCGCCATCGGCGAATACGAGATGGCGGGCTGGCTCGCGTTCATTCTTGTGATCTTCGGCCAGTTTGTCCGTCGCAGTGCGACCGGTGCACAGCGGGCGATCGCTGAACTTGTGCAGTTGACTCCCGATGTTGCGCGCATCGTTGAAAACGGCGCCGAGCGTGAAGCTCCGCTGGGTCAGGTCAAGGTTGGCTCGCTCGTTCGAGTGCGCCCGGGCGAGAACCTGCCGGTCGACGGCAAGGTGCGTACGGGTCGTTCGACGATCAATCAGGCCTCGCTGACAGGTGAAGCGGCCCCGGTGGAAGTGCAGCCTGGCGATCAGGTCTACGCCGGCACGAGCAACCTGACTGGCGGTATCGATATTGAAGTGACGCAGATCGGTGCGGACACCACCATTGGCAAGGTGACGCAGCTGATTCGGCAGGCCGAACGCAGCCGCACGCCCCGCCAGTTGCTTATCGAACAGGTCGCAGGATTTTTCGTTCCCGTCGTTCTGTCGGTCGCTTTCATCGTCTGGTTCTTCATGAGCCAGTCGGAAGTGCAGGAGATGCAGAAGAACGCGATGAAGACGGCGGTGGTCGTCCTCGTCGTCGCCTGCCCCTCGGCGATTCTGCTCGCGAGCCCGAGCGCGATGCTGGCGGCGTTTGCCGCGGCGGCACGGCTGGGCATCATGGTGAAGCAACCGAGCTACCTCGAAGCATCCGCCGACATCACGGCCGTTGTTCTCGATAAGACCGGCACGATCACGACCGGCAAGTTCCAGGTGACCAAGCTGGCACCGGCTCCGGGCGTGGACGGGGCCGATCTGCTCCGTGCCGCAGCGAACGGTGAGCAGCATTCCAACCACCCGCTGGCCCAGTCGATTCTGACGACCGCTCGGGCGGCACGCGTCGAAGTGGACGGCACCCAGAATTACGAAGAAATTCACGGTCGCGGTGTCATCGCCCGCACCTCAATTGGTGAGATTCGCGTCGGGCGTGGTAGCTGGATCGCCGAGGGCAATCCGACTGCCGCCCGCGAGATGGAAGAAGTCGAAAGGCGCATCGAGGGAATGACCGGGGTGCACGTGATGCGCGATGGTCGATATCTCGGCGCAGTCGGCCTTGAAGACACCGTGCGGAGCAACTGCCGCCAGGTGATTCAGAATCTCCGCGACAACGGCGTGAAGCACGTTGCGATGTTCACCGGCGACCGGCTTAGTGTTGCAACCCGCGTCGGTCAGGCAGTGGGTGTCGACATGATCGAGGCCGAGTGCCTGCCGGAAGAAAAGCACGAGCAGATCCGCGGACTGAAGAAGCTCGGCTATCGCACGCTGATGGTCGGCGACGGAATCAACGATGGCCCTTCACTCGCTGAAGCTGATGTCGGTATCGCGATGGGATTGTCCGGTTCGGATATCGCGGCCAACTCCGCCGGCATCGCGCTGATGAACGACGATCTGTCGCGCATCCCGTTCCTCATCGAATTGTCTCGCCGTACCCGCGCGATCATCGCCCAGAACATCGCGGTTTCAGTGCTGATTGCGATTGTCGGCCTCGTGCTCGCGGCAACTGGCAACTTCAACCGCGCCGGTGAACTCGGTTTGCCTCTCGCCGGTCTATACCACTTCCTGGGCGATATTTTCGTTCTGGCCAACAGCTTCCGCCTCTTCCGTTTCGGCGAGAGCTTTGCTTCCACGGAGAACGTGCAGCCGGCGCTCAAGCGTCGCGCGGCCTCGGTCCGTGGCTTGGCTGGTTCGCAGCCTGCGGCGGCGTAATCCGCCTCGACAACATGTTCACCTTGAAGCCCGGGCTCATCCCGGGCTTTTTCTTTTAGAGCAGCGTGCCGCGGAGGATCACAATCGCGGCGGTGAAGTAGATGATGATGCCCGTGACGTCTACGAGCGTTGCAACAAATGGCGTGCTGGATCCGGCCGGGTCGAGCTTGAGTTTCTTTAGTCCGAATGGAAGCAAGGCGCCCATGACCGAACCCCAAAGCACAACGCCAAACAAGCTGGTGGATATTGCCGCGGCGAGTCGGAGATAGTGATCCTGCACCGACGCATCGACATACTCGACGCCTGCGGCATCCTTGCGGGTATCCACCCACCAGCCCATCAGTCCCCAGACGCTGACACGCACGAATCCGATCGATCCGATGATCAGCCCGAGGATCATCGCGACCACGAGCTCTCGCCGGAGAATTTTCCACCAGTCCTTGACGGCCACTTCGCCCGTACCCAAAGCGCGAATGACGAGCGTCGAACTCTGAGAGCCGGAATTGCCCCCTGAGGAAATGATCGCCGGAACGAAGATCGAAAGAACGACGACCTTTTGGATCTCATCGTCAAAAAACCGCAGCGTGTTGCTGGTGAGAAGTTCGCTGAGAAAGAGAAGCGCCAGCCACGGAGCCCGCTTTTGTACGAGCGACGTAACGCTCGCGTGCGCGAAGTTCTCTTCCAGCGCGGCCATGCCGCCGACCTTCTGGATGTCCTCGGTGAATTCCTGCTGCGCAACGTCGGCCACGTCGTCGGCGGTCACGATGCCGATGAGGTTGCCGCGGCTGTCGACAACAGGGAGCGCCGTCCGGTCGTAGCGGGCCATGAGCTGCACCGCTTCTTCCTGAGGCTGATCCGCCCGCAACGTCACGAAGTTGCGGTTCATCAGGTCTTCGATCTTGGCGGCGGGATCGGCAAGGAAGATCTGGCGAAGGCGGAGGTCGTCGATCAGCTTGCCCGATTCATCGACGACGTAGACAACATTGATGGTCTCGGCATCGCGCCCGTGTTTCCGCACATGATCAAGCGCCTGCGCGACCGTCCAGTCCGGTTTGATCTTCAGATAGTCGGGCGTCATCAGACGGCCGACTGTTCTGGGCGGGTAACCGAGAATGGCCTGAGTCGTCGCGCGGGTCTGAGGCGACAGACTTGCGACCACGCGCTCTGCGACCGACTCGGGTAATTCGTCGAGCAGGCGCGCCTGGTCGTCCGAGCTCATCCCTTCGATGACGCGGACCGAGCCTTCGGCGCCGAGTTCGTTGATCAACCGTTCCTGAAACTCGGGCGTGAGATAAGCGAAGGCTTCTGCCGCGGCATCACGCGGCATGAACCGGAACCCGAGCGCCGCTTCGGCGGGATCGAGGCTGGAAAGAATGTCCGCGACGTCGACCGGGGGCAGCCCGTGCAGCGCGCTGCGAACCTCGGAGAACGCTCCCTCCTTGATCAGCGCGGCAATATCGGGGGCCAAGAGCTCGGCCGTGAGATTCACAACCTGATCAAAGCACCCGGAAGCATGGGCCGCAACCGGCTTTCCGCCAAAATGAGATCAAAGAGCGAGATCGCTCAAGCCACGAAGTCCAAGCGGTTCGAGGCTGAAGAAGGGCTCGGCCGCCGCGGTTCCGATGCGCGAGCCCATGAATGTCACGCCCGCGTCAAGACGCTCGAGTTGCCCTTTCGCGGCCGGATTCATCTCGAACTGAGTGCGATACGCACCAATTGCAGCGCGGCGCTTGCTCTCGTAGCCCGAAATGTCCATCACAAACGTCGGGTCGGGCACGCGTCGAAGATGCGTGCAGTAGTAGTAAATCAGCCACTTTGGATAGAGCGGCGGCTTTCCCTGGTCGCCGGGCATCGGTTGTCTGGTCAGTTTCGCGTCGAATCGCGCGTCCTCCACGATTCGGGTGGTCGCGATGTGGTCCGGGTGAGCATCCAGCGGATGAGGGCAGAAGACGATCGACGCCTGATGCGCGCGAATCTGTCCGGCGACCAGATGGCGAGTCTCGATGGAGTGCTGCACACGTCGATTCGGAAGATCGAGCAGCACCCGCCCGATTTGAGGCTTGTCGTTAGCGGGTTGCAGCGCCGCCAAAGCGGCCTTCGCTTCGCCGAGTCTGGTCTCCCGATCGCCCACTGGCGTGGGGCTGCCGTCGGTCATGTCGAGAATCAGGATGTTGTGCCCCTGATCGGCCAGGCGGGCGATGGTGCCTCCCATGCCCAGTTCCTGGTCATCTGGATGCGGACCGACCACAAGAATGTTTGCCATTGGCTGGTTCCGGTCTGAAGCGTCAGTTTGGATCGTCGCTCTCGCGGGTCGGCGGCACGATTTCGAAGGTCTGGGGTGCTTTGGCGTCTTCGCTTTTGGCGGCCAGCGAGAAGGGGCCGGTTGCCGGCCTCCACGGGGGTTCGCCCTGCCATTTCAGTTGCCTCGCCCAGACCCACAGCGGCACAGTGTTGCGGATGGGCGTCGCGATTCGCTGTTCGACCGGAGTCGGCGAGACAATGAAACTCGGGTTCGGGGGCGAGAGCGAGATGAAGACTTCCGTTCGCCCACGCTCTTCCAGGATTTGATCGAGCGAGACGCGCCAACCTCCGATCGGAGGCTCCACGACCACGGTCCATTGCGGGCTCGATTCGATCCACACCTTCGGGCCGGTCCACGCGTTGGGCGACTTTTCGGGGATGAATCGTCCGGGCCCGCAGGCGACGAGCGCGAGGGTTAAGAGCGCTGCGCCGAAAGCGGCAACGACTTTGCGAGTTTTTCGAGTCATCGGAACGATTCTGTACATGCGCGAAGATCGTAACCGGTGGCCGCACGCTTGCGGCCCAAAGGATCGATTCATCGCGCGGAATCTGCCTGTTTCAATCCGGAGTCGTCAAGCCATGTCTCGCCACTGGATCGCGTGCGTTTCCCGCCTCGGCCTGATCGCCTCGATCGTGCTCGCTTCGGTCGGTTTGGCCGGCTGCTCTGCTTTCGACAGCAAGCCCACCGGTCGGCCGGTCGCATTTCGAGAAGAACCGGATATCCGGGTACGAATCAAGAAGAGCGTGCTCCAGACCCGGGTGGAGGGGCCTAGCCGCATGGTCATTCGCCCGACGACGACCGTCCGGGCGGAGTCGGTAACGGGTCCACTCTCGTTCCGGGGCACTCTCAATGGAATGGTCATGACGGACGGGACGGGCCACCAGCGAGAATTCGCGCCGGGTACGGACGTCGAGGTGCTTCCTCGCGAAATGACCGAGGCGGAACGCAGGTCGAGCGATGGATACAGGCCGGGCGACGCGTTGGTAATCGATGGCGACACGCACCCTGGCTTTGCCCTGATTCACTCCCGGTCGAGCGATGGCGGCGTGGTCGACGTTATTCAGGTCATGCCGATCGAGACATATGTGCCGGGTGTCATTAGTCGCGAATTGATCGCGACGTGGCCCCGCCAGGCCTTTGAGTGCCAAGCTGTCGCGGCACGCAGTTACGCCCTGCACGAGCGAGACCGTTCCCGCCGCGCCAACGAGTACTTCGATGTTGAGAGCAATACCAGCGACCAGGTCTTTGGCGGTCTGTCGAGCCTGACCGTTGCTGTCGAGGGGACGCGTGCAACCCGCGGCGTGGTGATGACCGAAGGAACAAGCGGTCCCGCGGCCCGCGTATTGCTCCGAACGTACTACTCATCCACCTGCGGCGGGGAACAAGCCTCGGCCAAAGACGTCTTCCCGACGGCGGGCGCGAACGCTTTCAACCTCGCCAAGCCTCTCCAGGCGCAGAAGCGTCCGCATTTCTGCCAGAGCGCCGGACGCTACCGCTGGGGCGTGAAAAGAAGCGATGCAGAACTCTCGAAGCGCATCCACGCCTGGGGCACGAGCGCCGGCCATCCGGTAAAGAACCTCGGCCGCCTGACCGAGTGCAAGGCGCTCGACCGCAACGTGACCGGCCGTCCGATTCGCTATCAGCTCACCGACGATCGCGGACAGGTGTTCAAGATCAGTGCTGAAGAGCTTCGCAATGCCTGCAACTTTGCAACGCCCGGAGTGACCGAGATCACCAGGGAAACCCGCGTCTACAGCGGCAACCTCGAGATGTCGTTCGCGTCGGACGAAGTCATCATCGGCGGCAAGGGCTTCGGTCACGGCGTCGGCATGTGCCAGTACTGCGCGAAGGGAATGGCCGAAAAGGGCTGGGACTGGCCCTCGATGATGAAGCTGTTCTATCCGGGCGCGGGCACGATGAAGGCGTATTGAGCGCCGGTGAGCAGCGGCAGCCACTTCTTCAGCCCAACAAATCGATCACCATTCCCTGGATAATCTGGTCCGCCGACTTGTTTATGTTGTCGAGGATCTTGCTTGTCTGCTGGAACGACGTGTAAAGCTGCGCCGCCTTGAAGAGGCGTGCACCTTCGGATCGAAGCTTGCGCTCCGACTGCACAACATCGGGCACCTCGGGCATCGACGAGATCTGCGAAGCGAGTCGTGCCGCGGCTTGGTTGCTTTCGCGGTTCTGCTTGGTCAGGTACAAATCGAATGGTGTCGGAGGGCCATTGGTCAGCAGTGCGCGAAGATACTGATTCTGCGAGAGCAGAACGACGTCGAATGGAGCCTGAGTACCCTGAGCTAAAACCGGCGTCGTCGTGCCGTCATTGCGAATGACGGCCGGAACGAGCGACGGTCCCTGTTCAACTCTGTACACCGGCGGGAGCACGGGAGACTCATGTCAACCGCCGTGCCACCTACCGGGCCACACGCGAAGCCCCGATAATTTGCCCGTATTCCGACGCGGAACAGCCTTCTTGGCGCCGAAATGGGCTTGGGTAAGTTCCGTCTGTGCCGACTGTCGCGGATTTGAAACATTCGAAGTGGAATGTTGACCACACGCAACACGACCAAAGATGGCCCCGTGCTGCGGACGAGCGAACTCGACTTTGAACTACCGGAAGACCGGATCGCGATTGAGCCCGCATCGCCCCGTGATGCTGCGCGGCTGATGGTGGTTCGCCGCGAGAGCGGGACACTGCTTGAGCATTCATCGGTGCGGGAGATATCTCGTTTTTTGCGGGCTGGCGATGTGCTCGTGTTCAATACGACCAGGGTTGTGCCCGCTCGACTGATCGGCACGCGCGAGGATACAGGCGGGGCGGTTGAAGGGCTGTTTCTTTCGCGAGTTCAGAACGCTTCGGGAGAGCGATGGATTGCACTCTTGCGGGCAAAGAAGGTGCGTGAGGGAATGCGATTCAAGCTTACTGATCGCGAAGGTGCCTTCAGTGGTGTGATCTTGACCGCCGTCAACCGAGTTGAAGGGGAATCCGGCGCGTGGGTGGTTGCGGTCGAGAATCCGGCCAAAGGGGATGCACTCGAACGCGCAGGCCACACACCACTGCCACCCTACATCATCAAAGCCCGCGAACATGCTCAACTGTCGCCCGACGAAGAAAATGATCGGGTTCGGTATCAGACCGTGTACGCCGACAGCGCCGGCTCTGTCGCGGCGCCGACGGCGGGGCTCCACTTCACGCCAGAGCTTCTCTCTGAGCTTCACCGCATTGGTGTCGAGCGGGTAGATGTCACATTGCATGTCGGTACCGGAACGTTTCGGCCAGTTGAAGTGGAAATCGTCGAGCAGCACCCGATGCACTCGGAGCGGTGTTCAATGTCCAAGGATGCCGTTCACCGGATCTTGCGGGCTATTCAAGAGAAGCGCCGAATCATCGCGGTGGGAACGACGAGCGCGAGAACGCTCGAAAGCTTCGCGGCAGCCTTCGAATCCAATGGTGTTGGCGAAATAAGTGAGCCGAGCAGAGTTGAACTGTTACCCGACTTCTTGGATACAGCCTTGCTGATCACGCCGGGATACCGCTGGCGGTGGGTGAGCGGGCTGATGACCAATTTTCATCTGCCGCGGAGCACACTGATCGCGATGGTCTCGGCTCTCTTGCATCGAGAGTCGGAGGCCTCGCCCGGTGCCGAAAGGCTGCTTTCGTTCTACCGGGAAGCCATCCGGAATGGATACCGCTTCTATTCGTTTGGGGACTCGATGCTGATCGTGTAGCAAAGGGAAGTCTGCGTCGTCGCCCGCTAAGCAGTCGTTGAGGTCGGGAGTTATCCGACCTGCCGACGCAAATCACAAATGGCCAATGGCCAAGAAATCAGGGAGGCGTTTCCCCCTGTTTTGGTTATGCTTCGGTTATTGGGCAGCTGCGCGAAAGGCTTGCCGTTTCGTTCGGATTTGGCCTGCGCGGCATGTGTCTGCGGACATCGGCAGCGCGGAGAGCAGATGAAAAGTCATTATCAACGGATGCGTTCGGCGGCGGGTCTTGTACTGATTTCGGGGACGATCGCGCGAGTCTCATCAGGCGCGATTATCAGTTTCGACAACTCATGCGGTACGAACACGTGGAACGGCAGCTGTCTGTCATTTACGCCTCCGTCTTCGTGCCTTTGCATGAACAACTGGAACACGGGCACAGTGGTGACGCCGGAATGCACGTCGTGCCCGGCGAAGCCGGGCGCGGGCGATGATGTCGCGATTGGGAATTTCTACGTCGACGTGGATGCGGCCAATCCAATCAAGAGTCTGGTTACGACAACTCTGCTTCGGATCACGTCTGTTCTCGATGTTTCAGATATTGCCACGTACAACGGACCGGTTGTTGGTCGCGGGTCAGTCGGTGGTACTGGAGAGCACTTCTTTCTCGATACCGTCACACCAGACACAGGGAGTTCATACTTTTCGGTAAACGTGCCGACGACCGCGACGTTCAGCGGCGGACTCAATATCGGTGCAGGCGCCGGCCTGGGCGTTTATTCAACCGCGTACAACACCGACACGGTGACGTGGGCGGGCGACACCATTATCATCGATGGCGCCTACGGGGGCGGCGAAAACGCCGTGATCCGCAACCAGCCCGGCGCGACGTTTCTGGCGACGGCCGATGGCGAGATTCGCGGAATCATCGGCCTTGGCCACTTCGACAATTACGGAACGTTTCGCAAGCAGGGTGGTTTAGGTACGACAGCGGTTGGATCGGAATTCAAGAACCGCGCCGGTGGATTGCTCGATGTGGTTACGGGAAAAGTTTCCCTCAATGGCGACTGCACCCTCGGCGGCACCGCGAAAATCGCAGGAAATTCGAAACTGGAAATCCGCGGCTACGCCACGGTTTCGAGTGCTTTTTCGTCAACCGGCGCAGGCACGTTTCGACTTTCGAACCGCTTGATCGTGAACCAGGGCGCCACCGCTTCATTCGTGCACTTCGATATGGGTCTCACGGCGGGTGAAACGGGTTACCGGCAAGGTTTGGGCACAATTCAGATCAGCGGAACGGCGGTGTTCGGCGGAACTCTCGAGTCCGGAATCACCAATCTGCAGGCCGGTTCGATCGGGCAAACCAATTACGACCTGTTCCTCCATCTGGGTGCCGTGCTGAACAACGCGGGGACGTTGACCACCTCGTCCACGACGATCGGGATTGGAGAAAATGGTTCCGTCAACAATCTCGCCGGCGGCGTCTTCGATTGCACCGGAGCGGGAGTGATCTCGGGTTACGGCTTTACAACCGGATCAATGTCAAACGCCGGAACTTTCCGCAAGTCCGGCGGCGACACAACGCTTGTCGCACTGCCGTTCACAAACACAGGCACCGTTGCAGCGAATTCAGGCGAACTCGAATTCACCGGATTCCATCAGACCTCGGGCCAGACCATCTTGGGCGGTGGAAGCCTGTACGGCTTTGATCAAGTTCTTTCCTTCGAGGGAGGCTCGCTCAAGGGCAATGGCAACATCCGAGGAAAGGTTCTGAACGACGGAGCAACCGTGTCGCCGGGAAACTCTGCCGGATTGTTGACAATCGGCGGAGGTTATTACGGCAACTACTACACCCAGACTGCAACTGGGACGCTGGAAATCGAAATCGGAGGCACGGCGGCCGGAACGCAATACGACCAGCTGGTCGTCGGTCGGCCAGGCGATTTCAACGTGATCGCGACGCTCGATGGCAAGTTAAAGGTCAAATACATCAACGGCTTCAATCCCACAACCGGCAGCTTCGACGTGCTTGTGGCTCAACACCGGAGCGGCCAGTTTTCCAATTTGGACCTTCCGCCAAACATGGCGGTCGAATACCTGCCGGATGGGGTTCGCCTGATTGTCGGTACAGCCTGCCCAGCTGACATCAACGACGACGGCTTCGTGGACGACGCCGACTTCACCCTCTTTGTCGGGGCGTACAACCTCTTGATCTGCGAAGACCCGGCCATGCCCCCTGGGTGCCCGGCCGACTTCAACCTGGATGAATTGGTTGACGACGCCGACTTTGTGATTTTCGTTGTCGCGTACAACGAATTGCTCTGCCCTTGAAGTTGGGGCTTATTTCGATCGGGTATGAAGGCCCCGTTCTATGCCGGGAACCCTGCGGGGACCGATATAGGATCGCCGCATCGCTCGCGGCATGGAGGCATCGGGAATGGATACGTTCGTGATTGAGGGTGGTCGGCGCCTCGAGGGCAAACTCCGAATCAACGGCAGCAAGAACGCCGCGCTGCCACTTATGTGCGTGCCGCTGCTCACTGATGAGCCGGTGACGCTGCGGGACGTCCCGAATCTGGCCGACATTCGCAGCCTGCGGAATTTGCTCGCGGAACTGGGCTGCGTCCAGACCGGCGAGCAGCCGGGGATGATGCGTCTGCACACGCAGGACCCGACCAAGTGCCACGCCCGCTACGAAATCGTCCGGACCATGCGAGCCAGCATCAGCACGCTCGGCCCCATGGTCGCCAAGCGGGGCTACGCCAAGGTTTCCATGCCCGGCGGCTGCGCGATCGGCGATCGACCGGTCGATCTGCACCTGCGTGGCCTGGCAGCGCTGGGCGCAGAGATCACACTGGACGGGGGCGACATCATTGCAAAGGCCCCACGCAAGGGGCTGCAAGGTGCGACGATTTTCCTCGGCGGCCAATTTGGCTCAACCGTGCTGGGTACGGCGAACGTGCTCTGTGCCGCCACGTTGGCGAAGGGGACGACGGTCATCGAGTCCGCGGCCTGCGAGCCCGAGATTGTCGATCTTGCCAATCTGCTCATCAAGATGGGTGCTCGAATCACCGGTCACGGATCACCCCGGTTGATCGTCGAAGGGGTCGAAAAGCTTTCCGGCGTTGAATACACGGTCATGGCCGATCGCATCGAGGCTGGCACGTTCATGCTCGCGGCGGCGATCACCAACGGTGACATCACCCTTGAGAACTGTCCGATCGACGCGATGCTGGTCGTGAAGGACAAGCTGAACGCGATGGGGATCCAACTGGCGGTCACGGGGAGCGACCTGCTTCGGGCGACCGTGCGGGTGACGAGCGCTCGAACCCTGAAACCCGTCGAGTTCACGACGCAGCCCCACCCGGGCTTTCCGACTGACTTGCAGGCCCAGATGATGGCCACGCTCACGCTCGCGGACGGAAACAGTGTTATTACCGAGCGCATCTTCCCCGAGCGATTCATGCATGTGGCCGAACTGTCACGCATGGGTGCGCGACTGATGCGTCAGGGGCCAACCGTGATCGTGAGCGGGGTCCGCAAGCTCGTCGGGGCACCCGTGATGGCGAGCGACCTCCGCGCGAGCGCTGGACTGGTTCTGGCGGGAATGGCAGCGGAAGGCACCACGACGCTCAACCGTGTTTATCACCTCGATCGCGGCTACGAAAAGATGGAAGACCGCTTGGCCTCGTTGGGAGCCAGCATTCGGCGGGTGGACGACAAGGACCTGCCCAGCCATCTGACCGGCGGGGCGGATTAGCCGGAAACCGGGTGGCGTTTGGGCGGTCTAACAGTTTCTCGGCGTCCACTGGGCCGTGGCGAACTCGTTCGCATCCTGTCCGTATGATTCGTGAACGAGGGTTTTCACTCTCGCTTTCGCTTACGTTTTTTGCAGGAGCCAGCAATGCGGCATCGTTTCTCGGCGTGTTTGAAGACGGCCCTAGTTCTCTCGGTTCTCGCCGGCTTTGCAGCCAGTTCGCTCGCGGCCGGTTTCGATCCGAACCGAAAGGGCGCCGGCGAGAATCGCACCAAGCTCACAGCGATGGAGCGCACGCCGTTCGATTGGACTCTCCTCGCCAAGCTGTCGGATTGGAAGAACGGAACCGCGCCGTCGGCAGCTTCACTTGACGGCAAGGTTGTGCTGATCGTCACCTATTCCGACTGGTACCGACCCGCGGCACGCGCGCTCGCGATCGCGCGCAGAGCTGTTGAGGCTCATGGCAAGGACGGTCTTGTGGTGATTGCGGCGCACAACCCTGAAGGTTGGAAAGATGCCGCCAAGCCCGAGGCGCCAGCCGGCACGACGATGCTGCTCGCTCACGATGAAAAAGGCGAATTCCGCAAGGCGCTCCTGAGCTCGCAGGATCCGAATTTCTATCTGATCGATCGCGCCGGGCAGTTGCGTTTCGCCGACGTTGCGAATGAATCGGTTGAGGAAGCGATCCAGTTTCTCGTCGCGGAAAAGCGCGACGACGCAGCGAATATCAACAAGGTCGAGGCCGATGCGAAGCGTGCCAAGGCCGTGCAGGACAGCAAGACTTCATCGATCAACAACCAGAGCGATGTGCTCCGCACCCTGCCCGAAGTAGCCTTCGCGGCACCGGCGCCTGCGGCGTATACCGAAGCGAAGTGGCCGAAGCTGCCAACGGATGAGCGCGGCAACACAACTTCTGAATCCCGCAAGATCACACTCCCGAGCGCCGGCTGGTCACCCGCGCAGCCACCGCTGGCTGGCCGCGCCGTGCTGTTGTACTTCTGGAACCCTGGAATTCCGGGGTCGTACGACCAGATGCAGCGCCTCGCCGACCTCATGCAGCGCCAGTATCAACGGGATCTCGTGGTGGTGGGAGTTCTAACGGATTTTGCCGCGTTCGGACAGCATGACGACAAGCTCACTGACGAGGAAAAGGCAAAGAAAGCGCTTACTCCGGAGACCGCTCTGAAGCGCATCCAGGAATTCCAGACGGCACGCAAATATGAACACGCGATGGTGGTCGATCTTTCGGGATCTGTGATCAAGACCGTGACAACGCAGGGCGAGATTCCCCTTCCGTATGTCGCCGTGCTCTCCTCCGACGGCATGACCCGTTGGTGGGGCTTTATCGGCTCTCCGGAGGCCAAGGGCGCGCTTGATCGCGTGCTCGAAGTCGACCCGGGCGTTCAGGCCCGGCGTAAGGCCGAGACCGAATTTCTGCGCAACTCCAAGCCGGGTGAAGCCGGTGCAGCGACGCAGCCCGCGCAACCGACCACTCCGCCCGCCAATCCCCACAAGAAGTGAACACCGGCCCGATCTTGAATCTCGTGCTGCACGAGCCCGAGATTCCCAACAACACCGGCAACATCGGACGCACGGCGCTGGTGCTTGGTTGTTCGCTTCACCTGATTCGGCCGCTCGGGTTCGACACGAGCGACAAGGCGTGCCGGCGCGCCGGTCTTGACTACTGGCCACGCATAAATGTGAAACACCACGAGTCGTGGGCAGATTTCAACTCGGCTGAATCGCCGGAGCGACTCTGGTATTTTTCCGCGTACGCAACCCGAAGCGTTTTCGATGCCGAATTCCGCCGCGGAGACTGGCTGGTTTTCGGGAAAGAAACTGCGGGATTGCCCGAGTCGATTCTGAACGCGGCAGCGCCGGAATCATGTCTGCGTTTCCCCATGGTCGAGGGGGAACGAGGGCTCAACCTTGCGACTGCAGTGTGTGCCGCGGCATACGAGGGTGTGCGTCAATTGAACGCGCGGCGTGATCTCCGCATCGACGAACGCGGCATCATTCTGCCTTGATCGAATCGGATACACGTCGCTATCAGCGCACGTTTCTAGCGGGCGGAAAGACGAATCGTTCAAGAAACTCAGTTGTCTTCCAAACGCAGTGAGCAAGAGCGTGAGCGCGACCTGTGCGTCCTATCTGCGTTCGGAGTCCGGGATCGCTCGCCAGCGCCGCTATCGACGATGCCAACGCCGCATCGTCTGCAAAACAAAGCCCTGCACCGGTGTTGAGCTTCTCGCGGATGGCGGGCAGGTCGCGTCCGATCACGGGCATCCCGGTCAGCATCGCCTGCACGCACGCTTGTGAGTATGTCTCCGAACTGGACGCGATGATCAGAACGTCCATCGTTCGAAGGAACGCGGGAACATCCGAAGCCGGCATCCACGGGTGAGGAATGATGCCCACGCCCCACGCGGCTCGAGTTCCCGCGTCCGGCATTTCCGGAAAGCTCGCAAGATGGAGTTCGCATCTCTTTCGAAGGCCGGGCGGCAAGACTCCAAACGCCTTCACTACCCCATCCACGCCTTTCAGCGCAGTGTCAAGCTTGCCCAACATGCAGAACCGGACAGAATCGGCAGGACGCGGTTCCGCAGGCGGGAAAAACGCATCGGGATTGCTGATGCCGTAATAGACATCAATGGGCGCTCCATCGACCCGCGGCGGAAACGCATCGGCTACATGTCGGCTCACCGCAACAACCGTTGCGGGCCAACGTTCGAGCGATTTCAGAAACGCAGGCTTGGGCGCGGCGTTGGCTTGAATCACCATTCGGCTGAACACGCCTCGCTTGAGCATCATGTTGACGCCAGGCACGATTCCGCGGGCAACATTGCCGAGAATTGCAACATCGAATTTTCGATTCCGAAGCGCGATCGCCGCGGCAATGGTCGCGAACAGGGGCTTGCGCAACGCGGGAACGACAACGACGTCAAGATTGGGTGCTCTGGCGAGCGTGTCCATCTGCTGATAAAACCGGGACGTCCACGTCCGCTCAATCGGCGCGCACACTCGGTGTCCCATGGACACGAGGTCGGAAAGTATCTGAAAATCCATGACCTGCACGCCGCGGATCTGCTTGCGGGTGCGGTTCGCCAGAAACGTCGGCGCGAGATACAGGATCGAACGCGCGCCGCTCATCGGGCGTTGGCTCCGAAATAGGGACGATCCCGCGAATTACCCGAGTGCCGCGGCACCGGCGACGATTTCGGTGAGCTCGGTGGTGATCTGCGCCTGACGTGCACGGTTGTACACTCGAGTCAGCCGCTTGCCCATCTTGCCGGCGTTGTCCGTCGCGGCCTTCATGGCGACCATTCGTGCGACCTGCTCGCTCACGATGGCGTCGTTGAATGCCTGGAAGAGCACGGCCTTGACGGCGGATGGCAGCAACTCGCCCAGCAATTCCTCTGCCGAGGGGCTGAACTCGTACTGCACAGTCATGCCGCCCTTGGTCTCGGGCTTGTCGGATTTCTTCTCGATAGCGTCCGCCTTGAACGGGAGCAACTGCATCACCGTCGGGATCTGCTTGCCGGCCGAAAGGAACTTCATGTAGATGACATGCACGCTCGAAACCTCGCCGCTGGTGAAGCGGTCGATGTAGTTCTGTGCGAGCTCTTCCACCTTTTCGTAGGTAGGCTTGTCGCCAAATTGCGTGTGATGCTGCGAGACAGGAATCTTGTTGTACTTGAGGAAGCCCGCACCCTTCTTACCCACCAACTCGATGAAGCCGGCGCGGTTGGTGGGGTTCTCGCGGACAAAGTGCATTCCCGTGCGGAGGATGCTGCCGTTGTACGGGCCGCACAGGCCACGGTCCGAGGTGAGCACCAAGAGCAACGGTTTGGCGTCGGGCTTGGCCGGGCCACCGGTGAGAAGCGGGTGCTTGACGTCGGTAAGGCTCTTGGCGAGGCTCGCCACGAGTTCAAAGAGGGCGTCGGTATACGGGCGGCTTGAGACCGATCGCTGCTGTGCCGCCGAAAACTTGGCGGTCGCGATCATCTGCATGGTCTTCGTGATGCGCCGGATGTTGCCGACGGCCTTGATCCGCTTCTTGATCTCGCGAGTCTTGCCCATAGGGGGAGAAGCGTAGGCGTTTGGGGTCAAAGATTCGCTCCGAACCCGTCCCGGATTGGGTCGTGTTCGGTAAGAAAATCCCGCTTTACCGAGGTGATTCGACCATGATTTTGCCCGCCGCGGCAAATCCCAATGAAACCGGATCCCGTCCCTCGGGCGTGATGCGAATTGCCTGGGCCGGCGTGTCCACGGCAGTGACAGTCGCCACAGCACCGGGTTTCAGCCCCTGCTTCGCGATGAACTCCAAAAACGCACGGTCTTGATCGGCAACCCGAGCCACCCGAACGCGCGAGCCGACTGCGAACTCGCAAAGCGAGCGTCCCCGCGCCTCCCCGACGCTCCCGACTGCATCTGGAATCGGGTCACCGTGCGGATCGACTCGTGGATGTCCAAGATGACGATCGAGCGCTTCGAGCACTGCCGGGGAAATGGCGTGTTCAAGCCGTTCGGCCTCAGCATGGACCACCGACCAGTCGAGCTTGAGAGTCTCGACGAGGAACGTCTCAATCAATCGATGTCGGCGCAGGATGTCGCGAGCTGCGGCACGCCCCTTGGCGGTCAGCGAGATCCCGCCGAAGCGTTCGTATTTGGCAAGCTTTGCCGCAGCCAGCTTCTTAGCCATGCTCGTCGCCGTGCCCGTGGTGACACCGACGACTGCCGCGAGTCGCTTCATCCCCGCTTCGCCAGTCGGCGATTCGCGGCAGAGCGCTTCGAGCGCTTTCAGGTAGTTTTCGACTGCTTCGCTTGCCATGCCTGATCTCGAGCCCGATTCTGTGCGTTTCAGTTCGCCGTTGCTTCGGGGGTGATCCATGCAACTGCCGTCGCATACAGCAAATATCCGTTCAGCAAAGCGATGACGGCCGCCATTCCCCACGAAAGAGCCTTCAGCCATGTCGCATTGACGAACCGGCCCATCTTCACGCGATCGGACGTGAACAGCACGAGCGGGATAACGGCGAACGAGAGCTGAAGCGAAAGGATGACCTGGCTGAGAATCAGCAGTTCATTGACGCCACGCGCGCCGTACATCACAGCCACGATGACCGCCGGGATGATTGCCATGAGCCGCGTAATCATGCGGCGGAGCCAAGGCGACAGGCGGATATTGAGGAAGCCCTCCATCACGATCTGTCCGGCGAGGGTGCCGGTGAGAGTGCTGTTCTGCCCGCTGGCGAGGAGCGCGATGGCGAAAACCGTGCTTGCCATCGTGGCGCCGAGGACCGGCGAGAGCAACTTGAAAGCGTCTTCGATACCCGCGACATCGCTATGCCCGGTCTTGTGGAATGTTGCCGCGGCAAGAATCAGGATCGCCGCGTTGATGAAGAACGCGATGAAAAGGGCCGCAGTCGAATCGATGGTCGCGAAGCGAACCGCCATCGCTTTGCCTTCGTCGGTTCGCGGATAATTGCGAGTCTGCACGATGCTGCTGTGCAGGTACAGATTGTGGGGCATGACCGTCGCGCCCAGGATACCGATTGCGATATAGAGCTTGGCCGGGTCGGTCACGATCTCGGGACCCGGCAGCAGCCCACCCAGCACGCCCACCATATCGGGACGCGACACGATCATCTCGTAGGTGAAGCAGAGCCCGATGGTCAGCACGAGCACGGCGATGACCGCTTCAATCGCGCGAAAGCCTCGATACTGCAGCATCAGAATGAGCAGAACGTCGGCTGCGGTTATGCACACGCCAAGCCAGAGGGGAATGCCGAAAAGCAGATTAAGTGCAATCGCTGAGCCGATGACTTCGGCAAGGTCGCACGCCGCGATCGCGATCTCGCACAGCACCCAGAGGAAAAGCCCGACCGGCTTGCTGTAATGGTCGCGGCAGGCCTGCGCGAGGTCGCGCCCCGTGACAACACCCAGTTTCAGCGCGAGGTGCTGGAGCACCATCGCCATCAGGTTCGAGATCAAGATGACAGAGAGAAGCGTGTACCCGAATTGCGCGCCGCCCGCGAGATCCGTCGCCCAGTTTCCGGGGTCCATGTAGCCCACCGAAACCATGAGCCCCGGTCCGGTAAATGCAAAGAGCTTTTTCCAGAACGAACCGCCGGCCGGAACCGGAACCGAAGCGTGCACTTCTGCGAGGGACGGTGTTCGGCTGCGCAGGCGCCAGCCGGGCTCGAGCGCAGCTATCGCAGGCGCAGGATCTGAAGGTGGAGTTTGGGAATTCGGTGTCATGAGAGGCATGGCGTCAAGGCGACGTCGTAAGTCTTCGGTAACCAAGTATAGCCAAATTAGTTTGACTCGTCAAACTTCGTAGTTTGATGAGTAGCCAACACTGAAAAAACAGTGTCCGGCGCGAGGCTGCGCTGGTCGGGCTTCGGTCAAGCTGGTTGTCTCCAAGATGTCTGTCCGCGCCGGTCAGACCCCGACGGCCGCGTCATGCCAACTCGCGCCGAGAACCTGCCGGGCGTAGTTGTTCATGGCGTCGCGCAATTGCTCGAAGCTTTCGAGCACGTAGTAGATGGGCTGGAAGTGGTCGATCTCAAAGTCGGTGTTGCAGACGCGTTCCATGTCGAACGGCCGCCATTCCGCTACGGGTCTTTCAACGCAATCCGGCGCGCTCTGACCCTTCCTTTCCCATGTGCCCTTGAGCGCGTATTCACTCTCGCTGTGGCTACTGACGAGCCCGCTGCCGTAGATCTTGACCTGCCCGTCTTCCTTGATCAGCCCGAACTCAACCGTGAACCAGAACAAGCGGCCGAGTCGCTTGATGTGCTCTTCATCCTCGCAAAGCAGCGAGGCTTTGCCGTACGTCTGGAGGAAGTCCGCGAACACCTTGAGCGCATGCAGGGGGACATGCCCGAAAACATCGTGGAAGATGTCGGGTTCGGGCAGATAATCCATCACCTCGCGCGGACGAATCAGCACCGTTGTTGGGAACTCACGCTGCGCCAAGCACGCGAAAAACGCCTTGGCGGGCAAATATCCCGGCACGCCGTACGACGCCCAGTCCGACTGGGCCCGCAGGAACTTGTTGATTCCGTCGATCTTTGTGCCCTTTGTCAGCTTGACTCCCCCGGCGATCTCGATCTCCCGATCGAGCACAACATCTTCGAGGAGGGGCAATCGGTCCCGCGTCAACCGCAGGATCTTCATGCCGTCGATGAACTGGCTGCTCACCTGACTCTCAAGCACACCCCAGCGTCGATCAAACAGATCGCGCCACACATCGTGGTCCTGCTTGGTGTACTTGGTGTAATGCTGCGTGATGTAGAACTGATCGGCGTCGATGTCCTGATGGCTCATCTCCGGCGCGCGGTCGGCATTCGCCTGCGCCTGCTTCGCTTCTTCCGAATCGATGATGTTGTTGTAGCGAATTTCCTGACGCATGAGCCTCTCCATAGCGGACGTCCGCCTCATTGCGGTCGAGAGCCACTGTATCCAAAGCTCTTCGCTTGCTTGTTCGGCCCACCAGCGATCCGGTTGCCGCCAAAAATAGCATGGGCCGCAATGACTGCGGCCCACGCCAGGTCAGAGGCGCGTTGGCGCCCCTTTATGTACGTGAAGTCCTTGATCGACGGGAAATCGGCAGCGCGACCGGCTGCGGTGCTGCTTCGCCAATCAACCTCGCAACGAAGCGGCGAAGCCGACCCATGAGCGCGCGCAGCATGACGGATTTCCTCCCTTCGCACGCCAAGACGTGCGTCCCTTGATCCCAGACCCCGGCAATCGCGGCACATGCGGAAATACGTGCCGCCCGGATTCATCGAATCCCTTATCTCTCGACCAGAGACTACCCGTTGCCTTTGCTAAAACGCAAGCAAAATCCCCCCAACCAAATTGATGTTCGCATTGTGTCAGGTCGCGGGGTATTTGCCTTGTATATAGAGGTCTGAAAACGGGATCAACCTTCCCAAAGGCCAAGCGAATCACGGTTGGGTGAAGCTCACATCGTGACTGCGCGTCCAAAGCACAGCCAGGCGTCCGCTTCTGCAATCGCTTGTTTGGGGGCAATCGGCTCGGAATCGTTTCCTCGTCGGCGAAGAACCGCAGCCTGAATGCTGTCTCGCGGGTTCGCACGTACCACCGGGACATCGCTTCCAAACAGCAAGGAGTTCCCCGGAACAAGGCCCGCCTGCATCAGATCGCGCCACGGCATGACGCGTTCTAGTCGGTCGCCGACTCCAGAACGCAGGGCTTCAACATCCGCCAGCAGATGGCAGGGCTGCACGCTCGCGATCGCGGCCAGTTCCGCAAACCGCGGCACGTCTGCTTCATCGATGACTTCGCAGTGCTCGATGCGTACCTGCGCGCGATTCCCGGATCCGCCAGCACGCCGCCACCGTTGGATTCCATCCAGGCACGCTCGTACCGCGCCATCACCGATCGCATGCATCGCAATGCCATGGCCAAGTGATGCGCAGCTGGAGATTGCTCCCTCGATTTGCGCCGCATCCATCAGTGGTTTACCGTGTTCGAGCCCCGCCGGCGCGTCGAGAAACGGCTTGAGCATCCATGCCGTGCGGCTGTTGAGCGTGCCGTCGGTGAAAGTCTTACCACCCAGCAATCGCAGGTGTTCCGATTCCCACGCAGCCCGCCCGCCGTCAGCCGATTCGATCTCTTCCAGTGGCACGAACAAACCGACGTGCATCGGCGTGTGCCGGCTGCGATTCAACTCCGCGAGCAATGGCCCGAGCCATGTCGGAGCAAAGAGATCATGGACTTCGACGAATCCGAGACCCTCAAGATGATCCAGTGCGCTTGCGATCTGAGTTGCTCGTGCCGACGCCGGCGGTTCCGGCGCAAGCGCCCACGTGGAAAACGCCGCGGCCTCGAGAAGCAGCCCGGTCGGCTCGCCCCGAGCGTCGCGTTCGATGATTCCGCCCGCCGGATCGGCAGTTCCACGATGAATTCCGGCATTCGCCAAGGCCGCCGAATTGGCAAAAACAGCATGGTGATCGAATGACATGGCCAGAGTGGGGGTGGTGCCGGTCAGACCATCAAGTTCAGCCCGATCGAACCACTTTCCTTCCCGCCATCCCGAGACCCGAGCCGAATGGGCCTGCAGCCAACCTCCGGGCGGTATGACGGAGAGGCGCGAGCCGATCCGATCAAGCGCTTCACCCGAGTTTTCGCACCCATCAAGCGAGAGCATGTTGAGCGCGCGGCCGAGCCACGGGAGGTGCGCATGCGCTTCCCGCAATCCGCGTGGATGTGATTGAACATTCAAGACTTGCGCATCCATGATTCGATTGTTGGATATGCGTCTTGCGGGGTCAGGCGAGTCGCAAACTCGATACGTGTAACGCCCGTGCGGGTGCGTATGTCGAGACCGACGTCATCGACTCCGACCGCTTTGGGTTCCATGGTGCTCCTGCCTGACAATGTCAGAACAAGCGCGCCCAGCGCTTGGGTATCCGCATTCAAAAGACGACACAGCTTCGGCTCGTCCGTGGCCAGAGGGTTCGATAGTAAAAAATTTTCGATTTGTACCCGCGCGACCGCCCATTTTGCGTCGATCGGGTGCATCGCAACGAATTTCGCGCCCTCCGCGCGACCGTGATAGATGAGCAATCGATCGCACGCAGCGTCGCGATTCGCATCGAGTTCGCGACATTCGGCCATCAGCTGAAGCGAGCCGCGCGACTCATCGGGGACATGAAGCACGACCGACTCCGCGTCTTCGAGCGACGGTGGAAGCGCCGCGACAAACTCGCCCGACACGGGATCGATGACGATGTTGCGACGATGAAAAACTTCATCAACCGTGATGATCGCGGAGTAATGTCGGCGTGCAAAGCGCACCGGATCGGTCGTTGATTCTGAGTCGGCAGTGTTGGTCACGGGTGCATCTTGAACGAAGCAGCGGCGAAATGCAAATCGGCCTGATTTCAAGGCCAAAACGACAGCGGGGCCGCACAGCGGCCCCGCTACGATCGCGAAATTTTGAATGCGGATCAGAACTGCCGGAGTTCCGGCTCAACCGTTCGCGAGTGCGAGCGGTTGATTGCGAGAGAGCTGTGCGCCGCGGCTATTTGGCAGGGACCGCCGCGGCCTCCCTAATACTTCTCGCTGGGGATGATTCGGTCCCAGCAGCGCGTTAGCGCCGCTTGGATTTCTTCTTGCCCTTCTTCTTCGATTTCTTCTTGGCCATGAGAGAGATCTCCTCAAACATGATGTTCGTGCGCCTTGACCGTTCGGACACGCGATAGGCCCGAGCGGACGCACGATGAATTATCGGAAGTGTGACAACTTTCTCTTGAGAGTGCAAGTCAAAATCTCATGCGAACGAAAGTTTTCCACATCAAACGCATGATGCGCGCGTCGCGCAGCGCCTCTTACCTGTCGTTTGCGCGCGCACTGCGCCACTTCGGCGACTCAAACAGCGAGTCGAGCGCAGTCGTGTTCACTCGGTTGTACTGCGCGAGCGTCTCTCGATCGCTCGCGCCGGTTGGAACACGCGCACGAACGTTCCCGTTTGACGGGTTGTACCAGAATTCCGCCAGGTCCGAGCCCACACGCGCGTCAACCGCCCGCACAACCGGGTCTTGCAGATACAACTGCTCGGCCGATGCGATCTCGATCCACGGGCGCTTGCCTGTGACCCATTCATTCCGTGGCGGTTCATCGCCGAACCACTCGGGATCGATCTTCTTCGGCCAGCCTTCGGCGCCTTTGACCGTCTCGAGCATCGCCGCACGCCGATCAACTTCACGCTTGAGCCGGATGGTTGCCGAACGCAGGTCGCTCTCATGTCCGCCGGTCACAACGCGCTCGTATTGCCATCCGCCGATGACCATCACGCCCAAAAGAAGCGTGATTGCCGCAACGAAATTGACCAGTCGATGCATGTTGCTCCCCCATACGGCAATCCCCGCTTGCCGCATCGGACTTCAATCGGCCCTCGAAATGGCGGACTTTTCCGTAAGCGCGGGCATCGAGCAATGGTGTTCACGGTTGAGACGGTTGTAGCGGCACTGGTCCGAGAAAACGGATACGATTGACTCGTTACTTCCGGAGACATTCATGAATACCAAGAACCAGGCACACGCCCGCCACGCCGCCACCCTCCTCTTCAGCGCGATCGCGCTCGCGGCAATCGCAACACTTACGGGCTGCAACGGCTCTGGCCAGAGCGAAGTGACTGCGGAAGATCGACCCGCCGAAGGCGCCGGTTGGGCCGTGCAGGAACAGATGGCTGGGCAACAGGGCCAGTAAGGGACCGCATCGCTTTCAGCTTGATCGCGCCACGGTTTGCGACCGAGGCTGATAGCATCATGCACACACTTCGGAGCTACCCATGCCAAATCGCTCAGCGTTCAATCAAACACTCCGCTATCCAATCGCCGTCGCGATCGTGATGTCAGTGGGTGCAGTCGGACTTCTCGGTTGCAAGAGCGGCACCAACCAAGTGACCGCCACTGACCGACCCTCAGAAGGCGATGGGTCCCACATTCAAGAGCAGATGGCCGCCGCGAATGCGCCGCGTGAGGAACGTCACGCCGAAGCAAACATGGAAACCGCTGCCGGCGAAGCGGCGAATCGCCAAATCGCCGAAGCACCATCCGCACCCGCAGCCGCCACACCGGCACAGCAGACCGTTGCCGCCAAGCCTGAAGCCAAGGCCGACGCCAACGTTGCCGCAAAGGCAGAACCCAAGTCAGAAGCAAAGCCGGATGCAAAGGCAGAGACAAAACCCGAGACCAAGGTGGAACCCAAGGCCGACTCCAAGCCTGCCGTCACCTTCCTGAACGCCGACACCGCGACCGCGATTTCGAGCAAGACAGCGGACAACGGCCTCGTCGTCGAAGAACTGAAAATCGGCGAAGGCGCAGAGGCCAAGCCCGGCGCCGTCGTCACGATCAACTATCACGGAACTTTGAAGGATGGCGGTACGCTGGTCGATTCGACTCGCGGCAAACAGCCCGCCACCTATCCGCTCAATCGGCTCATCAAGGGCTGGCAGCAGGGCGTCCCGGGCATGAAGCCCGGTGGCATCCGCCGCCTCACTATTCCTTACGCTCTCGCGTACGGCGAAACGGGTCGGCCTCCGGTCATTCCGCCGAAGAGCGACTTGATCTTTATCATCGAGCTGGTTCAGGTCGTCGAGCCTTCGAAGTAATCCATTCACGTACACCAGCACGAGGAACCCACTCATGCCCACAACACCAGGCGGCGTCGAGATTGAGGAAATCACCCTAGGAAAGGGTGGCACTGCGACTCTCGATTCGATTGTCGTCGTTCACTATCACGGAACGCTGAAGTCGAACGGCAAGGTCTTCGACTCCACCAAGGGTGGCCAGCCCATCAACTTTCCTCTTGAGGACCTGATTCAAGGTTGGCAAGAAGGGATTCCGGGCATGAAGATTGGTGGCAAGCGCAAACTCACCATTCCTTGGGCGCTTGCATACGGCGCAGCCGGTGCTCCGCCCGATATCCCGCCGAAGGCGGATCTCGTGTTCGAAATCGAACTCGTCGGCCTGCAGTAATGACCGCGCCAGCGAACTCGCAACGCGACGGGCAAAGCCCCTGGTGGGCCAATGCAGGCGTGCGCGTGGCGGCATACACGGGCAGTCTTGCCATCGTGCTCGTCGGCACAAATGCGAGCTATCGCATCATGACCGGCGGCGAGACGATCGACCGGCGCTTTCGCGATTTTTACGAGTTCTACAGCGGAGCTGAGGCGCTCGTCAAGGGCACCGACGTTTTCGCTGCCGGAGAACTGGGATATATCTACCCGCCGTTGCTGGCGACTTTGTTGATGCCGCTAGTGAAACTCGGTATCGACGGCGCCGGGCTGGTCTGGCTGGTGATCAATGCACTCCTGCTCGCGTTCGCGGCATGGCTGGGCGGATGGACCGTTGCGAGCCGGCTTGGCGTGCCCAAAGCGGCTCCTCTGGTCACGTTCATCGGTCTCGCGCTGCTCGCCGACAAATTGTTTGGCGATATGAAGATGCAGCAGTCCAACATCCTGATGCTCACGTGCTGGGTCATTGGGATGTGGGGTCTTGGCAGGCATTGGATCATCTCCGGCCTCGCGCTGGGGTTCGGATTCAGCATCAAGTACCTGCCGATCGTCGCGCTTCCATACTTCGCGGTTCGCGGCCGCCTGAAGCATGTCGTCGGCCTCATCGTCGGTCTGGTGTTCTGGGCCATGATTCCCGCGGCATTCATCGGCTGGCAGATGAACACCGAGCTGTGGCGCGGCGCGACCTCGGGCCTGATCCACGCGGGCGATGGCGGGTGGCAGACCGAAGCAGGCCGCGCTCGCGTCATGAACACACGCGAGTACGGGATCTCGATCACGACCGCGATCGTGCGGACGGCCGATTCAATGGGCCAGCCGAAATTGGGCATGCCTGTCGCTGCGCTGCTGATGGGCGTGACGTTCCTTGCCGCGTGGTGGGTCTATCGCCGGAATCAGCAGCCGATGTGGCTCGGTCGCTTCGGTGCTGGCGAAGAGACTCGCTGGCCCGCTCTACTGGTGGAATGGACCGGCCTCATCGTCGTGGCGCTCGCGTTCTCGCCTCAGACCAACTCGCGCCATCTCGTGCACGCGATGCCCTTGGGCTTCCTGATCGGCGCAGTGATCATCGTCGGCAAGAGCCATTACACGAGAAGACTCGGCATCGCTGCCGCGGCAATCTGGTGGCTCGGCATGGTGCTGCCACCATCCCTCCCATCCCCAACGATGCAAAACGCCGTCTGGATGTGGAGAAGAGCGTCCGGATCTTGCCTCTGCATGATCATCGCCTGGCTCATCACAGCGGAAGCTGTGCTACGAGACTGGAATCAGACCCGGAAGATCGACCCGAGTTTCTTACCCAGCAAGATCGACGCCGAGAAGAGCGTCACGGTCAACAGCGCCATTCCCCAGACACCCATCGCGCTGGCGATGTAGACGCCGTCACCCAAGCGTTCGGTAAATGCGAAGATCGCCTTGGTGAGCGGGTACTGGTGCTTCTGCTGCGCGAGCAGCATGGAGTCTGAAACTTCCAGCATCGAGAAGCTGAAAACCAGCATGCCGCCGGCAATCAGATTGGCCATGATCAGTGGCACGATGACGCGTCGAACAGCAGTGAGGCGCGACGCGCCGAGATTCATCGCAGCTTCTTCGAGTTCGCCGCTGGTTTGCTCAAGGCCCGCAACAGTTGAACGCACGATGTAGGGCAATCGCCTGATCGCGTACGCCGCGATGAGCAGCGGAACCGGGTTCGGATTTGCGGCAAGGACGCTGACGAGATCGCCCAGGGGGCCTTCTTTGCCGAAAGGCCAGCGCAGGCTCATCGCGACGTAGCCAAAGGCCATGACAAGCCCAGGTACCGCCAATGGCAGCATGCAGAGTGCGTCGAGCACGGCCCGACCCTTAATCGTTGTCCGAACGATGAGATACGCGATGACCACACCCGCCACCATGCTGATCAGCATCGCGGCAGTCGAGAGTTTCAGGCTGTTCACAATCGCCCCGAAACTGTCGCGGGCCGTCAGCGCCTCGCGATAGTGCGAGGTCGTCCAGGCAGTGGGGAGGATCGAGTTGTACCACTGCCCGGGCACAGTGAAACTGGTGAGCACAACGCCAAAGTGGGGAAGAATCGCAAGCAGGAACACGAGCAAAAACGCCCCCGACGCGGACCAGCCGGCGATGCCCGCGAGTTCGACTTCTCCCCCGGCGCGGCTGGCTTTGCTGTACATCGCGTACCCCGCGCGCCCGAAGAAATACTTACCCAGCACGTACATGAAAACAGCGGAAGCCAGCAGCACCAGCGTCAGCGCATACGGCTCCGCGCTCGTTTCGACCTGCTTCAGGCCATAAAAGATCTGGACGCTTGTCACGTTGTAGAAGTCGAACATCAGAGGCGTACCAAGTTCGGTGAACGCCCAGATAAAGACGATCGTGGCGCCAGCGAAGATGCCCGGGCGCACCAAGGGCAATGTGATCTTGAAGAACCGCCTCCACCAACCCGCGCCCAGGTTCTCCGCCGCCTCATCGAGCGCGGGGTCCAGGTTCGCAAGTGCCGCTGTCGTGTTCAGGAAGATGATCGGGTAGAGCGAGAGCGCCTGCACTCCGACAACACCCCACACCTTGGCCGACCCCAGGATGTCAAAGTGCGTGCCAAAGAGTGCGTTGAATGCGCCTTCGCGGCCGAGAATCGCCCGCACTCCGATCGCCCCGACAAACGGAGGCAGGATCATCGGAACGAGCACGGCAGCATTGAAAAAGGTCTTCCCCGGAAACTTGTACTGTGCCGCGAGCAAGGCCAAGGGAAGAGCAATGACAGTCGCGACGGTCGTCGTTGCGACCGCAAGCAGCGCCGAGTTCCCGAGCGAGCGGAAAAACATCGGATTGCTGAAAAGCAGCCGGAAGTGATCGAAGGTGAAGTTTGAAAAACCGCGTCCCAGGCCGTCGCCCTGAACTTTCTCGAACGCACCCTGAATGGTGAGGAAAATCGGATAGACCAGCAGGCAACCCAGCACGCCGAGCGTGAGGATGAGCAGCGAGTAATGCCAGGCCTGCCGACGGAACCGCATGGGGCCGAGTGTAGCGAGCGACCTTTCAGCCGTGTCCAGCGCGGATTCAGACCGCCGCGAATTCCGGCGTTTCCCCGTTCAGCACCCGCCACACATCGCGCACCACCCAGGACATGTTTTCCTGAGCCTTGTCTGTCGCCGCGGCAAGGTGGGGCGACAAATGCACATTTGCCATTCCCAGCAATGGATAGTTCGATCCGAACGGTTCGGGCTCGTGGACGTCCAGCAGGGCCATCGCTTCGGAATGTGCCGCAAAGAACGCCCCGCACGCCCGGTTGTCGATCAGGAAACCTCGGGCGGCGTTGATCAGCAGCACATCTGGCTTCAAACGGGCGAAGGCCGATGCGTTGACAAGTTCCCGGTTCGATGGACGTCCATCGACGTGGATCGTCAAGATGTCGGCACTGGCAAGCAGTTCATCGCGCGAGACAGCGACCGCCCCGTGGCGAAGCTCGGCTGGGATGTCGAGCAGGTCGTGGTAAATCACGCGCATTCCGAGTGCCGCGCCAACCGCGGCCATGCGTTTCCCGATGCGACCAAGACCGTACACGCCGAGGGTGAGTTCATCAATCTGCTTTGGTGCCCGTAGCTCGCGACGCACCTCAACCCAATGCGATTTTTCGAGCGCCTCGCTCAAGAAGAGGCGGGGCCGCAGTGCATCGAAGATCAGCGCCCACACAAACTCGACGACCGCCTGCGTGTTGGCGTCTGGTGTGCTCACGACCCGCACGCCTCGGGCTTTGCACGTATCTAAGTCGATGCTGTCGAGCCCGACACCCGCGCGTCCGACGACCTTCAACTTCGGGGCCTTCGCGAGCATCGCGGAATCAACTTTGGTGTAGGTGCGAACGACCATGCCCTCCGCCGAAGCGAGCAAGAGGTCGAAACCCTTGTCGTCGGCGCCGCACCGCACCAGTTCGCAGCGTTCGGCCAGCCAAGCCCCCGGCGCGGGGTCCAGGTCTTCGGTTTGGATCACGAGTCGCTTGGTCACACAGGAGAATAGAGGCGAAGAGAATCCGGGAATTTCCGGATTCTGGCGAACTCGAATCCCGTCCCGATCGCTTTATCTTCATCGGGGGGCAAGACAATCCGGAGTTCCTGTATGACGACCATGAACACGCGTCTGGTTGCTGGGTTGACACTCGCCTTTGCGTTCGGCGGTACGACGTTGGCATTGGCTCAAGCCTCAGGCCGAGCGGAAACGGTGGAAATCGTGCCCCAGGCGCGGCGATGGATCGTGCCGAACACCAACCTCGCTCGCCTCACGGCGGTGGATGTGAAAGTCGCAATCGACGGACAGGTGGCCACGACCACGCTGGAGCTTTCGCTGACCAATCCAGTAGGAACGCCTCAGGAAGCGGAAGTGATGCTGCCGGTGCCCGAGGGGGTCTCGATCCGATCGCTTCAGTTTGATGGCGTCGGCGCTGAACCCACGGCCAAGCTCTTCCCGCGGGACGAAGCGCGCCGAATCTACGACGCGATCACCCGCCGCCGCAAGGATCCGGCTCTCTTGGAATTTGCGGGTTACAGCATGATCCGTACGTCGGCGTTTCCGATTCCTGCAAATGCAACGCTTAAGGCACGCATCACGTACGAACAACTATTGAGCAGCGATGGGGGGCGGATCGAGTACTTCCTGCCTCGAAGCGAGTCGCTCGACCCGGCTTCCGGGGCTTCATCCGGCGGCGTGACGTGGACGTTCGCCTGTTCGATCAGCAGCGCGCAACCGATCAGCACGATCTATTCGCCATCGCACGAACTCGCGATCGAAAAGGCTTCCCCAAAGCGGGCGGAAATCAAAGTTGCGGCGAATGCCGCCTCAGCACCCGGAGCGTTCAGGATCACATATCTGCCCGAAACGACCAAGAACGACGGCCTCTCGACATCTCTGCTCGCGTATCCCGATCCGACGCTCGGGGACGGAACGGGCGGCTTTTTCCTCCTGCTGGGCGCATTGCCTGCGCGCGTAGGAGAGATTCCCGTTCAGAGCAGAGAAGTCACGCTGGTACTCGATCGGTCGGGTTCCATGGAAGGCGAAAAGTTCAAGCAGGCACGCGATGCGGCGGTTGCCGTGATCGACGGACTGCGCGAAGGTGAGCTCTTCAATATCGTTGATTACTCCGATTCGGTGAGCTCATTCGAGAAATCGCCGATCGCAAAGACGCCGGCGAGCGCGCAGCAGGCGAAGGCGTATCTCGGTGCGCTCCGTCCCAACGGGGGGACCAATATCCACGATGCGTTGCTCGACGCCTTGCGGCCCGGTGTTGCGGGCGGTTCGCTTCCGATGATCATCTTTCTCACCGATGGATTGCCGACCGTCGGAATCACGAACGAAGTCGCGATCCGCGACGCGGTGAAGGCGGCCAATTCTCACAATCGCCGCCTGTTTTCGTTCGGCGTCGGATACGACGTGAACACTCCGCTGCTATCGAGCATTTCCGCCTCATCGCGCGGAGCGCCGACCTATGTACTTCCCGGCGAAAACATCGAGAACAAGGTGAGTCAGGTGTTCCGTCGCCTTGATGGTCCGAGGCTTGCCTCGCCGAATCTAACGACCGATCGTTCGGTACGCGAGATGCAACCGGCCACCCTTTCCGACATATTCGAGGGCGATCAGATTCTTGTGGTCGGCCAGTACACCTCGAGCGCTCCGCTCAAGATGCGGCTGGAGGGGAAGGAAGGCGGAAAGGATGCCGCCTTCGATCTCTCGTTCGATGTCGGGCAGGCGGCTTCGGCGCGAAACGGGTACATCGCCCGTCTGTGGGCGACCCGCAAGATCGGATTTCTGCTCGGACAGATTCGGGAGCACACGGCGAGTGGCGTGAACGCCGCCGATCCGAAGTTGAAGGAGCTGGTTGACGAAGTCACGCGACTCTCGACGCTCTACGGCGTGATGACCGAGTACACGAGTTTCCTGGCGACCGAACCGGGAATGAATTTCGCGTCGGTCGACGGACAGCGGGAAATTCAGGATAAAGCCATGGTTGGGTTCAGCCACCGCAGCGCGCAGCGTACGGGCATGTCGTCCGTGAATCAGGAAGTGAATCAGGAGAGTCTGAAGACCGCTATGTTGCCGCAAATGGCAGCGGTCGGGGGATATGTCGACAGGGAAATGAAGCAGCAGTCCGTGCGAAGTGTTCAGAGCATCGCGCAGAACACCTTCTATCAGAGGAAGACGCCGTACGACACGGCGGGTCGGTCGCGATGGGTTGATTCCCGATTGCTGAACCGCGAGGATGTGAAGCCCGATCAGGTCGTGGCGTTTGGTACTCCAGAGTACGAATTGGTCGTTCAACAACTCATTGATCTCGGGCAGGCGAGTTACCTGGCGATGCCGGGCGAGGTGCTGGTGCTTGTGAATTCCAAGCGGGTGCTGCTGCAGAACACCGGCGAGTAACGAGTGAACCAATGAAAAGCCCCGGCACGCGCCGGGGCTTGATTGACTGCTGAGTTCACCGAACTCGACTTACGTTGACTGTCCCGCTGCCTCGGGCTTCGACTGCTTCGCCTCGGCCGGTGCTTCCGGCACGGGGACCTGCTCGGTCTTGAAGTAGAGGTGGTCGTCGGCCTTGGCTGTGGTGTCGCCTTCTGCCGGCTTCTTGTGGGTGATCATGATCTTGCACGGGGGAGTGAAGTCGCCCTGCAGGAGCATCTCGGAGAGCGGATCTTCGACGTACTGGCCGATCGCACGACGGAGCGGACGAGCTCCGTATTCGGGGTTGTACCCGCGTTCGATCAGGAATTCCTTTGCCAATTCGTCGATGCCGATCTCAATCTTCTGAGTCTTGAGCCGCTTGGAAACCTTCGCGACTTCGTACTCGATGATGTTGGTGATATCCGCCTTGGTCAGCGGGCGGAAGACGATCACGTCGTCCAGACGGTTGATGAACTCCGGCCGGAAGAAGCGCTCGATTTCCTTGGCGAGGACAACCTTGATGTTGTCATAGTCGCCCGCTTCGGTGCGCTTCTGGAAGCCAAAGCCCGCTCCGCCCTTGATCAGGTCAGCGCCCAGGTTGCTGGTCATGATCATGATCGTGTTGCGGAAGTCGACGTTCCGGCCGAACGAGTCGGTCAGGCGGCCTTCTTCCATGATCTGGAGGAGCATGTTGAAGACGTCCGGGTGCGCCTTCTCGACTTCGTCAAGCAGGACCACCGAGTACGGACGACGGCGGATGCGCTCGGTGAGCTGGCCGCCTTCTTCATAGCCGACGTATCCCGGAGGAGCGCCGACCAGACGCGAGACGTTGTGCTTCTCCATGTACTCGGACATGTCGAGGTGGATCAGTGCTTCTTCGTCTCCGAACATGAACTCCGCAAGCGCCTTGGCGAGCAGCGTCTTACCCACGCCGGTCGGACCGACGAAAATGAACGAGCCCATCGGACGCTTGGGATCCTTCAAACCAGCACGAGCGCGGCGGATGCTCTTGGCAATCGCCTTGATCGCCTCGTCCTGGCTGATGACCTTCTTGTGCAGTTCCTTCTCGAGCTCGAGCAGGCGCTGCGCTTCGTTCTTCTCAAGACGCTGGAGCGGCACACCCGTCATCTTGCTGACGACTTCGGCAACCACTTCTTCGTCCACGACGCCGTCCACGGCCTGCGCCTTCGTGCGCCATTCCTTCTGCAGCTCTTCCTTCTTGCGGCGGAGCTGTTCGGCCTGATCGCGCAACTCTGCCGCACGCTCGTAGTCCGCGGCCTTGACGGCTTCGTCCTTCGAGACGGACAGACGCTCGATATCGCCTTCGATTTCCGCCAGGTTCGGCGGCTTGGTCATGCTCTTGATGCGAACACGAGCACCCGCTTCATCGATCACGTCGATCGACTTATCCGGCTGCACGCGACCGGTGATGTACCGGCCCGAGAGATCAACCGCGGCCTTCACGGCGGCGTCGGTGATCTTCACGCGGTGGTGCTGTTCGTAGCGATCGCGCAGGCCCTTGATGATGTCGATCGTCTGCTCATCGCTGGGCGGATCGACGGTAATGGCCTGGAAGCGACGGGCAAGGGCGGCATCCTTCTCGATGTACTTGCGGTACTCGTCGAAGGTGGTGGCTCCGATGCACTGGATTTCACCACGGGCGAGCGCGGGCTTGAGCACGTTGGACGCGTCGATCGCGCCTTCCGCGCCGCCGGCGCCGACCAGGGTGTGCAATTCGTCGATGAAGAGCATCACGTTCTTGGCGCGACGCACTTCATTCATGACGGCTTTGATGCGCTCCTCGAACTGGCCGCGGTACTTGGTTCCGGCGACCATCATCGCGAGGTCGAGGACGACCAGGCGCTTGTCGTGGAGAATTTCGGGGACGTCGCCGCTGATGATGCGCTGGGCGAGACCTTCGACGATCGCGGTCTTGCCCACGCCCGCTTCACCGAGCAGCACGGGATTGTTCTTGGTGCGCCGGCAGAGGACCTGCACGACGCGTTCGATTTCAATCTGGCGACCGATGACGGGGTCGAGCGTGTTTTCACGCGCGAGCTCCGTCAGGTCGCGACCGAAGCTGTCGAGGGCCGGAGTCTTGCTCTTGCCACCTTTCGCGGCAGCTGCCGAGCCGCCACCCGAAGCCTGCGCTCCAGATGCACCGGCCGTACCAGCGACGCCGCCTTCCATCTCTTCTGAGCGCTCGTTGCCGGCACCCAGGAGATTGAGGACTTCCTCGCGCACTTCTTCGAGCTTGAGGCCGAGGTTCATGAGAACCTGTGCTGCGACGCCGTCGTGCTCACGGAGCAATCCGAGCAGCAAGTGCTCGGTGCCGACGTAGTTGTGATTCAGGTTGCGTGCCTCTTCGATGGCGTACTCGATCACCTTCTTGGCGCGAGGCGTCTGGGGCAGCTTGCCCATCGTGACCATCTCGGGTCCGGCCTTGACGAGCTTCTCGACCTCGAGCCGGACCTTGCGAAGGTCAACGTCGAGGTTCTTGAGCACATTCGCGCCGACGCCGGAACCTTCCTTGACGAGGCCGAGCAGAATGTGCTCGGTCCCGATGTATTCGTGGTTAAAGCGCTGGGCTTCCTGGTTGGCCAGGGCCATCACTTTGCGTGCCCGATCGGTAAAGCGTTCAAACATCTCTGGCACTCCCGGAAGGCGTTTTTGGTGCTTCGCCTTCCATTATCTTCGCCCCGCAAGGCCCCCCGGCTTCTGGCCGGTTTGGGAAGGGGTGGGGGCGAAAGCTCTTACTGCCTGTCAACAAAGGGAATAGGACAGAAAAAGAACCTGAAGAAAACCGACGCGCGGGCCTTGTCGCCGGCTTTCCTGACCCCCTTTCGTGGTTCCTGAAGGTTGCCCATCAGGCGAAAGGGAGCGAGGAAACCGGCGGCACGCCGCATCGTTTATATCGTCTGCACAGGGCATGCCGTTCGGTCGAAGTTGGATGCTGCTCAAGGAAGCACGCAACGGCCGACCACGAGGGTTTCCAGGCGATTGTGAGGGCCAGAAACGTCTCGGTGTGAAACAGCCTGCCAACCTGGCAGACTTGTCCGTTTTGGAAGAAGCGGGCCAGTCAGGGTTCTTACGGGCAGATCAGCGTGTCATAGGCCGAAACGAAGAACACGAAATCGGTGTCATCGACGGCGCCGTCCTTGTTGATGTCCGCCGGACAGCCTGCGGGCATCACCGGATCGCTGCACGCGAGCAGGTTGTATGACTGAGCGAACACGATGAAGTCCGTGTCGTTCACCAGATCGTCGCCGTTGAAGTCGGATGTGGCGCACGAGCCGGAAACTTGGAGCGTGTACTTGCCCCCCCATGGCTGAGTACGAGTGACCTGAATCACGTACGTACCGGGTGCGAGAGACTTCGACACACTCGCGTCGTACGTGGTTCCGTTGAGAATGAAAAAGCCCTGTGCGATCTGCCCGCCGCCGGCCGAGAGAATTCGGATATTGGCGTTGCTCTGTGCCCAGACGTTGTCGGCCTGGGCAACGGCGGTCAGCGTGCGGTATTCAGCGAGCGTCACCTTGAAATAGTCGTTAGTGGTGATCAGCTTCAGGCTGTACGCGCTGCCGAGCGAAATCGACTTTGCCGTGGCGAGCGTGGAATTCGGTGCGAACGCATCGTCAACGGGCGGACCGTATCGGCTGACCAGCCCATCCTTGTCGCCCTGGCTCATGAAGCTGCGATTTCCCATGGAGGTCGCGAACTGGGCGTACGCCGGAAGCGCATCGATCGCGCGGCAGTTTGCTGGACAAGCACAAGAGGATCCCGCCGGGCAGCATGTCGAGAACGAGCACTCGTCATAGTGCATGATGCTCTCGAAGTCGTAGGTTCCCTCCGGCGTGCCGCTGTTGATCGGGAAGTTGGCGCTGTAGTACTGCGACTGGATGTTTCCCTGATTGACCACGACGTATGTGCCACGGTCGGAGCGCTGCTGCTCGTGGAAGATGCCAAGAGCGTGCATCAGTTCGTGGCACACGATGTAACGAGTCGACCAGTTCACCAAGTTGACGGTCTGCGAGCCGCCGATCCGTCCGACAAACGAGTTGTTGCCCGTGCTGTCCTGGACCATGATGTAATTGGCTTGGGCGACCCGCGGCACATATGAGACATTGCAGACCGTCTCGAGCTCGTTCATCGCGATCCGGAGCCGATTGGCGTTCGTCGCGTTCACGTTCGCGTTCATGGTGTACGGGACGATCCCCCCCGGCCAGAGATTGGTCGCCCACAGGCTCCGATCGTCGAATTCCTGTAGCGGCATCTGGCAGGGGACGTCTGTCAGGGCCGGATTCGAAAAAAGAGGGTGGGCCGGGGATGGGAAATCCTGGCCAAAGGCGCTGACCGCCAGGCAACCGGAAAGACCGAACGCAAACGCACGCGAATTCAAGCTCATGGGGGGCTCCGAAGGCCGGTTTTGGGGGTGAATCACCCGGTCTCCAATCTACCGGGGGAAGGGGCAAAATGATTCGTCCGAGTTCCGGATTCCGCCTAGAATCTCGACCCCACGCACCCGCAAGGGCTGGCGGAGGGGACATTTAGGACCGCGTTCACTACCGCTCTGCCCGAGGCTTCGCCGCCTCGGGGATCTGAAAGCCCAGCCTGGTTGGCAAAGGCTTTTCAGAACAGGTCGGTGGGAGGTTGAAAGTTATGGCGAAAAAAGAAGTCACTCAGATCTTCAAGATCATGGCCCCGGGCGGGCAAGCGACGCCCGCGCCACCCCTTGGCCCGGTTCTGGGCTCGAAGGGTGTGAACCCCGGCCAGTTCATTCAAAAGTTCAACGCGGCAACCGCGTCCTTCAAGGGCAAGGTCGTCGGCTGCATCGTCACGGTGTACAGCGACAAGAGCTTTGAGCTTGAAGTCAAGAGCTCGCCCGCGAGCGTCCTGATCAAGGATGCCGCCGGCGTCGAAAAAGGCTCGGGCGTTCCGAACAAGGACAAGGTCGGCAAGATCACCAAGACGCAGGTCAAGGCGATCGCGGCGACCAAGCAGGCCGACTTGAACGCTGCAAGCGTTGAAGCGGCGATGCGGATCATCGAAGGCACGGCGCGCTCCATGGGCGTCACTGTGGTTGAAGGCTAAACCTAAAGGAGCAATACCACATGCAATACGTCACCAAGCGCACCAAGAACAACGACAAGATCCGCGTCAACGACGCGATCGAACCCGCCGCGGCGATCGCGGCTCTCAAGAAGTTCAAGCCCACCAAATTCGATCAGACGGTCAACGTCTGCTTCCACCTTGGCATCGACACCGCTCAGGCCGATCAGGCACTGCGTGGTTCACTCAGCCTGCCCAAGGGCATCGGCAAGACCAAGCGGGTCATCGCGTTCTGCGCGAGCGACATCGCCCCGAAGGCTCTGGCCAACGGCGCGGTCAAGGCCGGCGCTGATGAGCTCGTCGCTGAAATCGAAAAGGGCTGGATGGACTTCGATGTCGCCATCGCGTCTCCGGACATGATGCGCGTCGTCTCGAAGCTCGGCAAGGTGCTCGGTCCCAAGGGCCTCATGCCGAGCCCCAAGGCCGGCACGGTCACGACCAACGTGCCCGAAGCCGTGAAGGAATACTCGGCCGGTAAGGTCGAATACCGCGCTGACAAGGGCGGAAACGTTCATGCCGTGATCGGCAAGATGAGCTTCAAGGACAACGACCTCGTTGAGAACCTCGAGCACTTCATCAAGGCGATCGAGAAGGTTCGCCCCGTGACCGCCAAGGGCGTCTACATCAAGAAGATCACCGTCAGCGGCGTCATGACGCCCGGCGTGCAGATCAAGTATGTCAACGCGGCAACCACCGAGGAATAAGCACACCAGCGCCCTGTACAAGGGCTTCTGAGAGGATTCACCTATGTCAAAGACTGTCAAGAACATGATCATGCGGGACTACACGACCCGTATGGGCGATGTGGAGACGGCGCTGGTGATCGGCGTCCGCGGCCTCAACGCCAAAGACACGACCAAGCTCCGGGCCGGTCTCGCCAAGAAGCAGATGAAGGTCAGCATCGTCCGCAACGCGCTGGCGAAAAAGACCTTTGAAGGCGGCAAGCTCAAGCCCCTCACCGAGTTCTTCTCCGAGTCGACGGCTCTCGCCTACGGCGGCGCCTCGATCATCGAACTGACTCGCGCCGTTGTCGAACTGACCAAGGCGATGCCGAAGGTCGAGCTGCGGGCCGCGATGCTCGACGGCACGATCTTCAAGGGCAAGGCCGGCGTCACGGAACTCTCCAAGTTCCCGACCAAGGACGAGGCCATCGGCCAGATCGTCACGCTTGTCATCAGCCCGGGCAAGAAGGTCATGGGCCAGCTGCTCGGACCGGGTCGCACGGTCGGCGGACTGGTCAAGGCCATCGAAGCCAAGCTCGAAAAGGGCGAGGCGATCGCCAAGGCTGGATAATTCGGGCCGGCTAAGTCCGGCAGGATTCACCTGATTTCACGAGCCCGGGTCCAATGCGGCCCGGGCTTTTCATTTTTGTGGCGAACGGCACGCATGAAGCGGGTGGTCGGTGGCGTTAGGCTGCACGCATGGAGCATCCGGGGCTCATTCCAAAATCCAGTCGCAAAGTGACGCAGATCGCACTGCTCTCGGCGCTCATCATCGTCGCCGTCGCGATTGCCCTGCGGTCGGTGATGCTCTTCTCGAAGATTCTTCCCCCGGGCATCGACGCGGCGTATTACCCGATGCAGGCGCGCGGCGTGCTCGAAAACGGCAAGCTGCCGTACGTCGAGGTGCCGCTGATTTTCTGGATCGATGCGGCGCTCGCGAAGGTACTCGTCGTCGTGCGCGGCATGGATGTGGATTCTGCAACTCTGCTCGCTTCACGATTGGTCGATGCGGTTTCACAGCCGCTCGCCGCGATTCCCTTGGTTCTGCTGATGATCGGGTTCGCCGGCGCGTTGCATGCAGCGCGAACCCCACGAACGGGCGACGATCCGGACCAGAAAGTCGAAAACAATCAATTTCGCTGGCTTCTTCCGGTTGTTGTCACCGTTTTTGTCGTCAGCGCGATCGCGATCCTCAGCCCGCCGATTCTCCGGATGACGGGCGACTTCCAGAAGAACTCGCTCGGCCTCGTGTGGATGGCCGCCGGCGCGTGGGGGACGTACCGGGCGCTTCGGGGCGGCTCGATCCTTTGCTGGATTCTGCCCGCGATCTTCCTCGCTCTCGCTGCGATCACGCACATCGGCGCGTTCGGTGTGACTTTGGTGCTTGTCGGAAGCACGGTCGCGATCTTCGTCATGTTCAAGTGGCGCCTTCGCCCGAAGTCGATCATGCTTACCGGAGTCGCGTGCGTCGTGGGTGCCGGTGTGCTTTGGCTGCTGGTCTACACCGTCGCGCCATCCAAGGCGATCGGCCTTGCCCAGGGTGTGACGAAGATGTTCACGGTCGGAGATCGTCCGCAAGGGCGTCCCGCGATGTCGGGCGGCCCCACGCGTCAGAATTCGCCGGCTGATGGCACCGATTTCGATCGCCCGCCGCGCGATGGCGGTCCGACAGATCAGCAGGCAAACCGACAAAACAACCGACCGCAAGGACCACCGGGTGGCTTCTCGGAATCCGCTTTGCCTTTGCGCTCGGTTGCGTGGGCAGTGCTACTCGCATTCGGAGGCAGTGCAATCTGGCGTGCGCGGCGAGTCGGAACGCCGGAATTGGCGATGGTTTCCGGCGCCGTCTGCACGGCAGCGCTCATCACTTGTCCGCTGATTCAGGGCCAGTACGCCGAGCGGCTCTCGCTCATGACGCCGATCCCGCTCGCGATCATCGTCGGCTTCCTGCTGCTGAGTTGGGCCGAGTCCTCTCGCAGGTGGTTGCGAGTTGGTGCGCCCGCGATCGGCGCATTCGCGGGAATTGCCATTCTCGTCGCCGCATTCCCGATGGCAATGCGCGCCAAAGGTGGTCCGCCTCTTCGGTTTGCGAACAACTCAAGCGATTCCGCACGGAGTCAAGGTCCGGGCGGGCCTGGCCCGGGTGGCCCAGGTGGCGGCGGCGGGTCGGTGGTCGCAGACGAAGCGGTTCCAGAGTTCCGTTCGATGAGGGGCATCGTCCCGACGGATGGCTCGGCTGTGGTCATCGCGCGTCACGGACTGCAATGGTGGGCAGGATACTTCCTGAAGACGCCGGTGCGCGAAGAGCATGCGACAAAAGAGCAGCTTGAGAAGTACTCGCAGGTATTCGTACTCACCGAGAAACGAACAGGCCGCGGTTCGAATGCCGGCCCAGATGGCGGCTCGGGCGGGAGGCCAAAAGGAAGCGGGGGACCAGACGATGGAGCCGGCTCCGATCAAGGCGGTCCGAGGCCTGTGTCGGACGGCAGTTCCATGATCCGCGTGCCCGCCAACGCCGACGTCGTCCACGACGGCGAGTTCTACAAGCTCGTTTTGCTGCCCGCTACAGCAGCGCGGTAACGCAAGCAGTTTCCCTACCATCGCCTCCTACCAACGCGGAGGCTCGATATGTCGTGGATCAGCGTCAAGCAGGCTGCGAAAGCAGCGCCCGGAACGACCGTCACGCTCAAGGGCTGGGTGCGCACCCGGCGCGACAGCAAGGCGGACGGCGGCCTGTCGTTTATCGCGCTCCACGACGGCACGTGCTTTGACACGATTCAGGTCGTCGCGAAGGGCGATATCGCGAACTACGCGGATGTCGCCAAGCTGACGACGCACTGCGCGATTGAGGCGACAGGCAAGGTTGTTCAGAACCCAAAGGGTGGAAACGAAGTGCTGGTCGATGGCGCCGGCGCGGGTGAAGGCGCTGGCATCAACATCATCGGTCTCGTCGATGATCCCGACAAGTATCCGATTCAACCCAAGCCGCATTCATTTGAATTTCTGCGCGAACTCGCGCACCTCCGCGTCCGCACGAACACGTTCGGCGCGGTCGCCCGCGTGCGTCACTCGCTGAGCATGGCGATGCACCGGTTCTTTGATGAACGCGGGTTCTTCTACGTGCACACGCCGATCGTAACCGGCAGTGATTGCGAAGGCGCGGGCAACATGTTCCGCGTCAGCACGCTCGACTTTGCGAACATGCCTCGAGTGAAGCCGGAGGGGGCGAAGGTCGCTGCGCCGGATGCCCCCATTGACTATGCCCCGGACTTCTTCGGAAAAGAAACCCACCTCACGGTCAGCGGCCAATTGAACGTCGAGACCTATTGCTGCGCGTTGAGCAAGGTCTACACCTTCGGCCCCACCTTCCGCGCCGAGAACAGCAACACCAGCCGCCACCTTGCAGAGTTCTGGATGATCGAGCCGGAGATCGCCTTCGCGAATCTTCAGGACGATGCGAAGCTCGCCGAGGATTTCATCAAGTACTTGATCCAGACAATGCTCAACGATCGCGCGGACGACATGAAGTTCTTCGATGAGCGCATCGAGAAGGGGTTACTGGTCCGCTTGAAGGACGTGCTCGACAAGCCCTTCCGGCATCTGCCTTATACGGACGGCATCAAGATCCTCAAGGAAGCCATCGCGAGCGGCAAGGCGAAGTTCGAATATCCCGTTGAGTGGGGCAAGGACCTGCAGTCGGAGCACGAGCGATATCTGACCGAACAGCATTTCAAGCAGCCGGTCGTGCTGATGAACTACCCGAAGGCGATCAAAGCCTTCTACATGCGTGAGAACGATCCGGGCACGGACGGCGCGCCGGGGCCGACCGTGGCCGCGATGGATGTGCTTGTGCCGCAGGTCGGCGAGATCATCGGCGGCAGCCAGCGCGAGGAACGCCTCGACAAACTCGATGCCCGCATCAACGAAATGGGCCTGCCCATCAAGGAATACTGGTGGTACCGCGATCTGCGTCGGTACGGAACTGTGCCGCACGCGGGGTTCGGACTGGGCTTCGAACGCGCGATGATGTTCCTGACGGGGATGCAGAACGTGCGGGATGTGATTCCGTTCCCGAGGGCGCCGAAGCAGTGTGAGTTTTGAGCAATCGCCGACCCTCAGTGCTTCGCCGGAAAAGCATGTCCGACCACGATTGTTAACGATTCTCTGAGTTTGCGTGCAGGATTCGGTCCGCCGCGTGAACTCCTTGGTCAGCAACTCGCTGCATTTGGCAGCACCGCAATCGACCGATGACAGCAAAAAGCAAGCCGCGGAACACGAGTCCCGCGGCCGCTCTGAAGAACGGACCAGTTTGAAAGCAAAGAACACCTGCGAGGTCGACTTACGACCTCGTCGCCCAGTTTGAGCGCGGGAATTCCCCGCGCACCTTCGCTTGTGCTGAGACTTGCCGGACGCTTCCGAAACCTTGCACGAGATTCTCGAAATTAGCAAAAACTCCTGCCCGAGGGCAGTGGAGGCACCCGCAAAGAAAAACGCCGCCCTGCGAAGGGCGGCGCTCCAAAACTGGCGACTGCCGTTCTTCAGAAAGCGGCCGCGCAATCCAGGACGGTGTAATTCCGGCCAACTCCAATCCGCGGTGGGGACAGAAATCTTGCCTCTCTATCAGATTACAGCCAAGGCGAGAACGGGACAAGCAATGACTGTGCTTCGCTCCCGTCGGGTTCCTTGCATGACTTTGAATAAACAAGAAAACACCCCGAGCGACCGGGGTGTCAGGTGAATGAACGGGTTCGACCTCAGTCGCCAGAGTCACTCACGGGCACAGCAACTGGTCATAGGCATACGCAAATTCGACAAAGTCAGCGTCATCCACATAACCGTCGCTGTTCAGGTCGCCGCTGCAATCGAGACCGAGGGTCATCGTCTCGCCGCTGATTGTGAACGATGGCATCGCATTCGTGGTGATTTCGTAGGAAGAAAGGGAATCGACCAGCGGGCTCCCCGTGACTGCGGTCACGACCACGTGATCGAAGTTGATGATGGTGCCGCCGACGGTCATGCCGGTTTCCCAGCCCGGGCCACCGATGTTGTATCCGTGGCGCGGGGGCGGACCAGGGTAATAGCGCCACGAGAGATCGAGCGCGATACCTGAGATCAGTCCGGGGAAAACGCGCAGCGTCGGAGGGCCGCCCGGCGGGTTCGGGTCCAGAGCCTCTTCGGTGCGAACGAGAACGCCGTGGTCGTAGTACTCAGCCGTCAGGCTGGAGGGATTGCACTCGTGGAAATCAAACGTGACTTCGATGAGCCCGCCGGGCAGGTAGTTTGCCGTCATGGACTCCGTGCGGCCCTTGGTGTTTTCTTTGACATTCCAGTTCCCTTTGACCTTCAACTGACCGCCTGACCCTCCGCCGCCTCCGCCCGGCCCCTGCAGGGAGACGTGCATCTCCCGCGTATCGGGGTGGAGGAGGATCGCGACGCCGTCGTTGCCGCTCGATCCGATGTTCGAAATCTCAAGACCTAGAGGAGAGAACGACTTCGTTGCCGCGCCGAGCGCGTAGTGCGGTCGGTCGGTCAGTGGGACTGGTTGTGCGATCGTGCTCTTCGAAAGCGTGCCGGCCATTAGCGCCAATGCCAGCGCATAGTGCGTCCTTCTGGTCATGTTTGACTCCTTGAACTCGGATCGATCAATCGATCAGGTCGGTCGCCTCACAAGAAGCGATGCCCCCGCCCGCGAATGTTCGACTGATGGAGTTGCGTGCGCATTCTTCGCTCTTGCAGTGCCGCTTCACGTATCTCGCGAGTTTGCTGAATTTGAGGAGTTCACCCTGCGCACGAATCACGCGGCCGATATCAATGATCAGTGTCGAAAGCGCTTCGTCCCAAAAAGAAAAAGTGCCGCCGCGAGATGCGGCGGCACTTGTGATTCTTACGAATCGTTGACTCAGACCGCGCCGTAGGGGACGCAGTTCTTCTGGCACGCTTTCGCCGCGTAGCAATCGTTGCTGTAGACGACGCCGTTGGGACAAAGCACGGGTTTGTACACATCGAGGCAGTACGTGCCCTTGCCGCATCCGCCGCCGATCGGACCGATGGCCAACGTCTGCGTCGCACTCGTTGCGATCGCCGCGACTCCAACAACCAGAGCGAGCATCGAAACTCTCTGCAAAATCTTCTTCATCACAAGCTCCTTCGAATCGCGACCCGATCGAATCCGCAGATCCGCGTCGTCATCGCGTGGACTGTCAAGCAAAAACCCAAATCAGAGAAAAACCCCGATTTGCTCGGGTGTCGACGAGTCAGCAAGCGTCGTTCATCACGAAGCGGCGTTGCCGTACGGCACGCAGTTGGTTTGGCAAGCCTTTGCCGCGTAGCAGCTGTTGCTGTAGACCTGTCCGTTCGGGCAAATCACAGGCAGGTACACATCAAGGCAATAAGTACCTTTCCCACATCCGCCACCAAACGGGCCGACCGCGACCGTCACTGACGCTACACCAGCAACCGCGCAGACCGCCGCGGCCACCGCAAGCATGGACAACTTCCTCACGTTCGCTTTCATGGGAGACTCCTCGTTCGTTCGACACCGCATCCCACACGGATGGGGGCCGACGGTCGCCCAGCTTACCGCGCCACGCGGCAACTGCAATCCCCTCAGCCGCGGCTTCCCGTCCGCTTGCGCAACTCGTGATTTCCATTCGGCCTGTGCGCGCCAATTCGGTATTTCTGATGAACTGCAATCCACAATTCTGTGGATTTTGGTCGTTTGCTGCATCGTGATAGCATCGGACCCGTGACCGAACCACAACTTTCATCCGCCGACACCGTGAACGCCGCGCCCGCCTCGGATCGCACATCGCAAATCTTCCAGGCCTTCCTCCTCGTCGCGGTCTGCGGGCTGAGCGTGCTCGTTGTGCTGCTCCTCCGCCAAAACCGCGAACTTCGCACCCAGATCGAGTTCAAGAAGCGGGTCGAGCAGACTTCGGCGGCACCCAGCCTCGCGATTGGCGAAACCGTCAAGCCGCTGGAATTGATCGCGAGCGACAAGAGTGTCGTCCGCACAACTTTTGGCGAGCATGAGCCGGCAACGCTGGTGTTGTTTGTCGCAGAGCACTGCGGTTTCTGCGAAAAGGCGATCCCGCTGTGGGTGGCCGCACTTCGCGACTCGCACGAGAGCCTCGCTTCCGCCAAAGGTCCGGGCGTTCGAATCGTGGGCATCGTCGCCGACGCTCTTGACGATGCATCGCTCAAGCAGATCGCTCCTGAAATCCCCACGTACCGCGTGCAGGATGGCCATAAAACATGGCTTATTCGCGTCAATGCGACTCCGAGCGCCGTGCTGCTTTCTCCGCTCGGAAAGGTCGAGAATTTCTGGATCGGCGAGACGAATCCGGCGCAGGTCGAAGAACTGCGGAACGCAATTCTCGCTGCCGCGGCACGCTGACCGCAAAAAAGAAAGAGACCCGCCAGGAGGCGGGTCTTTGTTCACAATCGGTTCCCACTCAATATGCGACGCAGTTCTTCTGACAAGCTTTCGCGGCATAGCAGGCGTTGCTGTAGATCTGGCCGTTGGGACAGATGACCGGACGCCACACGTCAAGGCACGCATCCGGGCCGCACTTCGCAGACGGCATGAATCCGCCCAGCGAAACCGTCGCCGTCGCGCCAACCGCGATCACGGCTGAAGCGAATACCAACATCGAACTCTTCTTCAGGTTCATCTTCACAGAGACCTCCTTCGTGTGTGGGCCTCGGCGTCGCACCGCGCGGCGTCGCCCCCGGGCCAGCCTACCCGCTGCCGACGCGATTGCAACTATTTCGAATAGGCAGTTGGTCGCGCGGCATAAATGCTGATTGAGCAACGCACTCTGCATTCGTAACTGAGAACAGAATGCGGCACGGAGACGAAGTTAAATCGCGCCGTGCAACGCGCCCTCGCGCGGGAAGGCTGACCCGATCAACCCCGGAGCGAGCTGCGATTCGCCATTCAGAAGGGCCGCGTTCGCCGTTGCATCGTTCGCGCTCTGGAGCACGCCGTACGCGACTCCGCACACCACGTGATTGATGTGCTTGAGCTGGCTGAGAATCTCCAGGTGCAGATCGGTCGTCTCCAGCGATTGCTGGCTTCCCTTCTGCAATCGGTCGTAATGCTTTTCGCGGAGTGCGATTTCGTGATCCCGCATCCGCGTCTTGTGTTCGAGAAGCTTTCTCGCCATGTCGGCCGAGTCCGAAACAAACACCGCGCTCGCCAGTTCCAACGTGGCGGTCGTACCCCGGAAGTAATCCTTGAGTTCTTCCCAGCCCTCTTCGCTGAAGCGCACGCCTTTCTTTGCCTTCTTGATCGCCGCCGACAAGATGTTGCGGTCGATCACGTCGCCGATGGTTTCAAGGTCGGTGAGGAACCGCAATTGGCGATCGCGTGCCTTATCGAGTTCCGCGGGCAGGCCGTCGCCCATGGTTGTCGTCAAATACTTCTTGATCTCGCGGTCGAGCCGGTCCACTTGGTCGTCGCGCACACGGATTTGTTTGAAGACTTGTTCGTCACCCGATTTGAGCGCCTCCCAAGCTTCTTCAAGCATGTCGACGATCTCGCGGGTCACGAGGCCGATCTCACGCTTGCTCTGCGAAAGGGCGATCGCCGGTTCGTTCGGCCAGCGGCTGGTTCGCAGTGCCGCGCTGCCGCCGGCCATCCCCGCGCTTCCCGTCAAATATGTTGAGAACCTTGCGATCCACACAAGGAAGGGCAGCGAAGCGACCACCGCGATGACATTGAACAAGGTGTGGACGGTCGCAATTCGTGCCGCCAGGGAGAACGGCAGTTTCTCCATCCACTGCACCGGAATAGGCAACAGGTAGATGATCACCGCCGCCAGCAGACCGCGGCAGATGGTCACGCCGATGCCCAGCCTTCTCGAATCGATCTGCTTCCAGCCAGCCATGAGCAGTGTCGCGCACAGTCCAAGATTCGCGCCGACCACGAATGGAAGAGCGACGCTGTCGGACATCAGCCGGTCATCTGTCAGGCCGAGGGCCACAAGCACCGCGATCGTCGCAGTGCTTGATTGTGCCGCGACAGTGAGCGCCATTCCGAGCAGAACAAGCACCATCGGGCTTGTCGCGGCCATCTCAAGAAGCTGGGGCACTTGCTTCGAAGCTGCCATCTCCTTGGCGGCTTCCGAGATGACCTCGACGCCGAAAAAGAGGAATGCGATGGCGAGAATGATCTGCCCGACCGCTCTTGGCTTTTCGCGGCTTGTCCCTTGAAATAGGATGACGCCGACCAGCGCCAGAATGGGTGCCTGATGAAAGATGTTGAATGCGATCAGGTGCACTGTCAGCGTGATGCCGACGAACGCCCCGAGCAGAAGGGCCATCGCCCGGTGCAGCTGGAGTTCGCCATCGCGAACGAGCGCCACCGTCAGGAAGCTCACGGAAGTGCTGCTGGGAACGACCGTGCCGATAAGCGCACCCGCCATCGAGGCTTTGGCAGCATTCCCAGTAACCCGCCCGATCCAAATGTCCAAACGTTCGCCCACGAGACGATCGAGCCCCTTGCGCAGGAACCTGATCGCGAAGAGCAAGAGTGCGATTCCGCCCGCGGCGTGGAGAAACACGACCATCAACCAAGCTCCATCCTGTGCGTGCCCACGCCGGCCTGCGCCGCCTTGCGCTGCCAATCTGCCGCGTCACGCCCCCAGACCCATTTCCTCGGTCCCAGCCGTCCGGCCGATGCCTTGCTGTTTACAGCGCCGTTCAAACCGAACGCGCAAATATCGACCGCCAAGTAACTTCGACACTGGGAACCAACCATCTTTATCATTTCTTAACACTTGTTCGGGTTCGGGTCAAGGGATTTTTGCGCCAGAGGCCTGAGAAACCCCTTTCGCGCGATCATTCGCGGCTGTTCAGGGGACCTCAGTCGGCTCGGACGCTCAATCCCCGTCAGCGTCTCTTGGTGAAGGAGTGCTGACGACAAGACTCTTGGCGATTCGCGCGTACACAACACTCACGACGATCATGAGGAGCCCGAGACTGACGACGCTCAGTGCACGCCAGCCCGCCGCGACTCGGGCCAAGTCGATGACAAGTGCTTTGCCGGTGGCGACGGCCAGCAACCCCAGTCCACAACGCCGAACCAGCGGCTCGTCGCGCCAGAAGCCCACAACGAGCAGGATGACCGCGAACATGCCCCACCAGATGCTCACGGCTGCACCCCGCGCCGTCGCATCGATCGGCAGCATCTCCGACATCCGTGCGACTTCGAGGCTGGTGGATGCCCAGATGAGCGTCGTAGCCGCCCACCACGCCAAGGCTTTTGCTTTCGCTTCCTGACCGACCAAGTGGCGCTTCGAGAGTTTGCGGATCGCCAGGATGGTTCCGGCAAGCGCGAATGCGATCCAAAGTCCCGGCTGCAGGAGCGGGCGAGCCTTCGAGGCGATCCACTCGTTTGCCGCGAACTGGGAGCCCCACGCAGCCAAAACGACCAGCCAAACGACCAAAGCGTGCGCTTCAAACGCAAGCCCGATTGTCAGGCGACCCAAGAGCAGGCACATCCAGCAGATTCCCAGCCAGGCGTAGCAGAGGCTCGTTGAGCTTGAATCGCTGTGCGAAATCCCCAGCACGAAGAGCAAGGCTGCCAGTCCGGTGACCACTTTCGCAAGCTGAGCCCAGAGCCACGAGGCTTCGCTGAGGATCCATGCCATGGCAAGGATGGCGATCCCGTTGGCAAACGCGACCCACATCTGAGGCACCAGTACAAGGCCCGCGATTTCTGTGGTCCCAGAACGCCGGACCCACCATGAAAGCCCGACCGTGCAGGCAGTCGCACCAGCGAGAGCAGCAAGCGACGCGAAGCGAAGCCCATCCGATCGACGAAATGCCGCGGTGAGGCCGAAGACCACGGCTGTTCCGATCATCGCGCACGCAACCGATTCGTGAGCGGCGCGCTCGTGCATCAGCGACGAACCAAGCAGCACGATTCCGATTCCAAGTCCGACGTTCGTGATGATTTCAAGCCAGGAGGCTGGAATGAAATTGGCACCAGCTTCCGGCGAATCCGGATCGGTGATTGGCCTTGGCCGAGATACAGCGATCGCGTAAACAATCCAAGCCACACCGATTCCGGCGCATGCCGCGGCCCACTCGGTGAGGTAGAAGCCCAGAATCTCCATGCCGGGCGCGTTGGGCGCAGTGGCCCACGAGTCGTAGAAAAGCACGCGTCCCGCGGCAAACAGAAGCACAAGTCCGCCGTAGACATCGAGCACCTGGGTCCGAAGCCAGCGACCTGCTCCAAGGGCTGCGAGACCGATTGCGGTGAGCGCGATCGTTTGCGCGAACCCGGAAAGCGAGATCGCGACAGTGGCAACGAGCAAGGTTCCAGCAGTGGCACACAGCGCAGCAGCCAAACGTTCGCGTTTGGTCTTGGGTCTCGGATTCAGTATTCCGGCGGGACCGACCAGCACGCAGGCGAGAATGAGCGCGAGCGCACCGATCACGCCGGGGGCAAGGCTTTCCGGCACGGCGAGATGCGATTCGCGTGCCGCGTACACTCCCAGTGAAGCAGCCCATGCCGAAGCCGACACGCTCACAAGCGGCCGCACTCGCAAGTTGGGAAGCATTGTCAGGAAATCTGGCGCATTGAGAATGCGAGGGAGATTCGATTCCGAATATTCGAGTGTGCCCTGAAGGTCGGTGCGCCGGGCTGTCCACGAACTTTCGGCGTGGAATAACACCCACGCCCCGCCGAGCATCGCCAGCCCGATCCGGGGCGACTCGCCTCCGAATTTCAGAATCCAGCCCGCACCAAGCAGCATCGTCGAAACCGCTCCGAACCAGCGGCAAATCGCAAACGTTCCGCCCTTTGTGACCGACAGCAATTGGCCGACGATAAGAAGTGCCAGCCAATACGCCGGCAGATAGACGTAACCGGCGTTGCCTGAACTCGCGATGAATGGTGCGATGTACGCTCCGATCATCGCGACAAGTCCGAGGACGCTGAGACTCGTCAAGGCGCTGATCGCCAGCCCGATTCCGGCAACCCCCGCAAGCACGAGGAGGGTTGTGCCCGGCGACATCAGTTGATAGAGCGCGTATGCCGCGTACGAGGAGGCATAGAGCGAACCGAGGCCGGCCGCGGTTAATCCAACCGCCGCCCAGTCGTTGACCTTTCGCCGCGCCCATTCGCCGGCGCAGAGCATCGCCACACCGAGCATCCCGCCCATCGCGCAGCGGGCCCAGCCCGGAATCTGCGCGAGCCACCCCTGCTTCACTGCGTACTGCACGAAAAGCGCAACGCCGATCGTGACCACCAGCCCGCCCGCGAGCGCGTACCAGCGGCCCGCTACCAGACTTTCAATCTTCGCCCAGTCGATCGCGGGCGCGGAGTTCACTTTTTCAAGTCGTTGACGCCAGACCCGTTCCGCCTCGTCGCGGAGCTTTTGCTGTGCCGCTTTTCGCGCGGAAATGAGCGCATCGTCGGTCGCTGATTGCTCGGAGATCGCTTCAGCATGGTCCGGAATCGTTCGTGTTGATGGGTCACGCCAGACGGGAGGAGCCACAGAAAGCGGAGCTTGCCGAGTTGGTTGGATTGGAAGCGGTGGGGGAATGATCGCTTCGGCGAGCGGAGCTGGAGGCGTAACTGGCGGCAAACTCATTTTTTGGGTGGTTGCCTGCTCAATCGCAAGCAACCTTCGCTCTATTGCGTCGAGCCGTTTCTCCAGCTGCTCGTCCAAATTGACCTCCCGGAATTGTTAGCAAATACTAGCTATTTATTTCACGCGCGTCAACTACTTTGCCGTGATCTAGATTGGCGAACGAAACCCGCGCCCCAAGACTACCTTCCCCTGATTCCCGGGAGTGACACCGATGTCGAGCACCAATCGTCAACCCCAATCCGCGCAACCCACCATCAAGCTGTACGACGGCGATGCCGAAGCGCTCCTTCGAGCCGATCAGTCGCCTGATCGCATCAGTCTGCTCCCCGGAGCGGGCGGCAAGCTCTCAAGCGGACAGCGCCTGCGCATCCTCTGGGGGCAGGACATGCTCCGCGACATTCTCGATGGGCGCTATCGCACCGTCGTCTGCGGCGTCAACGACCAGGACAACTCGCACGGCATCATCGCGCAGCTCTGCGAACTCGTTTCTACGAGTCAGTGGTCGTCGCGGTCGGTGACGAGCTACGCGAAGCTCTTCCAGGAATCCGTTGCCGTGCATGCGGCGCACGATCGTGAGCCGTACGTGCTGAAGTTCGATCTCGACAGCGTGCTGATCCTCGCGCTGCTCCGCCCGCGTGGCCGCGACCACTTCACCACGGACGACCTTTCGCGGGGTTTTGTCACCGTGAACAAGATGCTGGCCGATCGGCGGGATCGCTTGCCGGTGTGCACCGTCAGTTTCCTCAACGCCCGGGCCAACAAGCTCGTGAACGGCGGAGCCGGTACTGCCGCGTCGTCGGAGCCGAGCTTCGAGAGCGTGCTGAAGACGATGTACCACGCCGGTTTCCGGGGCGACGTCTACACCTCGCCCGCGATGTGGAAATTCGGCAATGTCGGAGTCTTCCCCAGTTACCCGTTCCCGGAAGGCGTGGAGCGAATGCGAGACGGCAGCAGCTAAGAACCGGAGTCGGGGCATGCAGCAACCCCTCCCGAGTTCGGGGGTTGTGGAATGTGCTACAAAGGCATGAGTGGTTTTGGCACTCGGTGGGATTCGATTGCAGGAGTCAATTCATGATCACGACCAAATCGACCGTTCTGGCTCTGACGATGTGCTTGCCGGTTGCACTCGCTTCAACGAGTGCGATCGAGCGGAGTTCGGAATCGGCCGCGGAACAGTCATCCGAAAATCTGAATCAGCGGGTCGCCGAACTCGTCGCGAATCTCCGCAAGAGTCGCGAGGCAATCAAGAAGTATGAGTGGATCGAGACGACCACGGTGAGCCTGAACGGCGAGCAGAAGGCGCAATTCGAGAAGCGCTGTTACTACGGAGCGGACGGCAAAGTTGAAAAGGTGATGCTCACGCAGCC
>Ga0070665_100000218_pt1 | contig 97575 bp, 83 predicted proteins | sample KBSS13metaG_FD_65862 | JGI IMG/M metagenome (GOLD analysis project Ga0070665, IMG submission 65862) | Switchgrass rhizosphere microbial communities from Kellogg Biological Station, Michigan, USA - KBS S1-3 metaG | ecosystem: Host-associated > Plants > Roots > Rhizosphere > Soil ... | reverse complement strand
AAGGCAGTCGCCAAGTTGTCGGCGACGGTGATCAATTTCGGCACTGTCCATGTCGGCGATACGGTCGCCGCCAAGACGCTCGGCGTCTCCAATACCGCGACCGGAGCGCTCAAGGACACGCTTGTCGGCGGGTTCGGGAAGGTCTCGGGCCCTTTCAAAGGCAGCGGATCGCTGGGCAACGGCGTCGCGGCCGGGTCGAGCGGCGCGCTGACCGTCGGGATCAATACCGGCACCGCCGGCTCATTCAGCGGCATCGCTAACCTGGCACTCAGCAGCCACGACGCCGACCTAGCCAATGTCGGCGTCTCGGCGAGCGCAGTCACGCTGAAGGGTGTGGTCGACAATTACGCCGTCGCCGGCTTCAAGAAGATCGGCGGCACCGGAACGCTGACCAAGGTCGGGGCGAACTACCGCCTGAATCTGGGAACGATCACCCAGAACTCCGCCCCGGTCGGGGTCACACTCACCGCCTTCAACGCGGCCGTCGGCACCGCCGACCTGCTGGCCGGGTCGTTCACCGTCAAGAACACGAACGGCGCGATCTTCGGCCAGACCGGCTTCACGAGCTTCTCCGCCCTTGCCGCCGGGAAGGCGACCGCGGGCATGAAGATCACGTTCAAGACTACCAAGACCGGCACCTTCACCGAAACGATCACGCTGGCCGGCATCGGCAGCAACAGCGGCGGCTATAAGGGCGCGGTCGCGCCGGTCACGCTGACCGTCACCGGCACCGTCGCGAAGGCAAAGCCGGCCATCGCCCATGTCGCCGAGCGTGACAGTCAGGCGAAAGCCGTGCAGTTCTTCGGCCAATTCGTCGCCGCGGGCTTCCAGGGCCAGACACATGGCGCGGGGTCTGTGCTCAACCATATCCCGATGGAGGGGATGAGCGGGCTTCTGGCCACCCATCACTGATCGATACGTCGCGCCATCATGGAATAACCGCAAAGCCGTCGACGTCCTTAGCCGTTATTTCATCTGCGCTGACCAAGATCGTACAATAAATAGTCAAGCCGTCAGCCCTAATTTCCATTCGTTCTTTGCCGAATGAGGGAGTCGATTGATGGCTGAGACCGGCGCTGGCGGGTCGGCGGGGCTGGCGCCGAGGACACGTATTCCCGGCATCGACATGCTGCGCGGGCTGGTGATCATCATCATGGTCCTGGACCATGTGCGCGACTATTTCCACTACAGCGGCTACGCCTACGACCCGATCGATTTCCACCACACCACGCCGGTCGTCTATGCCACCCGCTGGGTCACCAATTTCTGTGCGCCGGTATTCGTCCTGCTCGCCGGTGTCTCGGCCTGGATTCAGCATATCCGGGGCAAGGATACCGGCGTGCTGTCTGTCTTCCTGCTGAAGCGCGGGCTGTGGCTGATCCTGCTCGAACTCACAGTCATCAACTTTGCCTGGTCGTTCACCATCCCACTGTTCCTGCTGCTGCAGGTCATCTGGGCGATCGGCTGGTCGATGGTGGCGCTGGCCGCGCTGGTCTGGCTGCCGCGGCCGGCCGTGCTGGCCATCGGGGCAGCGATCCTCCTGCTGCACAACATGCTGGACCCCATCCATATGACCGGCGCGCTGGGCCTGTTCTGGAAGTTCCTGCACGAGGGCGGGATCGTGGTCTGGGACGGCACGCCGGTCGCGCTGCTGGGCTATCCAGTGCTGCCGTGGATGGGGGTGATGGCCGTGGGCTATGGCCTGGGCCCGGTATTCCTGTCAGAGCGGCGCGACCCGATCCTGATGAGCCTCGGCGCCGGGCTGATCGTGGCCTTCTTCGTCCTGCGCGGCTTCAACATCTATGGCGACCCGCATCCCTGGATGCCGGAGGACGGCACGGCGAAGACGGTGGAAGACTTCTTCAACGTCCATAAATACCCGCCGTCCCTGCTCTATCTGTGCGCGACCTTGGGGCCGATGCTGCTGATCTTCCCCTGGCTCAACCGGCTCAAGGGCGCGCCGGCCTCATTCCTGCTGACCTTCGGCGCGGTGCCGCTGATGGCCTATGTCGCGCATCTTTATGTCATGCATGCGCTTGCCATCGTCGCGCGGCTGGTGTCCGGCCAGGGGGAATCCGGGATGTTCAACACGCTGCGGAACATCTTCGTGAATCCTGCCGCCTTCGCCGGCAGCGGCTTTCCGATCTGGGCGACCTATATCGGCTGGATCGCGACCGTCGCGATCGTCTACCCGATCTGCCGCTGGTGGGTCGGCGTTAAACGCCGCCGCACCGACTGGTGGCTGTCCTATTTATGATTGGCCTACTTGTGAGCACCGTGCCTGTGATCGGCTGGGCGGGGTGATTTTCTGGACCCGGCGGCGACCCTGCTGGTATCTTCCGGCCGGTCGCGGACGGAGCTCGGTCGATGACACTCAGAACACAGCTGGTGGCGCTGGTCGCCGGCGCGCTGCTGATCAGCCTGGCGGCAGGCATGATCCTGATCGCGGTCGCCGCTTCGCACTGGGTGAAGACCGAGATCGATGCCGACGCCAGGATGGCGCGGCAGCTCGTCCAGGCGCGGCTGACCGAGGAGGCGGAAGAAGCGGAATCGTCCGACCGGATCGTCGAGCTGATGCAGTCGCTGGAGGCCACGCATCATCTGCATGCGCGCTATCTGGAAAACGGCGCCGCGGCGCCGCGGGTACCGGACGAGGATGACGATAAGCCGGCCCTGAGCACCGCGCCGTCCTGGCTGTCCTCAGTGCTGGGCGTGCCACCGAGCATCCAGGAGATTCCGGTCACGATACAGGGCAAGGACGCCGGCAAGATCGTGATCGCAACCGACCCGTCGGCCGAGATTGCCCGTGTCTGGCAGCTGATCCGCATCGGCCTGCTGGCAATCGTCGCGGTTTCCGCATCGACCCTGGCCCTGGTGACAGCGGGACTGACCCGCGGCCTGCGGCCGCTGGGCAATCTCGCCGAGGCCCTGTCGCGCGTCGGCGACGGCGACTATTCGGCACGGATCGGCGCGACCGGCCCGACGGAGATCGCCCTGCTCGGCCGGCATTTCGACCTCATGGCCGAACAGCTGCAGACGATGCAGAAGCACACCCGCGCGCTGACCGCCCAGCTGCTCGCGGTCCAGGACCGCGAACGGCGCGATATCGCCCGCGATCTGCACGACGAGCTGGGTCCCTGCCTTCTGGCCGCCAATCTCGACGTGTCGGCGCTGATCCGGCTGAACCAGGGCGAGCGGCGGGATGCGGTCGAGGACTGTGCGCAGGGGCTCGCCCAGGTGCTCGACCAGATGCAGGGACTGGTGCGCCGGATGATCGGCCGCCTGCATCTGGAATCCGCGGAACCGTTCGACCTGGGCGCCGCGACGGCCGATCTGGCCGGGTTCTGGCGCGAACGATGCCCCGAGATCACCTGGACCGTTACCCAATGGGACCACTGGCCCGACCTGTCGGCCGAGCAGGCCGTGCCACTCCACCGGATCATCCAGGAGGCGGTCAGCAACGCCGTCCGCCACAGCGGCGCCCGGCATGTCTCGATCGACTGCATTCAAGAGCCGGCTGCCGTCATCGTCCGGGTGCGCGACGACGGATCGGGGATCGGCGACCACGCAAAGGCAGGTTTTGGCCTCTCCGGAATGCGGGAACGGATCGAGGCGCTGGGCGGTTCGCTCGACATCACCAGCATCGCGGGGCAGGGAACGGTCATCGCCGCGCGTTTACCGGTTGCGCGGCTGCCCCGACCGGGTCAAAACGGAGCCGAATCCGCCAATCTCGGGCTTGAGGCCGTATGAACATCCTGATCATCGACGACCACCCGCTGCTCCGCGCCGGTCTGGGCCGGCTGTTCGCGATCGAATTCGAGGCGACGGTGCTGGAAGCCGCGAACGCGGCGGAAGGCATGGCCCGGTTTCTCGAGGCCAAGCCCGAGATCACCGTGCTGGACCTCAATTTGCCGGATCAGGGCGGGCTGTCGGTGCTCCGCCGCCTCAAGGCTGAGAACGCCGCCGCCAAGGTGGTGGTGCTCAGCATGCACGACGATACGCTGTCGGCGGCGGCCTGCCTCAAGGGCGGCGCGCTGGCCTATCTCAGCAAGAGCGCGGGGCCCGAGATGATCCTGGAGGCGATCCGCAAGGCGCTGCAGGGCCAGCCCTATCTGCAACCGACGATTGCGCAGGACCTCGCCATCCAGCGGGCCACCCAACCGGAGGACCCGTTCCAGAACCTGTCCCCGCAGGACATGGAGCTGCTGCGGCTGGTCCTGGCGGGCAAGCGGGCCGATCAGATCGCCCAGAGCCTCGGCATCGCCGAGAAAACCGTCGCGAACCGCAAGACGCTGTTGCGCGGGAAGCTGAACATCGCCAACGACCTCGAGCTCATCAAGGCGGCCATGGCCGCCGGCGTCGCCATCAACTGATCAAGAAAAAACCCTCTCCCGTTGGGGAGAGGGTTCTCTAAGCGAGAAGTTCCGACCGATATCAGTCCTCGTCGCCGTCACCGTCGGCGTCTTCGCCCTTGCGGCCGATGAGCAGGTTCTTGAACTCGTTCGGCATACGCACGGCGGTCTCACCCGGATAGGGCCGTGTGAACCCGGTCGCCTCGTACCAGTTCAGATGGGCCAGCGCCTCTGGATCCTCGGCATCCGCCTTGGTCGACTTGCCAGCGAACATCTTGACCTTCGCCTGCTTCCAGGCGGCTTCCACCGCGCTGGCAGACGCAGCCGGCGTCGTGCCCTGGTCCAGCGGGACCTGGTTCTTGCGATGCACGTACGGCGTGAAGTGCCCCTTCGGCGGCGTCGCGGTCTTCACGAACGCGGTCCGCATCGGCGAGGCCACCAGGTCGAACTGGTTCATCGGCGGCAGGCCGAGGATCTGCTCGATCGTCCGGGTCATGTTCACCTGGGTGTAGTAGGTGTGATCCGCCGGACCGAACTGGACCGCGTAGGGGCTGACGACATAGCCAGGGCTGCGGTGACCGTCGATATGGTCGACACCGTCCTGCGCATCGTCCTCTTCGATGAAGATCGCCGAGCTGTCCCACACATTGCTGTGGCTGACATAGTCGATGATACGGCCGACGGCGAGGTCGTTGTCAGCCTGCTCGGCATCCGCGTCCGGCGGGCCGCCGGTGTGGTCGTCGATGATCCACAGAATGCTCAGCGCCGGAACGGTGTTCGCCTTGAGGTCCTTGTTGAAGTCCTGGACCCAAAGATCGACGCGGAACTGGTCAGGAACGTTCAAGTCGAACTGCGGGAAGTTCTTGACCAGGTGGTTTTCGACGACCGGAACCGAGGACGAGACCTTCATGGCGTTCTGGTACTTAAGCGTCGTCTCCTTGCCGGCCTCGAAGTTCTGGGCGTCTTTGTAGAGAAGCGCCCAGCCGCCGTCCTTCTGGCTGGTCAGGGCTTTGATCTTGGTCTGGTTCTCGACATATTCGCCGTAGATCTTCGTCCGCAGACCGTGCTGGACCGCTTCCTGGAAGAGGAAGCCCTTCTTCTGATAGGCCAGCGAGTCGCCGGCATTACCGCCCGGATAGCTCCGCACCCAGTCCGGCGACTGGATGTCGTCGGCATACGGCGCCATGGCCTCGATGATCCACTGGTGACCGTCGGCCGACTGGCGGCTTGGGTCATAGAAGTTGTCGAGAAGCGGGAAACGCTCGACCAAAGCATGGGCGTTCGGCGTATCCTTGCCGCCGAACACGGCCAGGCCGGGGTCGCCGTTGCCCTTCTTCACATCGCCCAGAACCTGATCGTAGGTACGGTTCTCGCGGATGATCAGGAACACGTGCTTGATCGTCGAGGGATCGCCGATCTTCTCCGGGATCGGAAGCGGGGCGGCTGCGGCGCTGCCACCGGCGGCGGACGCGATGTTCCCCTTCAGGTCCCAGTGATTGTTCTGGGACACCTGCGCCGTCATCGTGGCCAGCGTCGCGGTGTTCGGGACCGGCACGATGCTGACGGTGCCGTTATCCTGATGGCTGTTATAGCCGGTGACGCCATGGTCGGTCTCGAACGAGTAGCGCGTGCCGACACCCTTATCGTTGGCAACGATCAGCTGCTTGCCCGCCTTGTCCAGCACGACCGAGCCCGGCGCGTAGGCGACCGGGATCAGGCCCAGCACCGGCTTCGTCGCGCCGCCGCTGAGATCGACGACCGCGATGGCATTGGCGTTGTAGAGCGCGACATAGGCAACGCCGGCCTTCTCATCGACGGCAATCGAGCACGGCGCAGCGCCGTAGGCCGCCTGGTTCTGGCCAGGCACCTTGATCGGCAGGGCGAGGTCGATCGTCCGCGCCACCTTGTTGGTGGCCGTGTCGATAACCGAGATCGTGTCGCTGTAGGTATTGGCAACCAGCAGGGAGTTGCCGAACAGCGCCATGCCGGTCGGCTGCAGGCCGCCGGTATCGATCGTATTCGTCACCTTCATCTTGGTCAGGTCGACGACCGAAACCGTGGCGGTGGTCGGACCGCCATTCACCTTGTCGGCGACGATCGGCGTGCCAGCAGAATAGATCTGGAAGTCCTGCTGCGTGGCCGCCCGGCCGGCTTCATTGCTGATATAGGCGGTGGTGCCGTTGATCACGATGCTGTGCGGCGCATTGCCGACGCGGATCTGGGTGCCTTCCTTCAGCGGCGAGGCGGTCAGGTCGATCTTGGTCAGCGTGTTGTTCTGATTCAGCAGCGCATAGGCGCTCTTGCCGTCGGCCGAGAAGGCGACGCCGCCCGGATAGGAGGTGCTGGTCGTGTAGAACGTGCCGCAGGCGCGGCCGTAATCGCCCAGCGGGCTGTTCGGGAAGCATTTGATGAACTTGCTGTCCGGCGGCACGCTGACCTGGGCGTCGTCGGAGACCAGACCGTTGGCCTGGACATGCGCGAAGGCGATGTTGGAGCTGTCCTGGCTGAACATCAGGAGCTTGCCGTCGGCCGAGTAGGAGATGCCGCTATAGCTGCCGCTGGAGTCCTTCCGCTTCGGCGAATAGTTCTGCAGCACCTTGCCGGTCTGGGTGTCGAAGATCTCCACCGCCTCACCGGCGCCCATGGTGAGCACGGCAGCCGTATGGGTGCCGACGCGCGGGTTCAGCGCGATCGCCTTGGCGCGGACGCGGTCGCCGAGATCGACCTGGGTACCGGCCGGGGTGATGATCTGGCCGTTGCCGACGACGAAAGTGTTATTCGGCTGAATGCCGGTCTGATAGGTCGGAAACGGGACGGACGGATCGGCAAAGGCCGGCGCAACAATGCCAGCTGCAAGCAAGCCGGCAAGCGGCCGAAGCCTCTTCGATCTAGATATCTTTCGGGGCATTCACGGATCTCCACAGGGTTTTTGACCAACTGGAACAAGCCGCGCGACATCGCGCTCAAGGTGCGCCTTGGCACCTTGGAGCGACGAGAGATACCGGTCGAACGCTACAGATTTGTTAAAGGCGGGAAAAAGTCCCGAGACAAATTATGATCCATCCCTAGTCAATCGGGACATAAATCCCCACCCCCGGGGACGCGCGCTCAGCTTTCCCGTGACGCCGGAAATTCCTCGAGAAGCGCGGCCAGCGGGCCCAGCCAGGGCTGGTAGCGCCGCCAGCGGGCGACGGAATTACGGTAGATCGGCTGCCGTGTCTGCCATTTGCTGGGGGTTTTCACAGCGCGGGGGTTACGCTCGGGGCGCAGGCAGGCCTCGTCCCATGGCAGGCCGCAAGCGGCAACGATTCGCCGAATCGCCGGCTCGGGCGCACCGGTCAGATCCTCATACGAGACTTCAACGAATCGATCGTCCGGGAGAATTTCCCGCCAATGGTCGGTCAGCCGCCGGTAGCTCTCGAAATAGGCGACCAGCTCGGGCCCGCCGGTCGGAAAGGCCAGGCCTGGGTGGAAGTGGGTCTGATGGATCGACAGCGCCGTGTCGATCGCGGCGCGGCGGCAATGGATGATGGTCGCGCGCGGAAAGGCGAGATGGATCAGCCCGGCCCACAGGAAGTTGAACGGCATCTTGTCGCTCACCCGCGTCGCCTTCGGGCCGATCTCGCGCAGCAAGGCGCAATAATCGGCCGCCGCTTTCCTGAGGAACGCGGGCTCCATCCCCGCAGGGCCGGCCTGATGCCAGACCGCCCCGCGCTCGTTCCAGAAATTGAGCTCGCCGCCGGCTGCGACATCGGGGTGGCTGGAGACGATCTGCTCGACCAGCGTCGTGCCGGAGCGCGGCATGCCGATGATCAGCACCGGTGTCGCGTCGCTGCTGCCCAGGGCCCCTGCCCTGGCGATCAGGTCGGGCGTGCAGCGGGCGATCATGCGATCGATCTCGCTATCGAAGGCAGCGGAGTCGAACGGCACCGACGCCCTGCGCACGGCGTCGGCGGCATCGAAATGGTTCATCGCCAGCGCATAGTCGCCGAGATCGTCCGCGGCCTTGCCCAGCGCCAGGTGGACCCGGTGGCGCTGCGCCACCTCCAGCCCCGGCGTGTCGAGCGCGGCTTCCATTCTGGACAGCAGACCGTCGCCGGCGGTGACCGGGCGGCAGCGGACCAGATCGTAATAGCTTCCCGCCAGCAGCGGCGCGAGTTCGATCGCGCGGGCGAAGCAGGTTTCGGCCTCTTCGAACCGGCCGAACTCGGCGAGCAGGTTGCCCAGCAGGTCGTGCGCCATGGCGTTCGTCGGGTCGAGCGCGACGGTTCGGCGTAGCGCAGTCTCGGCCTCGTCGTCGCGATCCGCGGTCAGCAGCGCCCGCGCCGCGCCGAGGCGGCCGAAGCTGGTCTTCGGCCCCGTCGCCGCCGCGCGCCGGAAGCAGCCGATCGCCTCCTCGCGATGGCCCAGCATGAAAACCAGGGCGCCGGCGCGGAACCACGCCTCGGTCAGCGACGGCAAAAGCTCAGTGGCGCGGTCATAGGCCAGGATCGCGCCACGCAGATCGCCGGCCTTCTCGAGCGCAATGCCGAGACGGAAATAGGCGTCGGTGTAGCGCGGATTGCTACCCACCGCCTGGCGGAACGCACCGATGGCGTCCGGCACCAGCCCGACCTCGAGGCAGGCCAGGCCCAGATCGTGCCAGACCGTGGCGTTGGAGGGCTGCAGCAGCGCCGCGTCGCGCAACGGCGCGATGGCGTCGGCAGGCTGGCCGGCCTTAAGGAACTGGGTAGCGATGGCCAGCAGCGGCGCGACGTGCCGGGCATGGGTTGAATCTTGAAGCTGGGGCATGGCGCGAACCTGCGATGAACGGAACTCTGGCGGTCGAAACCGCGAGAGCAACTAGCACGCGCCAACACTCGGAAATTATGACAGTTTCATTGCAAGCGGCGCCAATGCGCTGTTCGTGGTAGCCTGTCACGCACCGGAAAAGCCCGGGCATAGCCTGTACTTGCCGCCGATGCGGGTTTCACATGGACGCTTCAACGGACATTCGTGCGGCGGTACGATTCGTCGCCATCGCGAACCTCGCCTATTTCGGCATAGAGTTCGCGGTGGCCACTACGATCGGCTCGGTTTCGCTGTTTGCCGACAGCGTCGATTTCCTCGAAGACGCCTCGATCAATCTGCTCATCCTGGTCGCGCTGGGCTGGCCGGCGCCCAAGCGGGCACGGCTGGGAATGGCGCTTGCCTGCATTCTGCTGATCCCCGGCCTCGCGACCTTATGGACCGCCTGGCAGAAATTCGGCACACCGACGCCACCGCAGCCCGGCCTGCTGTCACTCGCTGGCGGCGGTGCCCTTGCCGTCAATCTGACCTGCGCCTTCATGCTCGCCCGCTATCGGCACCGTCACGGCAGCCTGACCAAAGCAGCCTTCCTGTCGGCCCGGAACGATGCGCTCGGCAACGTCGCGATCATTGGGGCCGGCGCCGTGACCGCCTATACGCTTTCGGCGTGGCCCGACCTGATTGTCGGATTGGGGATCGCCGCGATGAACGCCGATGCGGCGCGGGAAGTGTGGACCGCTGCCCGGCAAGAACATCGCGATCGTGCCGACCCGGAACGACTGCTCGATTCCGACGACTAAGCCGCGCCTCGTCTACAGATTGGCTTCCCGCACGATCAGCGCTACGGCGCGGTGATAGATGCGGCCGAGAAGACTGGCGCGGTCGCCGTCGATGACTGCGGCGCCGCGCAGGCGGGTCGGGATGCGCGGCGCGGTCCGCTGCGGTGTCAGCGTGGCGCGGTAGATGGCGGTCTCCGGCACCAGCTTGTTGGTCGTGTCCTTGCGGACCGCGACGCCTCCGCCATAGATCGAGGCGAGTTCCAGCGTTTCGAGGTTACGAACGGGCGCGGTGCCGACTTCGGTCACGGTCAACGGGATCGGCGGGTCGCCATTGTCGGGATAGAAGGTCGCCTCGGCGCCGGCATGCACGCGCCCGAGATCAGCCTCGGCGATATAGGCTTCGACCAGCTGGCTCGCCGGATCCAGCAGCATGCCCAGCGCCTCCCGCCGCGGCAACCATTCGCCCTCCTTGAGCGCCGGCGGCACGTCGGACAGGATTCCGGAAAATGGCGCGCGGACAGTCAGCTCCGCCGCCTGGGCGTCGACCTGCGCCACCGTCGCGACCGCCTGCTGCAGCTCGCGCCAGCCGACCTCGCTGCTCGACACCTCGTCCGGGTTGAAGGCGACACCCTTCATCCTTGCCCGCAAACCGGCGAGGTTCGCCGCCGCGCTGGCCTGGTGGAAAGCGACAGCCGGCGACGCCAGGACGAAGATCGGATCGCCCTTCTCGACCCGCTCGCCGTTCTTCGCCAGCTTGGTCAGCTGTCCCGGCTCGGATACGTAGAGAATGGTCTGATGCTCGGCGCGCCACAGCGCCGGCGCCGTCAGGTCGCGCCGCCACGGCACGGCGATCAGCAGCAGCACCAGCCCGGCCAGCGCCAGCGTGGTAACGCTGCGCCGGTTGAGGCGCCGGCCCTTGAGGCTCTGCCGCCATGCGGCTGCCTCACGCAGCGCCGGGCGGGCGATGAACCACCACAGCTCAACCGCTCCCAGGAAAAACCCCAGCGCCTTGAAGGCCATATGATAGACGACCAGGGCGATGCCCATGAACAGCGAGAAACGGTAGATCATCGCCGCCACCGCATAGACGATCAGGATGCGGTGCTTGCGCGGCGGAAAGCGTTCGGGCGGCGGCGCGCCCAGCTTGAACAGCGTCTCGCGGATCCACCAGCGGCCGAGGGCGAAGCCGCGTTCCTGCAGGTTCGGCACGTCGAGCGCGTCCGACAGCAGGAAATAGCCGTCGAACCGCATCAACGGGTTCAGATTGACGGCGATGGTGAGCAGCCAAGTCGAGCTCGACAGCAGAAACATGCCGGTGCGCAAAGGTCCGTCGGGCAGCACGCACCAGGCGAGCGAGGCGAAGACCGCAAGCGTCGTTTCGGCCAGCATGCCGGCCGCGTCGATGAGGAAACGTTTACGCCGATCGGTCAGCCGCCAGGCGTCGGTCGTGTCGGTCCACAGCACCGGCAGCATGACCAGCAGCGCCACGCCCATGGCGGGCACCCGGCAGCCGAAGCGCTTGCTCATCAGCCCGTGGCCGAATTCGTGCACCACCTTGGCCGTGCCCAGCGCCGCCCCGACCAGCAGCGCCCCTTCCAGCGAGAACATGTGCAGGAAGCTGTGCGTATAGGCCGTCCATTGCCGGCTGATCAGGTAGAAGGCGAGCAGCGCCAGCCCCGCCAGGACGGTCAGGAACGCCGGGGTGAACGCCCAGCGGATCGCCGACAGGATGCGGCCGAGCAGCCGGTCCGGATTGAGCAGGCGGATGCGGAAGAACAGATAGTTCTTGAGCAGCCAGCTCGAGGCTGAGAGCTTCCGCCCGCTGATCTCGCCCATCAGCCGTGCGATCGCCCCCTCCCCCAGCGGCAGTATCAGGCCGGCGAGATAGGCGAAACGCAGGAAATCGAGAACGTCCTCTTCCCTGGCGCGGATGGTCGTCTCGGCATCGATCGACTGGGCGACCGCCGAAGCGGTCCGCAGGCCCCAGCGCGACAGTATCTCGAATTCCAGCCAGCCGATGCGGATGAAGCGGTGGCGCGCGGGATCGTAAAGCGTCCAGGTCGGGCTGCCGTCAGCCCCTGGCGCGCCGGGGAACAGCTTCAGATCCTCCCGCAGCGGCGGCAGCGCCACCGGGCCCGAGGCGGCGCCCGGCTTGGCCGGCGCCTCGGCCGGCACCATGTCGAGCGTAACGTCGGTCACAGAGACAGGGTCTTACGCAAAGCCGAGATCGGCCGGCGCAGCGCCCACAGCAGGAACGGCCGGCGCGGCCCATAAATCTTGGCGGTCCCTTTCAGCCCCAGCCTCAAAGCCGGTTCGTCAGGGTTGAGGCGAGCGCGGAAGGCATAGGACAGAACGCCCTCCGCCGTCACCGCGCTGGAGTAGCTGACGAAGCTGAGCTTGCCGCGTGCCGGCCGGTCGGGATTGAGGTTGCTGTAAAACGCAACCTCGGAACCGGTCTGGAAGGTCACGACATCCGCTGCCGGGACCTGGATCTCCAGCTGCGTGTCGGTGGGCGACGCGATCAGCATGATCCGCTCGCCCAGCGTCACCGGCTTGCCGGTCCATTCATTGCTGTCGTCGAACACCGCGATGCCGTCCGCGGGGGCCGTCACATCGGCGCGGTCGAGCAGTCCCTTGTCATAATCCGCCTCCGCCTTCTGCTGCTCGACCTTGCTTACCAGCAGTGCCAGACGGCTTTTGGCCTTGGGATCGCTCAGCGCCTCCTGGGCGGTATCGGCATACTCCTCGTTCGCCATCTCCAGCGCCTTCTCGGCGACGGAATAGCGGGTCTGAAGCTCGGTCTTGTCGAGCGACAGTAGCGGATCGCCCTTCTTGACCGGCGTGCCCGGGGCAACGTGCAGCGCGTAGACCACGCCTTCGAACGGTGCACGCACGGGGGCGGGGTCGATCGGCGTGATTTCGGCCGGCGCCAGCACCGATTCCCGCACCGGAACGAGGCCGAGGACGAATAGCACTGCAAGGACGCCGGCGAGCACCCGGGGCTTGCGCCAGGCGGCCCAGCTGAAGCGGCGGCCGAAGCTCTGGCGGGCCATGACCAAGGACTGGGCATACGCGCCACCCAGCATATCGACCAGCTGCTGGTCGCCCTCCATCCAGGGATCGGCGCGGCCGAACAGAAGCCCGCCGACGAGCTTGCCGTCGCGGCGAACCAGCGGATACCAGAGCGCATGCGGCGGGAACCATTCCTGCCAGTCGCCGGCCAGATCCGCCGGCAGCGTTTCGGCCGGCACGGTCTGCAGTTTCTGCGCGTCGGCCCTCTTCCGGATCGCGGCGATGACACCTTCCAGCCACAGCCGGTAGGGGCTGTCAGGCTCGGCGGTCGCCACGCCCGACAGGGTAAAGGCGCCGGAGGGCGAACCATCATCCTCCCACAGCACCGCCTGCTGGTAGGCGATCACCGAGGCGGTCTCGTTGACGATCAGGAACTTGAGCTCGGCCAGCGCGGCGGCGCGGGCGCGCTGCTCCAGCTGCAGCAGGGCCGAAAGCCGCAGGAGCTGATAATTGAGCGGCGGATTGTTGCTCACTTGGCCGATGCCGCGGCATCTCCGGGCGGCGGTGAGAAGCGGGCCTGCCCGCTCATCCCCGGCAATAGTGCATCGTCGGGCTGGTCGATATGACCATAGACCTTGATGGACCGGCTGACCGCGTCGACCTTGCCCGACAGCCGGGCCAGCTGGGCCTGATAGGTCTTGCCGGTCTCGTCGATCGTCACCTGGAACGGCGTGCCGGGCTTGAGCCAGGCGAGCCACTGCGACGGCAGGATCAGTTCCAGATTGAGATCCGTGTCGCTCAATATCTCGATCAGCGGCGCGCCGGTGGCCAGGAACTGGAAGTTGTGGGTGAAGACGCTCGCCACCCGGCCGTCGAACGGGGCGGTCACGACGCAGCTGTCGGTGGCCGCCTGAGCCGTCTGCACATCGGCCGCCGCCTCCGCCGCGTCGGCTTCGGCGACGCGATATTCGACCTCGCTCGAGGTGCCCAGATTATGAAGTTTCTGCTTGCTGGCGAACACCTCCCGCCGGCCGGCGAGCAGGGCGCGGGCATGGGCCAGCGTGCCCTCCTTTTCGGCGCAGAAAAATTTCGCCAGCACGTCGCCCTGCTTGAAACGCTCACCGTCATGCAGCGGAAACTGGACCAGCCGCCCGGACATGGGGGCGCCGATGGTGGCGCTGGTGTCCGCCACCACCTGGACCCGGATATCGCGGCTTCCGCTATCGCCGGGTGCAGCGAGTGCGGCCGCCGGCAACATCGCACCGGCGGCCGCGATCACGCACAGCCGATTAACGACCCAGTTCATTCAGTGCGCCGTCGCCTCCGTGCCAGTCGATGCGACGGCTATCGGCTTGGGCGCGGGCGCCGGGATGGCCAGGACCACGTCCATTTGCGGCATCTGGCCCGCCTCCCACCCGGCGATTCCGCGCGCGACCTGCTGGCTCAGCGCCCCCAGATCGTCCGTGTTCACCGATGCCGGCACCAGGTCAACGCCGACGGAGTTGTAGAGATTGACCAGTGCGGTATGGACCACCGCCATCGACCGGTCATAGGACAGCTCGGACACCATCGCCCCCAGCTCGCGCCGGACCCGATCGGCCTCCGACTGCGCGTCGGCGGCGGAGATGTTCTTCGACGCGACCATGATCTGCCGCTGGACATCGTCGATCTGCTTGGTCGTGCCGTAATCGTCCAACGCCGTCTGATATTCCTGATAGGCGAGGTTGATCTGGGTGAGCACCGCCACCGACAGCGCCAGCCGCCGGGTCTTCGCCACCTTCACCGAGGTTTCGGCGGCTTCGATCGCCTTCGGCCCCTCGATCAGGTTGACGAGGTTATAGGAGGCCTGGACGCCCAGCTGTCCCCAGGTGGGATTATAGAGATAGCGGTTGCTGTCGTAGTTGATGCTGCCCAGCACGCCGACGCCGGGCATCATCTTGATCATCTCTTTATAGACATCCTGCTTGTCGATCTTCTCCTGGTACGCCTCCTCGCGCAGCTCCGGGCGCATGGTGAGCCCGATCGTCTCGAGATTGCGCGGGTCGATCGGCCCCGACATGGCATGGATCGTCATATCCGCCGGCGGGAACTGGATGACGGCTTCGTTCGGGACATTGATCAACGAGGCGAGCTGCACCCGGGCCGTGGCGAGGTCTGCCTGGATATGCTTCAGCTGGCCGATGATCTGGAGCAGGTTCTGTTGAAAATCGAGCGACTGCAGCGCCGGCTCCAGCTTCCTGCGGCTGGACTCGCGGGACGCGTCCAGCATCCGCTGGGCCTCCGCCAGCAGCGGCACGACGCGCGGCAGCAGCACATTGGCGGCCTGCGCCTTCCAATAAGCCTCCTGCACGCTCTTGACGATGCCGTTGATCACCTTGCGGCGGCGCTCGACCGCCACCAAGGTGCGGTAGCCCTGCTGCTTCGCCTGGTAGTAGCTGACGCCGAAATCGAGGATGTTCCAGGAGAATTCGAGGCCGGCCGTGCCATGCGTCGGCTCTTCCGAGAAGGAAGAAACCAGCGACCGCTCCTTGGTCAGCTCCGACACGCTCTCCGCCGCGTTGTCGTTGCTGCGCCAATTATATCCGGCGGTCGCCGCGAGCCTGGGCAGCATCTGCGTCAGCGCGAGGTCGAACTGCTTGTCCTGGAGCGAAAGCTCCGCCTTCGACAGCTCGGAGTTGTAATTGTACTTGAGCGCGCGGGCGATTGCGTCCGGCAGGGTCAACGGCCCCTGCAACGGCTGATAATCGGCATAGAGGGTCTGGTAGTCGTCCTTCGCCCGCTGCACATGCTCCTGCTGGGTGATCGGCTGGGGTTTGGTGGCGCAGCTCGCCAGCAGCGCCGCCGAGGCCGCGGCCAATCCCGTGACCTTCATCACGGTGAGGATCTGCTCGAACTTGCTCGTGCGATAAGCGCGCGGCTGACCCGCGCCAGGTCCTGACATCTGCTTCATTTCTTGAAATCTCTAGTTAGGCGTTGGGGGTAGGAGGATCACGCTGCTGTTTTGACGGGCGTTACCTTTTCGATCGCTTCAAGAAGATTGCGTGCTTGCGAGAGGCGGCCCAGCGCCCCCGCATCGCGCAATTGAGCCGAGAAGGCGCTGCGTCCCGGGTTGGCCGTGTTCGCCGGCTGCGCCAGCGATGCGAACAGACCTTCGACGCTGCTCGGCGCCGCCGCGTGCCCGGCATTATCCTGCGCCTCCGCCCGGGGGCCGTGGTGATGCCGCGATGTGCCATGCTGGGGGGCGCCATTTTGGGGTGCGCCGTGCTGGCCGCCATGCGCCCCTGTCGTCGGCGTCGCATGCGCGCCGATCGTCCTGATCCCGGCGGCAAGCGCCTGGATCGTTTCGTCGTCGCGGCCGACCAGGATGCGGAACGTGGCCTTTGCCTCGTGGCCGAACTGGTCGCGGGCGATGATCACGACGTCGACCGCGCCGTGGGCGCTCGCCGGCGGGGTCCCGGAGAAGGTCAGGTTGCGCGCGTCGAACGCGAGCCACTGCGGCAGGGCGCCGCCGGCGGGGCTGCGGGCATCGTATTCGAGCTGAGCACCCGGATAGCTGTCGACGAACAGATTGTCCGGCACGACGATGGTCGCATGCTGCTCGGCGATGACGAACTTGTTGCCGACCGAGCCGATCAGGTCGAGCTGCGGGATGATCGGCTGGGAGAGGAGATCATCCGTGACGCCGCGGCCCTCACTGCCCGCGGGCAGGAGGTCGTCGGGGAACTGATGATCCTTGCCTGGCGGCAGTTCGGATACCGGCTGCCCCACATTGACCGGGGTCGGCGGCGTCAGGATCGGCAGCCCGCCCGACTGGGTGACCTCCGTCGTCAGCTGCACCGTGTCGCCGCTATAGGGCGTGATGCCGCCGACCGACGCCAGATTGACCCCCGTCTCGGCACCGGTGAGGGCGCCGCCCGAGCTGTCGATCAGGCGGGAGGTCAGCGCGCCCGGCGTACCCTTGAAGGTCGCGGCCGGGACAAACCGGATCTCGGCCGTGGCCGGCAAGATGATGGCGTTGCTGTCGCCAAGGCCGGAGGTCGGGATCGTGACCCAGTGTTTCCCGCCGTCGGTCGAATACTGGTAGACGCCCTCGCTGGGATTGGATGCATTGCCGGTGATGGCGATGCCCGCCAGCGTATCGGCGGTCGAGCCGTTGGGGTTGTCGTTGGTCCGCTGCTGATCCGTGCCGTCGTTGAAGTGGCCGCCATAGAGATCGGCAACCGTCTCGCCGGGTGGATTGGTGGCGTTGGACTGGGTCGGCGGCAGGCTGGCGCTGCCGCTCGCGATCGGCGCGTCGTTCACCGGCGTCACCGTGGTGCCGATGGTGATCGTGCCCTCCGAGAAGCCGCCGGTGCCGCCGATCGCCTTGCTGATATCGTGGGCGCCGGTCGCCGGCAGGTTGGTGCCGTCCGAGACATGGGCGGTGAGCTCGCCCGGCGTGCCGTTGAAGTTGGCGGTCGGAACGAAGCGGATCTCCGCCGTCACCGGAATGACGATGGCGTGATTGTCGGACAGGCCGGAGGACGGGATGGTCGTCCAGGTGTGGCCGCCGTCGGTCGAGTACTGATAGACGCCCTGGTCCGGGGTCGCGCCGTTGCCGGTGATGGCGATGCCAGCCGGCGGGGTACCGGTCGATCCGCCGGGAACCGTGTCGGTGCCGTCGGTATAGTGGACCGTCCCCTGCCCCAGCACGCTGCCGATCGGCGTGCCGGTCGGGTTGCCGCTATCCTCGCCGGTCGTCAGCGTCGCGCTGCCCCCGGCCACCGGCGCGTCGTTCACCGGCGTCACCGTCGTGCCGATGGTGATCGTGCCTTCCGAGAAGCCGCCGGTGCCGCCGATCGCCTTGCTGATATTGTGCGTCCCGGTCGTCGGCAGGTCGGTGCCGTCCGACACATGGGCGGTCAGCTCACCCGGCGTGCCGTTGAAGTTCGGCGCCGGGATGAAGCGGATTTCAGCCGTCGCCGGGATGACGATGGCATGCGTGTCGGACAGGCCGGACGCCGGAATGGTCGTCCAGGTCGTGCCGCCGTCGGTCGAGTACTGATAGACGCCCTGGTCCGGCGTCGCGCTGTTGCCGGTGATCGCGATGCCGGTCGCCGGCGTGCCGTGCGAACCGCCCGAGACCGCCGTGGTGACGGTATCGGTGCTGTCGGAATAGTCGACCGTGCCCTGGCCCAGCAGCGACGTGACCGAAGTGCCGCCAGGGGTCGAGTCCTCCGCCGGCGGTTTGAGCGTCGCGCTGCCGCTGGCGGTCGGCGCATCGTTCACCGCCTTGACCGAGGTGGTCAGGTCAACGGTCGCCGCGCTGACCGCGGTCGTGCCGCCGTGATTGGCGCCTGAAACATCCACGCCGGTGATGGCGACGTCGCTGGTCGCCAAGTCATGGCCAGTTGTCGAGCCGGTGACGACGACATTGGAGCTGTCGATCAGCCGGGTGGTCAGGTCGCCGGGCACGCCGTTGAAGTTGGCCGCCGGCACGAAGCGGATTTCGGCGGAGGACGACAGGACCAGCGCGTTGCCGTCGCCCAGGCCAGTCGTCGGGATGTCGGTCCAGGTATGGCCGCCGTCGGTCGAGTACTGGTAGACGCCCTGGTCCGGCGTCGCGGCATTGCCGGTAATGGCGATGCCGGCCAGATGGTTGGCGTTCGAGCCGTCCGGATTCGTCGCGCTGTGCTGCTGGTCGGCGCCGTCGTTGAAATTGCCGCCGAACAGATGGCCGACGGTCTGGCCCGGCGGATTGGTCACGTCTTCCGTCGTGCCCAGCGTGGCTGTGCCGGTCGCCACCGGCGCATCGTTCACCGGCGTCACCGTCGTGCCGATGGTGATAGTGCCGGTTGAGAACCCGCCGGTACCGCCGATATCGCCGCTGATGTCGTGCGCCCCGGTCGTCAGCAGGTTGGTGCCGTCAGACACATGGGCGGTCAGCTCGCCCGGCGTGCCGTTGAAGTTGGCGGTCGGAACGAAGCGGATTTCCGCCGTCGTCGGGATGACGATGGCATGCGTATCCGAGAGGCCGGACGCCGGAATGGTCGTCCAGGTGGTCCCGCCGTCGGTCGAGTATTGATAGACGCCCTGATCCGGCGTCGCGCTGTTGCCGGTGATGGCGATGCCCGCCGCCGGCGTGCCGACCGAACCGCCCGAGACCGCCGTCGTGACGGTGTCGGCGCCATCGGAATAATGCACGGTCCCCTGACCCAGAACCGAACCGAGCGAGGTTCCCGGCGGATTGGTGGTGTCTTCCGACGTCGTCAGCGTCGCCGTACCGCCGGCGGTCGGCGCGTCATTGACTGCAACGACCGAGGTGCCGATCGTGACGGTCCCGGTCGAGAAGCCGCCGGTGCCGCCGATATCGCCGCTGATGTCATGCGCCCCGGTCGTCGGCAGGTTGGTGCCGTCAGACACATGGGCGGTCAGCTCGCCCGGCACGCCGTTGAAATTGGCGACCGGCACGAAGCGGATTTCCGCCGTCGCCGGGATGACGATAGCATTCGTATCCGACAGGCCGGAGGACGGGATGGTCGTCCAGCTGTGGCCGCCATCGGTCGAGTACTGATAGACGCCCTGGTCTGGCGTTGCGCTGTTGCCAGTGATGGCGATGCCCGCTGCCGGTGTTCCCGTCGATCCGCCGGAAACCGCCGTAGTGACGGTGTCGGTGGCGTCGGAATAGTTGACCGTCCCCTGCCCCAGCAGCGACGTGACCGTCGCGCCGGACGGATTGGTCGAGTCTTCGGTCGGCGAAGTGAGCGTAGCCGTGCCACCGGCGGTCGGCGCGTCGTTGACGGCGGCGACCGAGGTGTCGAGCACCACCGTTCCGGCGCTGACCGCCGTCGTGCCGCCATGATTGGCGCCTGACACGTCGACGCCGGAGATGGCGACGTCGGTGCTAGCCAGATCGTTGCCCGTGGTCGCGCCGGTGACGACGACATTCGAGCTGTCGATCAGCCGTGTGGTGAGCTCGCCCGGCACGCCGTTGAAATTCGCCGCCGGCACGAAGCGGATTTCCGCCGAGGCCGAAAGGACCAGCGCATTGCTGTCGCTGAGCCCGGTGGTCGGGATGTCGGTCCAGGTATGACCGCCGTCGGTCGAGTACTGATAGACGCCCTGCGCCGCCGTCACCGTATTGCCGGTGATGGCAATGCCGGCCAGCGTGTTGGCGTCCGAACCGGTCGGGTTGCCGCCGCTGTGCTGCTGGTCGGTGCTGTCGTCGAAATTGCCGCCGAACAGGCTGCCAACGGTTTGACCAGGCGGATTCGTGGTGTCTTCGGTGGTGCTGAGCGAGGTCGTGCCGCTGGCAACAGGCGCGTCGTTGACCGCGACGACCGAGGTCGCGAGATCGACCGTGCCTGTGCTGATCGCGGTCTTGCCGCCATTATGCGCGCCGGAAATGTCGACGCCGGTGATCGCCAGGCTGCCCGCCGCCAGATCAGCGCCGGTGGTGGTGCCGGTGACGACGACGTCGGTCGAGCTGTCGATCAGATGGACCGTCAGGTCGCCCGGCACGCCGTTATAATTCGCCGCCGGCACGAAGCGCAGATGATCCGAAGCCGAGAGCACGATGGCGCTGTTCGCGCCCAGGCCGCTGGTCGGGATATCGGTCCAGTGCGTGCCGTCGGTCGAGTATTGCCACACGCCCTGTGCCGCCGTCGCGGCGTTGCCGGTGATGGCGATGCCGGCCAGCGTATTAGCGGTGGAGCCGTTGGTCAGGTTGCCGGCCTGCTGGTCGGCGCTGTCGTCGAAATTGCCGCCGAACAGGTTGGCGACGGTGTCGCCCGGCGGATTCCCGGTATCCTCATTGGTCGGGGTGAGGCTCGCCGTACCGCCCGCGACCGGCGCGTCGTTGACCGCATTGATATGGATGCCGACGGTCTCGGTGGCCGACGAATAGGCGGACCCATCGGTATTCGTGCCGCTGCCCAGCGTGCCGATCCCAGTCAGGTCGGAGAAGCTGCCGCTGACGATCGAAGGCGTGCCGACGCTGTCGAACTTGTCCCAGGCGCGGAAGGTCAGAGCATTCGGGACATCGCCGTTCTCGTTGGTGACGGTCGGCTCGAAATAGATCATCGCGTTGGCGGCGAGATGGAGCGCGTGGCTGTCCGAGACAGCGGGCAGGCCGCTGCCGGCGAACTCCACCCAGGTATGGCCGCCGTCCAGCGAGTAGTACCAATTGCCCTTGCTGGTATCGGCGTCGGTGATGACGATGCCGTCGGTGCCCGGCGTGCCGCCGTCATGGGCGCCGGCGCCATCCGGATCGGTGATGTGGCCGCTGCCAACCAGGGTCGAGACCAGCGTGCCGGTCGACCCGTCGGTGGGCGGGCCGGAGTCCTCGGCTGCCGGGTTCAGCGAACCGACGCCGGTCAGGACCGGGGAGTCGTTGGTGGCCACGACATTCAGCATGGTCACTGCCGCCGTGGTCGTCACATGCGTGTCGCTCGTGACCGCGAAGGTGACCGTACGGCTGGTGGTGATGGGCTGATCGCTGGTGTCGTAATACTGGATCGACCGCAAGGCGTTCTGGACCTGGGTCGCGCTGGCGCCGCCAGCGGAGGTGAGGGTCAGCGTGCCGTTGGCGTTAACGGTGACCTGAAGATCGCCCACATCCAACGCGCCCGGGTTGAAGACCAGATGGTCCTCGCTCTGGAAACCGGCGATCGTCACGGTGGCCGAGGTGAAGGTCCCGGCGCCGGTGACGGTCAGGGTCGGATCGAGCGTGATCGGCGTCGTCGATGGATCGGAGTTGTTCGGCTCGGTGAAGGTGACGGAGCCAGCCGACGGAATTTCGTTCAGCGTGACGAAGACCGCGGCACTGGTCATCTTGCCGCCGGTGCCCTGCGAATTGTCGCTGTTATGGTCGTCCAGTGTCGCGCCGATCTTAATGCCGGTGCCGATCGTGCCGGTATCGTTGCCCTGATAGCCGATGGCATTCAGCACATTGTTCACCGTCGCGGCATTAGTCGTGCCGGCGTCGAAGGTGATCTTGAGAACCCCGTTCACCTCGGTGAAATGTCCGACGGTGACCCCATTATAGCTGACGGTATTGCCGGACAGGTCCAGCAGACCCGTGCCGACGAAGACATCGGCGCTGTTCGGCGCGGCCGTCCCGCCGCTGTTGTAGCGCTGGATGGTGAGAACGCTGCCCTGATAATCGTGACTGCTTTCATCGATCTCAGTATCGGTGACCGATGCGCCTGACGACAGGGTGACCGCGCCGCCGCCTTCGGTATAGGTGACGCTGGGCGTCGTCGCCGACACGCTGCCATTACCCCAGCCGGCGATGACCGGCGCCGTATCGGGCGTCTGGTAGGAGAAATTGACGTTGCTGAGCGGGGTGGTGGAATTCGCCGTGCCGCTATGGCTCGCCGGCGAGGTGACCGCACCACCGTCGTTATAGACAAGCGTCTCGTTCGACCCCAGCCCGCCATTGCCGGGAGTGGGCAGCTTCACCGTGACCGACCCGTCGGGCGTCAGCAGCGCGTAGGTGCCGTCGCCCGCCGTGATCGTGGTTTCGTTGATATTGCCACCGGTGCCGGTGAAGGTGCCGGTGACCGTCACACCGCCAAGGCCGGTATCGTCCGACCCGGGCTCGCCGTACTGGCTATTGTCCGGCCCGATATCGTTCCAGACCCGGCCGGTGACAACGCCGAAGCCGATGGTCGCCGTCGCCTCATAGTGGTTGAGCCCGGTCGTGCCCGTACTGCCGTCGCGGCTGCCGGTCGCCGAGCCGGAGGCGCCGGTGGTGGTGCCCGACAGGGTCTCGGTGGTGTTCCTGAGGCTGGTATAGGTGACCGTGGCCGTCGCGTCGGCGACCGCATGGGTCCGGTCGGTGACGGTTTCGGTATAGGTGATGGTTTCGGTCGCGCCGGCCGCGAGCGTGCCCGATGCGGTGACGCTGGTGGTGCCGTTGCCTGAGACCGACAGCGTGCCGGTGCCGGAGAGCCCGCTGATCAGCCCGACATTGCCGGCCGCCTCGGGGTCGAGAAGCGACACGTTGAAGGCATCGGCGTCGCCGGTGTTCTTGATCGTCTCAGTGAAGGTGATGGTCGCGGTGCCGTCCGCATTGTTGGTGATCGACGAGACCGTCTTGGTCAGCGTCAGCTTCGGCTCCTCAACAGTTACCGTTGCGTCGGCCGAGGTCTGGCCGCCGACCGTGACATTGGCCGCGAGGCTGGAAGTCTGGCCGCCGCCGGTCCCGACCGTGGTGGTGTTCGCCACGACCGCGTTGAACTGCACGATCGCATAGTTCGCCTTGGCCGAGCTTTCATTGTCGGTCAGCGTGCCCAGATCGAAGGTGATCTGGTTGCCGCTGACATGGACGTTACTGCCGTTGAGCTGGAAGGTTGCGACGGCGCTGGCGGGATCGAACGTGCCGCTATAGCTCTGCTGCGCCCCCGCGCCGACATTGCTCGAGGTCAGCGCTCCGGTCGGGCTGACCAGCGCCACGGTGATCGTGTCGTTGGCGATGTCCTGGAAGGTCATGCCCGGCGGCAGCGTCACCACCAGCTGGGTGTCGTTGGAACCTTCCGGCACCTGCACATAGGCCGAGTAGCGGACGATGTCGCCGATCGTGCCATCGACCGAGCCGGTTCCTGTGAACAGGCCCGTCCCGGTGCCGTTGGTGTTGTTCGACTCGCCGATGATCTGCAGCGTCGGCGAGAAGACGGCGACCGATACCGTATCGCTGGCGCTGCCCGAATATCTGTGGCCGGTCGCACCCGGCAGGGAATAATAGGCGCCGCTGGGTGTGCTGTTGCTGGGGGTGAGCGAATTGTCGTTCGGGGTCTGGACGGTGACTTGCGTACCCGCCGTCAGGTTGTCGTTGACGATCGCCTTGAAGGTAAAGGTGTCGGTCCCGCCGGGGGCCAACGTCGTATCGGTCACCTTCAGCACTTCGTAGGTGACGCCCCCGATCGTCTGCGTGCCGGTATCGGTGATCGTCGTCCCGGCCGGACCGTTGAGCGCGGTCACGCCGTGCAAGTCGGCAGTGGGAATTTGGACGTAATACGTGACGTCATTGGCCGTCGAATTGCCGTTATTGGTCAGCGTAACCGTGTAATCGAGCGTCTCGCCCGAATAGATGTTGGTGACCGCGTTGCCGGTGGCGTCGTCCTTGACGCCGATCTGCTCGCTGACATTCGGATCGACTTCGGTGACCGTCACGCGCGACACCGGCACCGTGGCGCCGTCATAGCTCAGCGAGGCCTTGTTGAGGTGGGTCGCGCCGGGATCGGGCGTCACCGCCGCGGTCACGGTCGCGGTATAGGTGATCGTGATGGTCGCCGGCGTATCCGCGCCGGAATTGGTCAGCGTGTCGCCCAGCTTGATGTTGAGCGTGGAGCCCGAGAATGTGCCGGCCCCGCTGCTGCCGCCGGTATGAGTGACGCCGTTGTAGCTGACAGAAGTTACGGCGGTGAAGGTCATGCCTGCCGGCAGCAGGTCGTTCAGCGCGACATCGACCCCACCGTTGGTCGTCGTGCCTTCCGGTATGGTCAGCGTGACCTGGTACGTCACTATCTCGCCCAGCGCGACATTGTTGCCGGTGGTGCCGGCGTAGCTGGTCGAGACGATCGTCTTGTCGACGACGGGCGCCGTGATGCCGATCGTCGCATTGTCGGTCAGCGCGTCGCTGCTGACGCCGACGGCCGAGCTTCCGGAGACGAAGCCGTTGGTCGAGGTGGGGGTATTGTACCAGTTGACCAGCGTGCCGCTTGTGGTCAGCGTCGCGCCCGAGGCCTGGGTCGCCGACAGCTTCATATCATAGACGACATAATAGACGCCGTTATGCGCCAGCCCGCTGGGGTCGGAGATCTTGATCCCGTTGCTGAAATAGGCGTTGGTCCGCGCCGTGCCGGTGCTGAGCGCGTTGCCGTTTAGGTCGGTAATATTGGCGGTGGAAATCTGGTTGCCGTTGGCGTCGTAGACCTTGATGTCCGCGACCGTCGCGCCAGCCGGGATTGTCCCGCCCTTGACCTCGACATTATAGGCGGTGCCGCTGCCCGTGTTCTCGATCGTCGTCACGACTCGCGCCGTGTCGGACGCATCCGCGCCCTTGACGTTGAGATCGTCGGCATTCAGCGGGTTCGTCAGCAGCGGGTTGCCGCTCGTGCCGGCCTTGGTGAACGCACCGGTCGGATCGGTGATCTGCGTCGGCCAGGAGAAGCTGTCCCCGGTATCGTTCGGGTCGACCGTATAGGTGCCCTTGGCCGTCGTGCCGTCATTGATCAGTGAGACCACGCCGGTCTTGGTCACCAGCTCAGGCTCATTCAGCCTGATCTGGTGGATGGCATCGGCGGTGATCGCCGTGACCGCGTTATGAGCGTCGAAATTCTGGCTGTTGGCCTGGTTGGTTAGGAACAGGGCGTCGGCGAAGGCGTTGTTCTGGGCCTTGACCGAGAACTGGATGACGACCGTGCCGGCGGTGTTGGTCGTGTCGTCGTGCGTGCCCAGGTTGAAGGTGAGGCTGTTGGCAACGCCGTCGGGCGTGACGCCGGAGATGGAGCTGCCCGACGGGCCGGAGACCAGCTTGTAGGTTCCGGCGACGAGACCGGTCCCCGAGGCGAAGGCTTCCGAGCCGCCCGAGGCGGTCGGGTCCAGCGCCGAAAAGATCGGCAGCGGCAGGAACGAGCTCAGCTGCAGATTGCCGTAATCCGTGCCGGCCGGCATCGTGTAGGTCAGCTGATAGGTGACGGTATCGCCCGCCGCGATGCCGCTGCTGCCGTCCGACGCCACGCCGTTGACGTCGACGATCGTGAGCCCCAGCGAGTTCATCGGCACGTCGTCCTGCAGGCCGGACGTGTCGCTGGTGGTGCCGAGAACGGTCAGGTTCGACGGATTGGAGATGTTCACCACATTGGCGGTCGTCTGGCTCGTGCCGCTGCTGACCACCTGATTGGTGACGAAATCCTCTTCGCGCAGGCTCTTGCCGGAATTGGTTTCGGTATATTTGTCGAGCGCCGTGACCTGGAAGGTGATCGTGCCCTGGGTCTTGCCGGAGCCGCTACCACCCTGGAGGACGGGCCCCAGATTGCCAGCGACGCCACTGACCAGGCTATCCGCGAGCAGCGTGCCGACCATGAAATTCATGGTGGTCGTGCCGTCGCCGCTGACATCGTTGCGGGTATAGTTGAGATCGGTATGGCCGGCGCCGTCCGTCCCGCTACCGCTGACCACCACCGTCTGGCCATTGACCGTGGCGGTCGTGCTGGTGACGGTTCCGAAGCTGCCGGTAACGGTCGGATTCGTGCCGTTGGCGTTGTCGACTGTGAGCGTCACCGTCGAGCCGGGCTTCAACGTGAAGCCGTCGCCGATCACATCGGTGATGACCAGATTGTTGAGATCGACGTAGTCGGAGACCTGGAAATCGATGGTCTCCGTATAGCTCTGGCCGGGAACGATCTGCCCGTCGCCGCCGGCCGACCCGCCGGCGTTATCATGGACCTGGATAGCCAGCGCCTTGGCGGTGAACGTGACCGCCGTCGTGCTGTTGACAGAGATATCCTCACGGGTGCCGGCGGCAAGGCCGAGAACCGGGGTCCAGTTCGCCGTGTAGCTGTAAGGATTCGCGTCGTTGACCGTGGTGACGTAGTGCGACCCGGGGACCAGGATGGTGGCGCCGCTTGCATCGGTCTGCGGCACGAAGACCGGCACGGTGACCGTGGTGGTCGTCTTCATCGGATTGAAATCGATGGTGACCGACCCGCCCTGAGCGGCGCCGGGATGGCCGGCATTGCCGTTCAGCGTCACCGAACCGGTATCGCCGGTGAGGGTGATCGCGCCCGTGCCGCCGATCTCCTGCACCTGATCGGGCAGCTGGAAGGTCAGATCGAAGTTCTTGATAGGGTCGGCGTTGGTGACCGCCGGGGCCGTCGTGATCGTGACGATGTAATTGAATGGATTGTTCGGACCGGTCGCCGTCTCGTCCTCGTGCAGGTCGGTCTTGGCTTCGATATGGACCAGGCTGACGGTGGTCGAGGAGGACACGGCCGTGCCCAGGATCGACGGATCGGCGCCGGGATTGGCCAGCGCATCAGCGCCGAACTCATAGGCGCCGACAGCCGCTATCTTCAGGCTGTCGCCGCTATGGGAGGTGACTTCCGACGAGGCATCGGCGGTGAAGTTCAGCACAACAGATGCGGTTGGTTGCCCCACAGTGAAGCTGCCGAACGGCAGGACCAGCGCATACATCGTGTCCCCGGCCTTGAAGCCGGCGGGGGCGTCGATGAAGGTGGGATTGCCGCTATGGTCGAGGACGTACGGGTTGAAGGCGCCGACCTTCGACGAATCGTTCGGATCCACGACCAGCGTGAATTTGTGCGTGAGATCCAGCGCCGATCCCAGATAGGTCGCCGTATGCAGCGTCGCCGTCTCGGTATCCGTCGCCGTATTGGTCGGTACGAACAGATTGATGATCGGCCCGTAGCCAGTCGCGTTGGCCGCGGTGTTGGTGAAGGTGACGGTCTCGGTGAAGTTGTCACCCAGCAGCACGTCGCCGGTCGTGTCGCCGGTCAGCGACCCGGTTCCGGCCGTCAGCGTCACGTTGGGAACGGGCGTATCGAGCACGCCGTGATATTTGGCGAGCGCCGCCGCGGTGAACGGGACGCCGACATTCAAGGGACCGGTGGTCCGCTCCAGCGTCCAGTCGCCGCCGTGCGCGGCATCGCCGGTGGTGTCGGTCGAGGCCCCGACCGTGGCGCCGGTCAAGGCGTGGACGGTGTTCACGAACGCCTTGCCGGTCGCGCCCTGGCCGACATCGCAGCCATAGAATTCGATCGAACCGTTCTTCGCCAGATGGTCGCCCCACGCAGCCACCGAAGCCTTGTGGCTCAGCAAGGTGGCGGCTGTGATCGGACCATTGCCCAGATCGATCTCGCCGGACCGGCCCTCGGTGACGAACTGGATCGCCTTCAGATCATGCCGGCCCTTGAGCGCCGCGTTGACCTGCGCCAGACCGTCCCGGCCGGGGTAGATAAGGACGACCTGAACGTCGGCCTTGGCGCCTTCGGCAAGCGCCCGCCAATCGGCGACGCCGGTGTCGATGAAAACGATCTGGTCGGCATGCGGCCGCGGCTTCAATGCCGGAATATCAATCGGATGCTTGGCCGCGAGATCGGCGTGCTCCACCGGATGCGTCGTATCGTGGTGAGCTACGGCATGGTCGGCTACTGCCGCCGCGTGTTTGGTAACGGCATGAACGCTGCCATCGAACAGGAAACGCGGCTCGAGCACCAGCCTCATCTGACACCTCACACGATAGAGTCCAGCTTCCAGCGCCAAGATGATAAACTTTTAGTAAATTCACCCAGAATATTTTGGGCGGGTCCTAAAGCCTATTTTCCTTACGCTTCTTCTTTTTTCTTCCGGATGGGGCGGAGTTTTATTTGCCGTTTTTCGGCTTGGTCACTCTATCGGCGATGTGGCAAAGGGATGTCAAGGACACATTGTTATAATGTCCTTTGTCTCAAATAATTCTGGAATGCGATTCTCGTTTTTTCCCTTTGAGGCAGGTATATCCAGGATTTCACGAGTATCTGCTGGCCCTCTTCACGCCAACCCAGGGTTTGCATGACTTTTCCTATTCGCCCCCCCAAAGCGGAATAACATTCCAGTTCTCACGGCAGGCTGATTGTAACGGCATTCCACTATAATTCATGCGACAAACAGCCGTAGTGAGAGGATTTCTACTAAGTATTTTTTTACAATTTCTTACAATCAGTGCTCGGAAAGGCCTGGATATCGAGGTACCGGACCGGGCAAAGCACGGGACAGTTCCTACGCTGATTCCCCTGGGCGATCAGCTCAGGCAAATTCGTCGGAAAGACCGGTCAAAACGATCCGCGCGCCGACGCACAGAAGCAGGAACGGTCGAATAAAAAGGCCGCCCATGATGGGCGGCCTTTCGCACGTCCGGTCCGGCGTTCAGGAATTCATTCCGCTGCCGAAGACGATCTGGACACGCCGGTTCTGCGGCTCTTTCACGCCATCGGCGGTCGGCACCAGCAGGTCGCGCTTGCCCTTGGCCACGATCTCGATCTGGGACGACGGGATGCCGTCCTTCTCCAGCCGGGCGGCGACCGATTCGGCGCGGCGGCGCGAGAGACGCATATTGTAAGCGTCCGAGCCCACCGTATCGGTGTGGCCGGTGACGGTCATCTGGGTCACGTGGCCGCTCTGCGCGTTGCCGGCTGCTTGGTCGACGATCTGAACTGCCTCGGGCGTCAGGTCCGACTTGTTGAAGTCGAAGAACACCAAATAACTGCGCGGCGCGGGTGGCGCAGGCGGAGGCGGAACATAGGCCGCCGGCGGGGGCGGCGGGGGCGCCGGCTCGCCGAATCCATAGCGAATGCCGAACAGGAAGGCGTGCTGATTGTAATCATTGGTCACGCCGCGCGGATAGCTCTGGTCGGTACGGCTGAACCAGCGATATTCCGCACTGATCGAAATCTGGTCGGTCAGCTCATAAGAGACGCCGGCCATCGCCTGATAGGCGAAGCCCCACGCATCCGGGCCGCCGACAGAGGTCGGATAGGGCATAGTATCGCTGCGGATGTGATAGGGGACATAGTCGGCCACGCCCAGGCCGAAGCCGACGAACGGCGAGATCGGCAGGCCGAGATCCATCGTCGGCAAGTGGTAGTACGCATTGCCCATGATGGCGTAGTCGCGCATCGAGCCGCGGACGAAGCCCGTGTCGTAGCCCCGGATGTGATTGGCGTCGTTGTAGCGAAACTGCCCTTCCAGCTCGAACTCGATGCCGCTGCCGAAGGCATAGCCGCCGTTGATCGCACCGACGAAACCGTCGTCATACTGCGCGTTGCCGCGCACCGGCTCACCGGTGGGAGATACAGTGCGCAGCCGCGTGTCGCTAGCCATCCAGCCGATACCGGCCTTGGCACCGACATACCACTGGCCGGCTGGAAACCACTCGTCCATCCAGTCGCCGGACTGCGCCGTTGCGGTCCCCGCGCAAACGCTGGCCGCAAGGGCACAGGACCAAAGGACTTTTCTCATGTCGTTGCTCCCCGATGAATATGGACTCCAAACCGGCGCATACGCGCCGCAGTGGGCCGCATCCTCAGGGAAAGTCCAGGAAGCAGGGAGTTACTTACTGTAAGATACCACAGCGGGAGCCAGGCTGAGCCCGACGATTCCGCACACCACCCGGTCCGAGAAGAAAGGCGTATAGCGGAAATCGAAGTCCGTCACCGCCAGGGTCGCCTGGGCCGGAACCGTGAGGAACACGGGAATGACGATGACCGACATGTCCTGCGTCGCGAAGCCATCCGTCGTGCATTGCAGGACGATGTCCTTGACCGGCCGGGTGCCGGTATTCTGGAGCTTGAAGTCGGCCAGCAGATAGTCGCCGAATTCGCTGAAATGCGGGCGGAACTCCCGCAGATGGAGGGCTTTCATCGCCGCAAACTCGCGCGTTTCCGCCCGGGCATGCCCACCGAGCAACGCCGCCGCCAATCCGATACCGACGATAAGCCTGACCATGCTCTCCCCTCCCCGCGCCGCGACCAGCGCCGCTCCGACGAGCCGTTTTATGTTCATTGCGAGCCTCCCTTGGGGATTTGGAACGGGAAGACGGTCTTCCAATCCGCCTTCATGTCGACGACCAGCCAGCCGCGCTTCGGCGCCTCATCCAGCGCCTTGTCGAGCCGGCCGATATGGGACCCTCGGTCGTAGGCCCATTCGCGGGCGGCATCGGTGTGGTGGACGATCAGGGCAAAGCACGGGCCGCCGTTCAGCGTGGTCCATTGCAGCATCTGCAGGTCGCCGTCGGAATTGCCCGCGGCGAAGATTGGCTGGCGGCCGATGAACCGGTTGATGCCGACCGGTTTGCCCGGCCCGTCATCGACGAATTCGACCTCGGGCAGCTTTTCCAGCTCCACCGTATCGCCGTTCAACCGGAACACCGTTTTGCCGGACGAGCCGATCACCTGCTCGGGTGGAATGCCGTAGACCCGTTCGGTCCAGGGCCGCATGAACTCGATGCCGCCGCCGGACACGATAAAGGTCTTGAAACCGTTGGCCCGGAGATAGCGCAGCAGTTCCAGCATCGGCTGGTAGACCATGTCGGTATAGGGCCGGTTGAAGCGCGGGTGGCGGGCGGTGGCGATCCATTTTTCGACGATGTCGGCAAATTCCGCTGTGTTAAGGCCGGAATGAGTCGCGGCCAGGAGCTGCAAGAGGCCCTTCTCGCCCGTCGCGGCCAGCGCCTCCATGTCTCCCTCCAGGATCGCCTTGAAGGGCTGATTGGTCTTCCAGTCCGGATGCTGATAGGCCATCGCCTTGATCCGGTCGGCGACGAAGGCGAACTGGAAATAGACCGGCTGTTCGGCCCACAACGTCCCGTCATTGTCGAAGACCGCGATACGCTGCTCGGGCGCCACGAAGTCCTTGCCGCCCTGCGCCGTGACCCGGCCAACGAAGGCGACGATCGTCGTCTTGGCCACGCCCTCGTTCCAGGACGGCAGCGGATCGGTCTGCGCCCGCAGCGGCAGGGCGACGGCCAGCGCAATGGCGAGCCCAAGGAATGTGCGCCGAAGCATCATTCCGCTGGCCGATCAACGCAGCGGAATCCGACATGGCTGGTCGAGGTGTCGACCGCCTCGGCATGGCAGGCGGCCGGGCGGTAGGGGCGGCAGTAGGCACCGGGCGCCGTCATGGCCGCGCCGCAATCAATCGCCGACGACAAACTAGCCTGCATCGCGCCCTCAAGAAAAATCGCTTTGGCGGGGCGATAATCTGGCGCGGGGCAGCGCGAAACCGGCAGTTTGTTACTGTAACTTACAAATTCTCGGCCCTTTTTATGCGAGCATTAGACAAGCAATGACGAACGTATTCCGGCATGCATGAGTCATGCTGGAAAAACTAACGCATACCGCCCACGCAATTGACGTCTAATTTTATTCAAATTACCTATAATTAGCCATTATTCCCAATGTCTTTATCTTTGCGGTGAAATAAACTCGCATGATAGCCTATGGAGATGGATAGCCTGGAAGACACGATGGGCCATTCAGTATTGGCGGGTATTCGCCACCCCAGGTCGTGATGGCCATGTCCGACAACATCGGCAGGCCTTTGCCGGATCTGAACGACCCGGCGATCATCGAGATCGCGCTGATGCTGGCGCGGGAGGCGACAGATCCGGCCTATCGCAACGGGACGCTGATCGAGGGGTTGAGCTACACACTGGCGATGCGCGTCATCCAGGCCATGGCGGGTGGCCATCCGCCGGCAGCCGACCGGGGCGCGATCGCACCCGATGAACGCATTCAGAGGGTCCTCAGCTATATTGAAAAGCATATCGCCGACAGCAGCCTGTCGATCGAAGAGCTCGCCTCCGTCGCCTTTGTCAGTCCGCATCAGCTGAGCCGGCTGTTCAAATCTTCGATGGGCCGCACCCCCCATCAGTTCGTCATCGCGCAAAGGATATCGCTGGCGAAGCTGATGATGTTGAGCGGGGATAAGTCGCTGTCCGAAATCGCCTACCAATGCGGCTTTGCCAACCAGGCGCACTTCACCACCCGCTTCCGCACCCTGACCGGTGAGACCCCCAATAGATTTAAGGAGAGGATGATAAAGGAGAAGCCGCACCCCCTATCGGATTAGATTTAATAAAATTAAATGTAATAAGCCATTGATACATCATTACATATGTCCATAATCGATAAAAATCCGTTCGGATTTTGTAATACGGCTGAAGATCGGCCTGATCTAATGGACAAGTTAAATCGAAAATTCCCAAAGAGGTAATAAGAATTGAGAGGGCGGCGTGATGTTGCCATCATATCAAAGATTATCCGTTCACTCTCTTATGAATCGCATGCCGTCCGCGGAGTCGATCCGGCGGCAAGTTCAGCAGATTCTGGCAAGCAGCCATTTCGATGCCTCAACCCGAAACCGGAAATTCCTCGAATTCATTGTCGAGGAAACGCTTGCCGGCAATGGCGACCGCCTGAAAGGCTATACGATCGCGCTGGAAGTCTTCGACCGCGATCCCAGCTTCGACCCGCAACTGGATCCGGTCGTGCGTATCGAGGCGGGACGGCTGCGCCGCAGCCTCGAACGATATTACCTGACCGAGGGCAAGGCCAGCGCCATAGCGGTCAGCATTCCCAAGGGAAAATACGTGCCGCAATTCGAGGTCCGGTCACGCTTCGAAATGTCCGATGGGCCGTGCGACGAGTTGACGATCGTCGACGATCATATCAGCCTCATCGTCACCCCGGTGCTCGATCACTATAGCGGCCCGCAGGACGCAACCTTCGATACGGCCCTGATCGAAGAAGTCATTATAAAGCTCTATGACCAGCACAAGGAAATCGAGGTAATCTTTCCGGTTACGCGATCGCCCGACGGCGTCGACGGCATGCTCGGGACGGCGCCATCGAATACGGAGTACATCCTGCGCGGCAGCGTCCGGCGGTCCGAGCATGACATAAGGATGATCTTCCACCTCGTCGACGCCTCGGGGGGCCACTTGCTTTGGACCCGATCCTTCAACTACGAGCCTGCTTCGGTCGACATAGTTACCACGCCGCAGGAGATTGCCGCCGAAATCGTCGACGGCGTGACCGCAGCCCTGCGGAAGGTACGCCACGCCGACGCCTGCCGCTGATCGCGAAAAGCGTAATTGGCGGCCAGGATCTGGAATGGCGCGACATACGATGCGGCCGGCAGATCGGCGACCAGCTCCTCCGACAGGCCGACGCTGACGCGGCCGCCGACGACCGTCCTGCTGATGTCGCCGGTGTAGTAGACGAGGTCGTTGCGGAAGTACCAGCCTTCCTCGGGCGGCACGATCCCGCTGAGGAAATCCTTGTAGCCGTGGAGATAGGTGCTGGTCCCGGCCTCCAGCGCGGCGGCCGGACGCCAAGCTGCCAAGATAACGGCGGCCAGAAGTGTGCAAAGCGCGACTTTACGCATGATCACCTCGGGCCCAGTGCGAATTGGAAATTGACCCCGGCGAAGATCTGCCAGGTCGGAACGCCCACGCCGCTGCGGAATGTGGTGATCTGTGGCTCGACGAAGGCGTTGATGTTGTTGCCGGCGCCATAGGTCCAGACCTTGCCGGCGCCCAGCCCGACGGGGACGTAGCTGTTGTGGTTGCCGCGATCGAAGGTCCAGACGCCGCTCGAACGCAGATAGAAACCCTGGGGGAGGTTGTAGGTGACGATCGGCTGGAACGTGACCAGCTCGGCCACGTGGCGGGTGTCGCCGGCAAAGGAATGCTGATAGGTGACGAGCGCCGCCGCCAGCCCCCAATCCTGCGGCGAGACGACAACACCGGCGAGACCGGCCTGCCATTTGCCCGCGCCCGAACTCGTCGCGGTCGCCGTCGGCGCGACGAGCAAGGGACCGGCGCCCAGCAACAGGCTCTGGTTCAGAGGGAAGACGGCGAAGTCGATCAAGGTCAGGTCGCCGAGACCGGTTTCATGGCCGGCAAAGGTCGGCGACGTCACAACCGGCAGGGTGAAGCGGATCAGCTGCGGAATCCCGAAGGCCTTCGACGGAAGCAGGCCACGCAGGAGGAACTGGTTGGCATCGGTGCCTTCCAGCCGGTTCAACTCCGGGACATAATAGTCCTGGAGATTGAGCGTAATCTTGGGCGTGAGGGGATTGTTCGCCTCGTTCGCGGCATTCGCCTCCGCCGCCGGCGCGTCCTGCGCCCGCGATGTGTCACATATGCAGAGCAAGGCCGCCGCGCCCAGCGCCCAATCAAGGATATGCCGCGGGCTATTGCGCATACGCCCACCCCTTGGCGGGGGTGCAGGCCAGCAACGCCCTGGCGTCGGTGTGGCTGTTCGTTGATTGCTGGCAGAGGCCCATCGTTTCACCGATGACTCGTTGCACAGTCGGTGGCTATCGTTGGTGGCAGGAAGGCGTTGAGGACAGTTTGTTACTGTAGGCTACGCCGCCGGCGCCCCTGCGGCCCGGGCAGCATCCATCCGTTCCCGTAAAACGCTGACCCACCGAGCCACCGCGCGGCGGGCGGCATCGGCATTGGTGACGCTGTTCGCCACCTCCCAGTTGAAGCTGCTGTCGTCATCGGCGCGGTCCACTGCACGGGCGAGCAGCGTGCCGCTTTCGGAATCGCGCAGTTCCGCCACCAGGGTCATGCTGCCCTTAGACGCGGTGATCACGATGCTGCGGCCAGGCGTCATGTCCGGCGCGGTCACGTTGAGGTCGACGATTGCAGCGGAGACACGCAGCACATCCGGGCCCGGCGCCGAGACGATCTGATAGCCGCCGCGGTCCTGGATCTGCTGCTGCAACTCCTCGCGGAAGATTCCGGCCAGCCCCGTACGGATGCGCTCGCGGTCCTTCTCGCCGAGCGGAAAGGCGCCCATGCGCCAGCCGCCATTGGCATCACGGTCCTTGCTGAAGGAGATCTGCAGCGGATCGAACATGATCTTGCTGTAACCGGCCAGGCTCACCCCCGGCTTGCGGTAAACCATATCCAGGTCCTTGACCTGGACGCGTTGCAATCCGTCCCATTCCACGGGCGCCGAGCTCGACCCAGCCGACTTCGACCCGGACGTTCCCGATGCCGCACAGCCGGCGAGTACCAGAAGCAGCACGGCAAAGAACCAGCGTCTCATATCACGTCCTCCCGGGACGGCCGATCCGCCCAATAGCGTGGCAGGGCCAGAGGTATCGTGGCACGGCCGGGACGACGAATTTCAGTAGGTTACGGTAGGTTACGTGAGGGTTCAGCGCCCATGGTCAACGCCCAGGCATAGTGGGCGATCCGCCCGTTCTCGGGGTCGATGCCGGCCCAGGACAGGCCGGCGCAGATTTTCGCCGGCCCCGCCGAAACGAATTCAACGACGGCAAGGTAATGGTCACGCCGCTTTAACATGCGATTATTGGCACAAATCAGGACGGCCGACCAGTAGATTACTGTAATCTACTTCTGGCCCCTTTCTCCCCATGCAACCGTCACCTCTGTTGAACAGAAGCACGCTGTTCAAGACAGCCGCGTTCCAAGGAGAGAAGCGATGAGGATGCCCCTGACGTTCGCGGCGGCGATGCTCGCCCCGGCGATTTTGCTCACTGCCTGCGCAGATCAGAAACCGCAACAGCTGCAGGGCATGTCGGGCCCGGCGATGAGCGAGCGCGATATCGGCGGCCGACCCACCCTCGCCTATATCGCGCCGGGCACGGACTTCCGGAAATACAAGCGCTTCATCCTCGAGCCGGTGACCGTCTATCGCGGATCCGATGCCCAGTTCGGCGAGGCGACGGAGGCCGACAAGCAGCAATTGGCCCAATACATGCACAGCACTTTCGCCAGCGCGCTGGGTCCACGCTATATCGTGACGAAAGCCAGGCCGGACGCGGCCCGCCTCCATCTGACCTTGGCGGGCCTGGAAGATTCGACCCCGGTCGTCGGCACGGTGAGCCACGTGCTGCCCGCCGGCCTGGTGATGAACCTGGTGAACGAACAATCCGGCCAGCCCGGCAGCTTCTCCGCCGCCGTGATCATCGCCGGTGAGCTGCGTGACTCCCAGACCAACAAGCTGGAGGCCAGCTTCGTCCAGAAACGCTTCCCCGACGCCATGGATATCACCTCTACGCTGACATCGCGCGACGGGCAGAAGGCGGCGATCCAGGAGACCGCCAACACCTTCCGCGCCCGCGTCGACAAGATCCAGTCGGGCGGATCGGCCACCGAGTAACAGCCCGCGGATCCCAGCGGACGCGGGACCTGACCCCCGCGCCCACCAGCCGGCCGTTTTCCCCTCCCGGACCGGCTGACGACTTGGCTCCCTGCTCCTGCCAGGGGGCCAATTTTTTGGCGCCCATACCACCGACATGGCGCGTAGGTTACCGTAATCTACTGTCGCCGTTCTCTCGCAGGGCACAGTCTTTCCGCTCGTCAGCCCCATGCGGAAAGAGGGAACGATGCAGCCTGTCCGATTTATCTTCGTGGCCTTCACGATCCTGACAGCCGCCGCGGCTTCCCCTCATTCACTGCAGGCGCAGACGGGCGGAGAATACGAGTTCAAAAACGGCTATCCGACGCCGGCAACCATCCAAAAAGCCTATGACGACGCCGACTTGGCTCGCGCTATTCAGGCCTACAAGTTCTTCTATCCGACCGTCTCCGGCGCGGCCATTGTGCAAGGCAATACGGATATCGGCATTCTGCCGAATAAGGTGTTCGGCGTGCTCGACACCCTGCCCCGCCATGTCATTTTCACTCCCAACTCCGACACCCCGTATGGGCCGATCTCGCTCGATCTGTCCAAGTGGCCCATGGTTCTGGAGCTTCCTCCCGGACCGCTCATCGTCGTGGCGCTGGACGTCAATTAGCGATGGGTTGCGGATATGGGGGTGCCAGGCCCGGACGCAGGTAAAGGCGGCAAGCATCTGCTGCTACCGCCGGGATATGCAGGAGAGGTCCCCGCCGGGTACCACGCCTGGAAATCGACCACTAACAACCTGATCGTCGGCGTCAGGTCGCTGCCGGTCGGCGGCGACGTAAAGGGCGCGATGGACCGTATCCGCACGATCAAGGTCCATCCCCTGAATCCCGGTCCCGACTGGCGGGAGCCGGAATGGAAGGACCTGACGGCAATGCCGCAGGACACGACGCCGCTGCGCTGGGAGACCAACCTCAAATACTGGGAAGCGCTGCAGCACGTCATAGATACCGAGCCGCCATTCGACGAATACCGCCCCTATTACGGCGACCTTGCGGTGCTCGGGATCGCCAAGGGAAAGCCATTCGCGCCGGACGAACGGATGAAGGCTATCCTGGTGAAGGCGGCGCAGACGGCGAACGCTCAGATGCGGGTTCAATCCTTCGCCGACCGGCGGCCCGATCGTGTCGTATGGACCGACCGGAAGTGGGAGTGGGCTGGGCTGCGTCCGGAGAACGGCGACTTCGCGACGCCATCCTATATCGACATGGATGCGCGCGAAGTCTGGTACTATCAGGCGATCGGCGCCTCGCCCGCCATGTTCAGGCGGGGCGCGGGGGCCGGGTCGGTCTATTGGCTGGGCGTTCGCGATGCGGCCGGCGCCTATCTCGACGGCGGCAAGACCTACAAGCTGACGGTGCCGCTGCCGGTCCCGGCCAAGCTGTTCTGGTCGGTCACGGTCTATGACAACGGCACCCGCAGCGAGGTCGCCACCGATCAGGGGCACGCGGCACTCCGCTCGATGTTCGAGTTGAAGGACGTAAGAGGTGCGTCCACCGACCTCTATTTCGGCCCCAAGGCCCCGGCAGACGGGACGGCCCGCTGGATCAAGACGATCCCCGGAAAGGGATGGTTCGTCTATTTCCGCGTCTACGGGCCGGACCAAGCTGCCTTCGACGGCTCGTGGAAGCCGGGAGATTTCGAGGAAGTCCGGTGAAGGAGATAGCCTCGTGAAACCCTCCGCGTTCGCGCTTTTCGGCTTGGCGCTGGCCGTCGCCGGGCCAGCTTGGGCCGACCAATCATCCGACGGGATTGCCCGCCAAATGATCGAGCGCCGCGCGGTGGAGGCGGTGATCTGGGGCATGCCGGCGGTCAATTACGACCTGATGCTGCAGGAGATGCTGACCAAGACGCCGGGCAAGGTCGGCCAGGTGATCTATTGGGGAAAACCGCTCGACTGGCACAACCAGACGCTGACCCCCAATCCCGACGCGCTTTATTTCATGACGTTCTTCAACACGAAGGACGGGCCGGTCGTGCTCGACCTGCCGCCGAGCGACGCGCAGGCGTCGTTCAACGGCAATATCGTCACGCTGTGGCAGATGCCGCTCGAGGATGCTGGGCTGCTGGGGGCCGACAAAGGCAAGGGTGGGAAATACGTCATCCTGCCGCCGGGCTATGCCGGCCCGAAGCCGGCCGGCGATTACGTGCTGCAGTCCGATACGTTCGGCAACTACGCGCTGATCCGCTCGAACCTCAAGAGCCACAGCGATGCCGATGTTGCCAAGGCCATCGCCTATGGCAGGAAAGTGAAGGTCTATCCGCTTTCCCAGGCAGCCAATCCGCCAGCCACGGTCTTCACCGACGTGAAGGACGTGATGTTCGATTCGACGATCAAATACGATGCCAGCTTCTTCGAACATCTGGACCGCGTCATGCAGGCCGAGCCCTGGTTCGACCGAGACCGTGCGATGATCGATCAGCTGAAGTCGGTCGGGATCGAGAAGGGCAAGCCCTTCGCCCCTGATGCGGCGACCAAGGCGTTGCTGACCTCAGCCGCCGAAGAAGCCCACGCCTGGCTGGAGAAGCGCTACGACGCCGGCCTGCCGCCCTTCTTTTCGCCCACCAGCCGGTGGACTTTCCCGGCGCCTCCCGATCTCGTCAAGGAGGGACAGGCGGGATTCACCGATCCGAACGCCTATCCTGTCGATAGCCGCGGCATGGCCTATTCCTACGCCTATATCGGCATCAAGCGGCTTGGGGCCGGCCAGTTCTATCTGATCTCGATCCGCGACAAGGACGGCGGCGCCTATGATGGTGGGCGGAATTACCGCCTGCGCGTGCCGCCCAAAGCACCGATCGAGCAATATTGGTCGGTGACCGCCTACGACCGCGAGACGCATGCCCTGATCCGCAACATGCCGCGCGCCAGCCGCTCGTCGCAGATTCCGGAGATGCAGAAGAATGCAGATGGATCGATCGACCTCTATTTCGGCCCGAAGGCGCCGGCGGGACAGGAAGCGAACTGGATCCCGACCGATCCGGCGCGCAAGTTCGAGCTGATGTTCCGCGCCTACGGGCCGACCAAGGAATTCTTCGAAAAGGCCTGGGTCCTGCCCGACGTGGAGAAGGTGACCGTGCAGTAGCCGGGGCGATGATCCACGGACTAAGGTTCGCCAAGTGGGGCTTGCGGCCGTTCATCTTCAGCATGTTCCTGAACGGCGCATGGAAGTTCCCACAGGCCCAAGCGTCTAGCTGATCCGCCCGTAAGTTACCGTAAGCTACTGCCGCCGTCGTCCGATCTGGCCCAATCTTCCCCTGCCCGCGATGTGAAAGGGAAGAATAATGAAACCTCTGCAAACGGCTTTTGCCGCCATAACGCTGGCCGCGCTTTCGACGCAGGCCCGTGCCGTCACCGAGGACAATTTCCTCGCCAAGACCACCGGCGACGTGATCGCGCTGTGCTCTCCCACGGAGAGTGATTCCATGAAGACCGCAGCGATCAATTTCTGCCACGGCTTCGTGGTCGGCGCCTATCGCGTGCTGGCGCAGCAGGACGAGGCGCTCGGAGCCAGCAAGCCGTTCTGCCCGCCCGCCACGCTTCCCAGCCGCAATGAGGCGATCGCCAATTTCATCCAATGGGCAAAGTCCAACCCGTCAGTGAACGCCCTGCCACCGACCGATGGCATGCTGAAGTTTCTGATGGCCAATTATCCGTGTGGCAAATAGGGCCGCGCGGCAGATAGGGGACGACGACATGAAAAATCTCATCGCGGTTGCACTCTCCTCCACCCTGCTGGCGGGCTGCGCCGGCATGACCGACACGCAGCAACGGGCGACTACCGGAACGCTCGCGGGCGCCGGCGTGGGCGCGGTGGCGGGCGCCATCGGCGGCAATGCCGGGCTGGGCGCGGTGGCCGGCGCGGGCGCGGGCCTGGTCGGCGGACTGCTGGTCGACCATGCCAAGAAATCGGAAGACGCCGCCTACAAGCAGGGCTATTCGGCCGGCAAATCCGGCGGCTGATCCCCCCTCTCCGGGACAGGCCGATGAAAGCCATTTCCAGGCTGCTCTGTGCGGGCAGCGTCTCTGTTCTATTGGCCGGATGCCAGGCCTCGCAGGTGGTGGTGAACGCCCCCCTGCCGACGGACGCCGCCAAACAGCCGGTCTATAGCGGCGGCTTCAGCCTGCCCGAGCTGCTCAAGACCCCAACGGCGTGATCATCCTTGCCCTTGGTGGCCGACCCGGAGGTGCGCAGGCGGCTGCAGGCGATCCCGACTGGCCTCACCATTCCTGACAAGGATGTGGACCTGCTGGTGGAATGGGGCGAACGCCTGGTGGTCGAGAACCCGGACATCCGCGCGGCGATCTCCGGCCTCGGTGCGGGCCCGGCGCATACGGTCGCGGCGGGAGGGTCCTGACCGGGGTAGTCAACTGTAACTTACTTTGCCCCGCCGCTGGCACGGTATCTATTCCTAACCGAACGCCATGTGCTTGGGAGGCAAAGGATCGAGGCGGACCAAGCGGTGGAGACATGAACGCGCATCGACAGCTAGGTGCCCGGCGGCAATGCAGACTGACCCAAAACGATATCTGATGCGGCGCTTCCCCTACCTCGACAAGGCCATCGAGGGCAGGTTTGCGGCCAGCGCCGAGTTTCGCTCGCTGTGCGGCGACTACGTCGATGCGACGGAGGCGCTCGAACGGCTCGAGGATTCGCTGGACCCCGTGGTCCACAACCGCATCGTCGAGTATCGCAAGCTGGTCCGCAATCTCGAGGCGGAAATCCTGGTCGAACTGTACCGGGAGATTGATTCGTAGCCTCGGCGCGGCGCGTTCGCTCGTCAGCCAATTGACCATAGGTGTCAACCGGTCGCATCCCGGCATTCCCACCTTGAGATTGCGAACATAATTGTTCACAATTCAAGACTGCGTGGAGGTGTTGGATGATCTTTCGGGTGCGCGAACGTCAGATGAGCTATGGCCGGCCGATCGGCATCGTCACCCTGGATGAGAAGATACCCTGCCCGCCCGGCACGCCGGGAAATCCCACCACCTTTTCCCATCCCGTGATCTATGAGGTGGTGAAGGGTGCCGATATCGAGAGCCTGATCGGCCTCAACAATCCCGATAGCGAACCGGCGTTCCTGACGGCCGCGCAGGCGTTGGTCGACAAGGGTGTCGCGGCGATCGCCGGCAATTGCGGGCTGATGATCGTCCATCAAGCCGCGCTGGCCAGGGCCTTGCCGGTGCCGGTGCTGATGTCGAGCCTCGTGCAGCTGCCGATGGTCTCGACGATGCTGGGACCGCGCAAACGGATCGGGATCATGGCCTCCAGCCGGCGCAACCTGAAGGCCGAACATCTGGTTCTGGCGGGCGCCGCCGATATCCCGGTCCCCATCGCCACCATGGATGGCTGTCCGCATTTCCGGGCCGGGATGAGCGGCGCGGGCGACCTCGATTTCGACAAGGTCGAGGCCGAGGTCGCGGAGGTCGCCCGGGGCCTGGTTGCCGAATATCCCGATATCGGCGCGATCGTCTTCGAATGCGTCGACCTGCCGCCCTATGCCTATGCGGTGCAGGAGGCGACCGGCCTGCCGGTCTACGACATCACGACCCTGATCAATCATACGCTCGGCGCGGTGGTGCGCCGCCGCTTTGCCGGGGTTTACTGACGCTTGGTGTTCCGGCACCGTTACGGGATGCGCCCAGCCTGGAAGGCGGAACTCGCCCTCGTTTTTCGCCATCTGGACCACAGGACCTTCGTCGCGGAACGCCGCCATGAGGGGCCGCTGGTCGTGCAGAAGCCGCTCTATCCCGAGGGGCCGGGCATCTGCCATTCCGTGCTGGTCCATGCGCCGGGCGGGATCGCCGGCGGCGATTCCCTGGCGCTCGATTTGAGACTCGAACGTGATGCGCGGACGCTGATCACCACCCCGGCAGCGACCAAGTGGTACAAGGCCGACGGCCGTGTCGCCCGGCAGATCACGCACATGACCGTACGCTCGGGCGCGGTGCTGGAATGGCTGCCGCTGGAATCGATCCTGTTCGACGAGGCCGACACCGTGATCGGTGCGACAGTGGCGCTGGAAGATGACGCCGTCTTCGCCGGATGGGAGATCGCCTGCCTGGGCCGCCGCGCCTCCGGCGAGAGCTTCCGGCAGGGTGCACTGCGGCAATCGCTTGAAATATCGCGCGACGGACGGATGATCTGGAACGACCGGCTGGCGCTCGTGGGCGGCGACCGGATGCTGGTTTCACCGGCGGGGCTGGGCGGCCATCATGTCGCTGGGTCGATGGTGGTGGCCGGACCGGGCGCATTGCCCGCGGACCTGCAGGACTCCTGCCGAAACCTTGCGCCGCAAAGCGGCGAAGGGCGCGTCACGGCGCTGCCCGAGATCGTCTCCGCCCGCTATCTGGGCGGCAGTGCCGAGCATGCGAAGAACTATTTCGAATCCATTAGGCAAGTGCTCAGACCTTGGTATGCTGCACTGCACGCGCACCGGCCCAGAATCTGGGACAGCTAAATCTGGGACAGCTAGAGGATCTTCATGGAACTGACGCCTCGGGAAATCGACAAGCTGCTGGTCTTCACGGCCGCCCTGGTGGCCGAACGGCGCAAGGCGCGGGGGCTCAAGCTCAACTATCCCGAGGCGGTCGCCTTCATCACCGCCGCCATCCTGGAAGGCGCCCGAGACGGCCGGACTGTGGCCGAGCTGATGGGCTATGGCGCCACCATCCTGAGCCGCGCGGAGGTGATGGAGGGCGTGGCCGAGATGATCCCGGAAATCCAGGTCGAAGCCACCTTCCCCGACGGCACCAAGCTGGTGACCGTCCATAACCCGATCCCGTGAGGCCGGCATGATCCCAGGCGAAATTCTGGCCGAACCGGGCGAGATCGAACTCAATGCCGGGCGCGAGGCGATAACGATCGAGGTCGCCAATACCGGGGACCGGCCGATCCAGGTCGGCTCCCACTATCATTTCTTCGAAACGAACGAAGCCTTGAGCTTCGACCGGCAGGCCGCATACGGCATGCGGCTGGACATCGCCTCCAGCACGGCGGTGCGGTTCGAGCCGGGGCAGACGCGGACGGCGCGGCTGATCCCCTATGCGGGGGACCGCAAGGTCTATGGCTTCCAGGGCAAGGTGATGGGGGCGCTGTCATGAGCCTCAGGATTTCCCGCCAGGCCTACGCCGAGATGTACGGCCCGACCGTCGGCGACCGGGTGCGGCTGGCCGATACCGGCCTGTTCGCCGAGGTCGAGCAGGATTTCACCCTCTATGGCGAGGAGGTGAAGTTCGGCGGCGGCAAGGTGATCCGTGACGGCATGGGCCAGGGGCAGTGCGTTGCCGCCGCATGTGCCGACACGGTCATCACCAACGCGCTGATCATCGACCATTGGGGCATCGTCAAAGCCGATATCGGCATCAAGAACGGACTGATCTCTGGCATCGGCAAAGCCGGCAATCCGGATATCCAGCCCGGGGTCACCATTCAGATCGGCGCCGGGACCGAGGTGATCGCCGGCGAGGGCATGATCGTCACCGCCGGCGGCATCGATACCCATATCCACTTCATCTGCCCGCAGCAGATCGACGAAGCTTTGATGAGCGGCGTCACCACCATGATCGGCGGCGGCACGGGACCTGCGACCGGCACCTTTGCCACCACCTGCACGCCCGGCCCCTGGCACATCCACCGGATGCTGCAATCGGCCGACGCCTTCCCGATGAATCTGGGCTTCCTCGGCAAGGGCAATGTCAGCCTGCCCGACCCGCTGCGCGAGCAGGTGACAGCCGGCGCCATCGGGCTGAAACTGCACGAGGACTGGGGCACCACGCCAGCCGCCATCGACAACTGCCTGTCGGTGGCCGAGGAGATGGACATCCAGGTCGCCATCCATACCGACACGCTGAACGAATCCGGCTTCGTCGAGGCGACCCTGGCCGCCTTCAAGGGCCGCGCCATCCACACCTTCCACACAGAGGGCGCCGGCGGCGGCCATGCGCCGGACATCATCAAGGCGGCGGGGCAGGCCAACGTGCTCCCCTCCTCCACCAACCCGACCCGGCCCTACACCGTCAACACGATCGACGAGCATCTCGACATGCTGATGGTGTGCCACCACCTGGACCCGGCCATCGCCGAGGACATCGCCTTCGCCGAAAGCCGCATCCGGCGCGAGACCATCGCCGCCGAGGACATACTCCACGACATGGGCGTGTTCTCGATGATGTCGTCGGACAGCCAGGCGATGGGCCGCGTTGGCGAGGTGATCATCCGCACCTGGCAGACCGCCCATAAGATGCGCGAGCAGCGCGGTTCGCTGGAGGGCGATCCGACGCGCAGCGACAACAACAGGATCAAGCGCTATATCGCCAAATACACGATCAACCCGGCAATCACCCACGGCATCGCCCACCTGGTCGGCTCGATCGCGGTCGGCAAGCTGGCCGACCTCGTCCTGTGGAAGCCCGGCTTCTTCGGGGTGAAACCGTCGCTGATCCTGAAAGGCGGCTCGATCGCCGCCGCGGCGATGGGCGACCCCAACGCCTCGATCCCGACGCCGCAGCCCGTCCGCTACCGCCCGATGTTCGGCGCGTTCGGCGGCGGGCTGAAGACCTCGGTGACGTTCGTTTCCGGGGCTGCGCTGGACAATCCGGAGGTTACGGCGCTGGGCCTGGCAAAGCCGCTGCATGCGGTGAAGGATACGCGCACAGTGCGTAAGGCGGACATGATCCACAATAGCGGCCAGCCGGTGATCGAGGTCGATCCCGAGACCTATCTGGTCAAGGCCGACGGCGTGCCGCTGATCTGTGAACCGGCAAGCGTGCTTCCGATGGCGCAGCGGTATTTTCTGTTCTGATGCTGACGATCACCGAACGCATCGCCGGCGAAGGCCCGGCCGACGACAAACTCACCCTGCCCTTCGACCAACGGCAGAAGAGCCGCCTGCGTGTCACGCTCGACTCCGGTGACGAGGCCGCGGTGAATGTCGAGCGCGGCGCCGTCCTGCGCGGCGGCGATCGGCTGCGAGCTTCCGATGGGCGCAGTATCCAAGTCGTCGCGGCGAAGGAGCCGCTGACCCTGGTCACCGCGACCGAGCCGCGCAACCTGATGCGTGCCGCCTATCACCTGGGCAACCGCCATATCCCGCTGCAGATCGGGCTCGGCTGGATCCTGATGGAGCAGGATCATGTGCTGGAGCATATGCTGGAGGGGCTGGGCGTGCAGGTGCGCCATGAGATGGCCCCGTTCGAGCCCGAGGCCGGCGCATATGGCGGCGGACATCGCCATGGCGATCATGAGCATGGGCACGGGCATGATCATTCCCACGACCACGGCCACTCGCACGGGCATGGACATGGACATCATCACCACAGCCACGATTGACGCCCAGGCGCTGGGGCGCCTGCTGCGGCTGGCGAGCCCGATGCTGCCGGTGGGCGCCTACTCCTATTCGGGTGGGCTGGAGGCGGCGATCGAAAGCGGGATCGTGCATGATCCCGCCAGCACCGAGACCTGGGTCCAGGATGTGCTCGACCTCTATCTCGCCCGCTTCGAGCTGCCGATCCTGTGGCGGATGCAGCGCGCCTGGGCCGACGGCGAGGTGCCGGCGGACTGGAACGACCGCTTCCGCGCCGGGCGCGACACGGCGGAGGGACTGGCCGAGACGCTGCAAATGGGCGGCTCGCTGGTACTGCTGATGTCCGATCTCGGCGAGTTCCCGGCCGACGCCTTGGCGCGGCTGAAGGCGACTGCACCGGTGACTTTTCCCCTCGCCTATGCCTTCGCCGCTGCCCATTGGGCGATCCCGGCGGAGGCAGCCTTGCAGGCCTATGCCTGGTCCTGGGCGGAGAACCAGGTGGCGGCAGCGATGAAGGCAGTGCCGATCGGGCAAGTGGCGGGGCAGCGCATCCTGGCCGCCGTGGCCCGCGATATCCCAAAAATAGTCGCCCGTGCGGCCACGCTCCCCGACGAAGACATCAGCAATTTCGCGCCAGGCCTGACCCTGGCGGCGATCCGGCACGAGACCCAGTATTCCCGGCTTTTCCGTTCATGAGGCCAATCTTCCCACGAGGACTTTGAGATGAACACCACCAGCGACCCGCTCCGTGTCGGCATCGGCGGTCCCGTCGGCTCCGGCAAGACCGCTCTCACCCTCGCGCTGTGCAAGCGGCTGCGCGACGAATACAACATCGCCGTCGTCACCAACGACATCTATACCCGCGAGGACGCCGAGTTCCTGACCCGCAACGGCGCGCTGGCGCCGGAGCGCATCGTCGGGGTCGAGACGGGCGGCTGTCCGCACACCGCGATCCGCGAGGACGCCTCAATGAACCTGGCGGCGGTCGCCGATCTCTGCGGCCGCTTCGACGGACTGGACATCGTCTTCGTCGAGAGCGGCGGCGACAACCTGGCCGCCACCTTCAGCCCGGAACTGTCGGACCTGACGCTCTATGTCATCGATGTCGCCGCCGGCGAGAAGATCCCGCGCAAGGGCGGGCCCGGCATCACCAAGTCCGACCTCCTGATCATCAACAAGATCGACCTCGCCCCGATGGTCGGCGCCTCGCTCGAGGTCATGGACCGCGACGCCAAACGCATGCGCGGCGAGCGGCCCTTCGTCTTCACCAACCTGAAGATCGATCAGGGGCTGGAGGATGTAGTGCGGTTTATCGAGACGAAGGGGCTGATGCGGCACTGATGCCGCACAGCCGCAGTGTCGCGGCGGTCAGGCTGCCTTCCGGATCGGCCAACTCGTCCATGATGGAAAAATGGTTGGCCCCCGGCACGGTCAGGTCCCAGCCGGGCAGCCGGGCGGCGACCCAACGCGCGTAATAATCCCGCGTCTGCCGCCGCAGCTCCGGCAGCTCGTCCTCGCCGACCGCGAAGCAGACGGGCGCGGCCTTGGCCGGCAGGTTGAGGATCGGGGAATTCCGCAGCGCCATGTCCCGGTTCATCCCGATCACCTGGTTCAGCCGGGTCAGCCGGATCGGTTCCAGCTCATAGAGGCCGCTGATCAGCAGCGCACCCTTCACATCCGGCCGTCCCGCCAGCATTGCTGCCAAATGCGCGCCCGCCGAGCTGCCGGCGACGACCAGGCGCTCCGGATCGGCGTCATAGACCGGCAGGCGCGGAACCAGCCAATCGACCGCCGCGTGCATCTCGGCGACGATGCCGTCGAGGGCAATATTCGGGCACAGCGTGTATTCGACCGCGGCAACATTGATGTCATGCGCCAACGGTCCGCGTGCGACGAAGCTTTCTTCCTCCTTGTCGCACCATTGCCAATAGCCGCCATGGATGAAGAGGACGGTGGGCCGCCCTGCTGTCGGCGCGGGGAAGAAATCCAGGCGCTGGCGCGGCGCGGGGCCATAGCGTAGATCGCGATGAACCTTGGCTTGCCCATACAAGGCCGTGCTGTCGGCGGCCCAACGGGCAAGATGGTCGGCATAGTCGGCGACATGGCCGCGATTGTCGTAGGCGCGGTCAAGCTCCGCCTGGGTCATGCCGCGATAGATGACCCCTGCCCCGGCCATCAGTTGCGAAAACGCGCGGCCGCCATCTCATAGAACTCCAGGCTCGTCGTATAGCCGGGGTCCCAATAGAGCTCCTTGGCGAACTTGGTGGTGATCTTGTCGACGGTCGCCTGGATGGCAGCGATCTTCTCGGCCGGCCAGCCATGCTCCCTTGCATATTCAAGGCCCAGGTCGGCGCGCGGCGTCAGATAGCCTTCCAGCGCCGATTTCTCTGCCGCATACGCCCCGCCCATATACCAGTCGATGAAGGCCAACGCCTTGTCGACCGTGCCGCGATCCTTGGCCTGGGCCGGGATCATCAGGTTTTGCGACCACTTGTCATAACCCTCGACCGCGTAGGCAAGCGCCACGTCCAGCCCCTTGGCCTGGGCCTCGCGCGCGGCAGGCTCCCAGCAGCTCATCGCCAACACCTCGCGATTCTCCAGCAGCTGCACCTGCTCGTCATAGGACTTGTAGAGCGAGCGGAACTGCCCAGCTTTTTTCCGCTCGATCAGAAAGTTGGCGACGCTGTCGCATTCGCTCCGGGTCATCGTGGCGATGTCCTTGATGTCGAGCAGCTTGTTGTACTTCAGATAGATGGCGCAATAAGGTATAGAGTAAAGGCCGATATCGAGCCCGACCTTCCCCAACGTGCGCTTGTCGTCGAACAGCAGCTTCCACGATACCTCGGCCGGCGCATCGGGCTCGCCCAGTTCCTTCCAGAAATAGCAGAAGCCATCGGCGTTGATCTGGAACGGGATGGACCAGACATTCTGGCCGTCCTTGGTGAAGGGCGTGGCGCTGCGCACGACAGGCGAAGTGCCGGCCCAGTGCTTCAGCTTAGCCGTCTCGATCGGCAGCAGCATCCCCTGGTCGATCAGCATCTCATAGGTGCCGCTGAGGCAGGTGACGATGTCGAAATCGTCGCCGGCATCGTTGGCGATCATTTCATGCAGGAAGACGCCGACATCGTCGCCGACCGGCGTCCATTCGACCTTGAGCCCTGTTTCCTTCTCGAATTCGCTCCAGTCATTAGGCGGCCCGTTGGAGATGCCGAGCACGCGGACGACATTGTCGTTGGGCGGCTTGGCTCTGGCCCGCCGGGTGCGCGGGAGCAGCGTCTCGCCGGCGGCGGCGGCAGCGATCGCCGCCCCCGCCCCTTGCATGAACCGGCGGCGGTCGAATGGCCGGCGCGTCAGGATGTTGTTGCTGCCCATCGTCCCGTCCTTTGACGCGTTGGGGGCCGCCGGCGTTTTCGCCGGTCGGCCCCCCGCCCCTCAGGCCTCTCTTAGAACTTCATCGAACCCCTGAGCCCGACCGTCAGCGGACGCAGCGTGTAGCCTTCCGACGTGAAGTTGATCGCGGGCCGCTGGATGATCTTCTGATTGTTGCCCAGGTTCTTGCCATAGAGGCTGACCTCGTATGGACCGGTGGTCACGCCCAGGCTGCCGTTTACAACGCTATAGTGCGGCGCGTTATAGGCGGGGTCGGTTTCCGAGAAGGCGCCCTTCGACGAGCCGACCAGGTCGTAATCGGCACGGATAAACGCATCCATCTGGTCGTTGATCGCGAAGTCGTAATCGGCGCTGAACACGAACGTGTATTTCGGCACGTTCAGCACGTCCTGCCCGACCCGAGCGGTCTGCGAATTCGGGCTGTCGGTGATGACCGCCCGCGTGACATCACCGCTGAGGCCCAGGGTCAGTTGCGGCGTGACCAGTGCCCGCACCTCGAATTCACCGCCATAACTTTCAGCCGAACCGAAGTTCTGGGTGATCGAGGCGCCGCATTCAGGCAGGTTGATCTGCTGCTGGATATTGTCCCAATTGATGTAGAAGGCATCGGCATTGACCGTCACCCGGTTGTCGAGCAGGCGGCTTTTGGCGCCAGCCTCATAGCTCCACAATTTGTCGGGGCCATATTTGGTCGGCCTGTCGGAGATTCCAAACTCCCGCAGATTGTCTCCGCAAACCGAACTGGAAACGGGGCCGGTGGGCCCGCCCAGCCGAAAGCCCTTCGAGATCGTGCCATAGACCGAGACGTCTTCGTTGACCGTGTAATCCAGCGAGAATTTCGGGGTGAAGGCGTAAGTGTCAGTTTGCGCCGTAAATGGGAAGACGTTGCCGAACGACAGGATGCCGAAGCTGTTCCGGAAGTAGTTCTGCGTCGCATATTCGTAACGCATTCCGACAGTGCCCTTCAGGTCCGGCAAGAAATTGTAGTCGGCCTGAGCGAAGACCGCATATTGCTGCTGGTCGAGCCACTGATTATCGCCATAGAGCATGTCTTTCGCGTAAGAGATGAAAGGCAGGTTCTCGTTGCCGGGGATCGCGTGCTGGGCGGTATTGCTGATCACCGATTGCGGGCTCTGGATACCGAAGCCATAGATATCCTTGAACGCGGCACTGAAACCCGGCGCCGGCTCGAAATCGTCGCGGGCCTGCCGCTGGTTCTCGAAATAGAAGCCGGTGATCCATGTGAGGGCGTTGCCGAACAAGGTCGCGTCCTTTGAGGTCAGGCGAATTTCCTCCGATTCCTGCCAGGTGCGGTCGTTGCGGTGCACCGGGGACGGGACGTTGCCGAGGATCTCATCGTTCTGCTTCTGATGCGCGGAGAACACGCCGCCGGCGGGGTCCAGAAAGAATTGGGCAACGGCCAAGCTGTTGAATGCGGTGCCATCGTCCTGGAAGTCGAAGTCGCGCTGGAAGAAGCCCGTCGCCGAGGTCAGCGTGAAATCCTCAAAATCCTTCTCGATCGTCAGGCTGGGAATGAAGACGTTGTCCGTGGTCGGCTCGTCCACCGGCTTATTCTGATTGAAGGTTCCCAGCGCAGGGTAAAAGACCGGCGTGTCGGCGGTGTGGTCGTGCTGGTAGAACATCGCCAGAGTGGCCGACAGCGTATCGTCGATCTGCAGTTTCGAGGTGAAACGGAAAGCGGTCCAGCGTTCGGTATTGGTGCCCGATTGCAAAAGCTGGCCGTTCCCGTTCGGATTGAAGTGATCGATATAGCCGCTGTTGTAGCCGGACTGGGCCGAGAAGCGCAGGCCCAGCTTGTCCGGCACGACCGGCAGGTTGACCGTACTGTCGAGGCTGTAATTCACGCCGCCGTGATCGGTGCCCGACAGGTCCGCGTTAACGTCGCCGGAATAATTCTGGAGGTCGACTTTCTTGCTGATGAACCGCAGGTTGCCGCCCATCGAGCTGGCGCCGAACAGCGTGCCCTGGGGTCCGCGCAGCACCTCGACGCGGTCGAAGTCGAGGAATTTCGGCTCAGCCGAACCGTCATAAAGATTGCCCTGGGTGATCGACACCTCGTCCATGTAGACCGACACGGTCGACGAGCCGGATACCGAGCTGATGCCGCGGATATTGATGTTGGTCGTGCCGGGACCGACCGGCCCGCCCGAGACGGTTGCGCCGGCATTGAACGACACACCGGGAAGCGCGCGGGTGATATCCTGGAAATTATCGATATGCCGTTCCTGAAGCGCCGCGCCGGTCAGCACCGAGATCGAGGCCGGAACCTTAGTCAGGTCTTCCGTCCGCTTCTGCGAGGTGACGACGATTTCTTCCAGTCCGCCCGATCCCGCGCCCGATGCGGCAGTCGCCTGAGCGGCCTGTTGGGCCAAGGCGAAGCTGCTGGTCATCTGCCCGAATGCGGCCACGGCCACGAGCAATCTGAGTTGACCGGGAGAAGTACGCATTATCTGACCTCGCTTCGCTGGTTGTCTTTTGCCCTCGACCGCGGTCCGTCCGTTCCGAAAGCGGACCGCAGCTGTGTCGATTGTGCGCTGCAAAAGGCGTGCCATCCGCGAGGTAGCGAGAATCCGCGGGATTGCCTGCTTTTTACGCAAACCGATTGATCAACAAACAGGCAGATCGTGAGCAAGTGGCGAAAAAATAGACAACAATACGAATATGGATTGTTAACAATATGGGGCAGACAGGAAACACCTGGACGGGGAGGCCAGCGGGTTGTCTGGACCGCACTTCATATCGGCGGTCCGGTGCCGCGAGGCGCGGCTATATGCGCGGTTCAGGCCGTTGCGGCCGAACCTGCCCGAGGCGCGAGCCTCAGGACTTTTCCGCCTCCAGGGAGACATGGGCGCTGACGATCCGCCAACCATTGGCGGTCCTGACCCAGGTCTGGCTCTGCCGGCCGATCCGTGGCTCGCCGGTGCGGTGGAATTCAGTGTTCGCTGTTGCGAAATCGTGGCCGAATGTCGTGATGATCGTGTTGGCCAGCACCCGCTTGGGCGAGCCGCCCGTCCGCGCCTGGCGGAAGGCGGCGATGGCGTCGTAGCCGTAGAGCCGCTCGCCGACGCCGTAGCGGAGCGTGAGCGGCGAGTTCCAGAACAGCGCGTCCAGGGTTGCAGTATCGTTCGCCAGCAGCGCCGTCTCATAGCGCTCGAACTCCGCCGCCACCTCGGCCACGACAAGGGGATCGTTAACGATCACGGCCCCTCCTTCGGCACTGGCGCCGATACCACACCGTCGCGCTCGAGCTGGGCGGCGACGCGCAGCGCCACCTCCTCTGCCCAAGCCGGCGCGATGATCTGGATGCCAACCGGCAGGCCGCCCGGCATATCGACCGGCACGGTCACGACCGGCAGGCCGATGAAGCTGATCGGCTGGGTATAGATGCCGACATTGGGCCGAAGCGGCACTTCGCGATCGCCCAGTATCAGGGTCGTCTGGTCGAGCCGCGGCGCGGCGCTGGGCGTGGCCGGAGCGATCAGCACGTCGACCGTGTCGAACATCGCCCGCAGTTGGTCGCGGAACGCCAAGCGTACCTGCCGGACCCGGTCGATTACCGAAGCCGGCAGTAGGGCACCGGCGAAGAAACGGTCGCGGGTAGCGGGGTCGAAGTCCTGCGGGCGGGCGCGCAAATTGTCCAGATGCAACGCCGCTCCGCTGGCGGTGGTCAGGCAAAAGGCCGCGGCGCGGGCCTCGGCAACCCCGGTGAGAGTCATGGTCTGCTTGGCATCCAGCGCCTCGGCGATGCGCCCGAGAGCGGCCAGGACATCCGGCTGCGCCCCATCCTGGAACCAGCCGTCCAGCACGCCGGCGCGCAGACCCGCGATCGGCTGGTCGAGCGTGCCGCGCGTCGGCTGCACCGGGCGCTGCAGGCAGAAGCTGTCGGCCGCGTCGGGTCCCTGCATCAGGTCATAGGCCAGCGCGAGATCGCGCACCGAACGGGCGAAGGGGCCGACATGGTCCAGCTCATGGACGAACGGATAGGCGCCGGCGCGCGACAGCCGCCGCAAGGTCGGCTTCAGGCCGAAAATCCCGCAAAAGGCTGCCGGCACGCGGATCGAGCCGTTGGTGTCTGAGCCGAGGGCGAGCGGCACAACCCGAGCAGCGACAGCAGCCGCCGAACCGCCCGACGAACCACCGGCCGACCGCGCCAGGTCGTGCGGATTGTGGGTATCGCCGTAATGCGCGTTCTGGGTGGTGAAGCCATAGGCGAACTCATCCATGTGAGCCGCCCCGATCATGATCGCCCCAGCCTGCTTCAACCTGGCAACGACCGTCGCGTCGCGTTCGGCCGGCGGCGCGTCGGCGAGGATCTTCGAACCCGCCAGGGTGATGACGCCGGCAATGTTGAAAAGGTTCTTGGCCGCGACCGGGACGCCGGCGAGCGGGCCGGGATCGACACCCTGCGCGATCTTGCGGTCGATCTCGGCAGCCGCGCCGAGCGCCGTATCGGAAAACAGGGCGCTGAAAGCGTTGAGGCTGGCATTGGTCCCAGCCGCCCGGTCGAGCGCCATCCGCGTCACAGCGACCGCGCTGATCCGCTGCCGCCGAACTTCATCGGCGATGGCGGTGGCGTCGCGTGACAGCAGGTCGTTCACGGCACGAAGTCCGCCTGGTGATCCTGGCGCGCCTCGGGCAGCGGCGCGGCCATCACCAAGGCCGCCTGCTCCAACAGCCGCTGGTAATTGGCGATGACGCCGTCGCGATAGACCTCGGGTACCGGAATCCCGAGCCGCTCGGCGATCTCCAGGACCTCCTTCACGGCTAGAGCTCCACCGCCACGGCGTCGATCTCGATCAGCCAGGACGGGTGCATCAGCGCATGAACGCAGATCATGGTCGAGGCCGGCCGGTTGTCGCCGAGGAAATCGGTGCGCAGCGTGTTGAAGGCAAGCCTGACCTCCGGTGTCATCACCACGGCGGGCGTGATGAAGATGCCGGTGCGAACGACATTGGCCGGCGTCATGCCGGCCGAGCGCAGCACCGCGCCAACATTCTCCCAGGTCAGCTTCGCCTGGGCCAGGAAACCGTCCGCCACCCTGCCCTCAGGATCGGCGCCAACCTGGCCCGAGACATAGACCATCCGCTTCGGCTGCCCGACCTCCAGCCCCCAGGACAAAGGCGCGCCGATGGAAGCGACGGTTGGCGGATTGTGGCGTACGAACATGCGAATACTCCTCGGACAGTGCTCCTAGCCTAACCTCACGCCGGGTGTACCCGGATAGCATCGATTTCCGCCCGCAGTGAGCGGTTTTTTGCATCACTCGCTAGGCTCGATCTCCCCGCCGCAACATATCGGCGGTCATCGCCTCCAGGAAAACCGCCGCCGCGCTGGGCAGCTGGCGGTTCTTCTTGACCCCGATGACGAGGCGGCCCCTGAGCGCCCGGTCGGCAAGCGGAATCGCCATCAGATGCGGCTCGTCCTCGGGCCGGATGCCGATCTGGAAACAGATGCCCTGGCCGCTCGCGGCGATGGTTTTCAGCACCTCGATGGAATTGCCGCTCACCACGGGGCTAAGCGGCATCGACGCCTGGTCCGCCGCCGCGTCCAGCAGATGGCGGCCGCCCAGGCTGGCATCGCCGAGCAGCAGCGGATAGCCGGAACAGTCGGTCAGGCGCAGGCTCCCCTGCCCGGCCAGGGGATGATCCCGCGCCATGATCGCGTGCAATGTCTCCTCGGTCTCGGCGACGATCTGGAAGCCGCGATCGGCCGGCGGGTTGAAGGCATAGCCGATATCGGCCTCTTCCGAGAGCACGGCGGCGACTACTTCCCGGCTGCCGGTGACCTGATAGTCGAAGCTGACGCGCGGTTGGTCGCGCTGCGAGGCGACGATCAGCCGGGCGATGACGCCGGCCATCGCCTCGATTACCGCGACCCGGACATGGCCGCGTCGCAAGCCGCGCAAATCCTCGATCTGCGAGCGGGTCAGATCGAAGTCCCGCGCCACCCGGCGCACATGCCCCAGCAGCATCTCCCCGGCACTGGTCAGCCGCACGCCGCGCGGCAGGCGTTCGAACAGCTGCACGCCCAGACTGTCCTCGAGGTCGAGGATCTGCCGGTTGAGCGCCGAGGAGGCGACGTTCAGGGTCGCAGCGGCCTTCCGCATCGACCCGTGCGCCGCCACCGCCTCGAAATAGGCGAAGGAGCGGGAACGCGATTGATGCACATTACCCAGGGGCTGGGACAAGATCCCTCCGTCGCGAACGCACGCCGCGATGCAATAGTGTTACGGGACAAGATCATAAGGAAAAAGAGCGCTGCAAAAAAGCGCTCGGTGCAGCCGGAATTCGATGCTAGCCGGAACGCGTATTCATAAGAATAAGCTGCCACGCAGTTTCAAGAATTCTGAGCGGAGCAAAACATGCGGCAGTGCCGGGTCGACCTCGTGCCGATGGACCATCCCGGCGATGTCGGCGCGATTGCCGGCCTGTTCGACCGGGGTCTCGATCCGGCGAGCGTGGTCGCGATCCTGGGCAAGACCGAGGGCAATGGCTGCGTCAACGACTTCACCCGCGGCTATGCCGTGACCGTGCTCAAAGGCCTGTTTGCCGACAGGCTGGGCTGCAGCCCACAGGAAGCGGGAAACCGCGTCTCGATGATCATGTCAGGCGGCACCGAGGGCGGGCTGTCGCCGCATTTCCTGGTCTTCTCGGTCAGCGAGGCCTCGTCAGTGGCAACGCCTGCCCTTGCCATCGGCGCCGCCTTCACCCGCGACCTCCAGCCGGAGGAGATCGGCACGATGGCCCAGGTCCAGGCAACGGCCGAGGCGGTGCGCGAAGCGATGACGAAGGCTTCGCTCGCCGATCCCGACGCTGTGCATTTCGTCCAGATCAAATGCCCGCTGCTGACCAATGCCCGCATCGCCGACGCGGCGAGCCGTGGCTTCGCGGTGACGACGGAGGATACCTACGCCTCGATGGGCCTGTCGCGCGGAGCCTCGGCTCTTGGGGTGGCGCTGGCGCTGGGCGAGATCGACGCGGCTTCGCTGTCGGACGCGGATATCGGGGAGAATTTCGCTCTCTGGTCGGGCCGAGCCAGCGCCTCGGCGGGGATCGAGCTGATGCGGGGCGAGATCGTGGTGATGGGCAACAGCCTGGATTGGGCCGGCGAGCTCGTCATCGGCCATGCGGTGATGCAGGACGCGATCGACTTTCCGGCGGTAAAGGCAGCGTTGCGTTCCGCTGGGATCGAGGCGGCCGACCAGTTGCCGCCTGAACAATCAGCGCGCATCCGGGCCGTGCTGGCCAAGGCCGAGGCGTCGCGGTCAGGCACCATCCGCGGCAGCCGCCACATCATGGCGGATGACAGCGACATCAACGCCACGCGCCATGCTAGGGCACTGGTCGGCGGCGTGATCGCGGCGGCGGTCGGGCGGACGGACCTGTTCGTCTCCGGCGGCGCCGAGCATCAGGGGCCAGACGGCGGCGGGCCGGTCGCAGTGATCGCGCGGAAGGCTTAGGTCCCGGTGACGGTCCGGTAATAGAGATCGAGCAGGCGCGGCACGTCGACCTCGGTGCAGATGGTCTGTGACGGCCGCCCCTGCCAGGCCGGCGGGGTGCGCTTCTTGCGGTCCGGCTTCTGGATCGTCTGCCCGACAGCGATTCCATCGGTCACCACACAAACCGGCCCGCGGCGCGTGGTGAACAGCGACGGGTCCATCATATAGGCGACGGCCGAAGGGTCATGGGTGAACATCCCCTCCATGTCCTCGATCGTCTTGTGGAAGCCAAGATAGAAGCTGGCGACCTCACTGAGGAACCGCCCCTCCGGCCCGCCATGCTGCCCGATCCGCTCGATCATCTCGGGCGGCATGACCGCCTGTTGCGTCACGTCGAGGCCGACGATGGTGACCGGCCAGGGAGCGCCGAACACCTCGTCCGCCGCCAGCGGGTCGCCATAGACATTGGCCTCCGCCGCCGGGCTCACATTGCCGGAGTGGCCGTGGAAGCCGAAGGCGCCGCCCATGACGATCACCTGCTTGACCAGCCCGGCAATGGACGGGTCACGGCGCAGCGCCAGCGCCAGGTTAGTCATCCGCGCGACGGCGATGAGGGTGATCTGGTGCGGAAAGCGATGCACCATGTCGACGATGAAGGCGTCGGCCGTCTTCTCATGTAGCGCCGTGCGCGGCACGTCGGGAATATCGACATCGCCCAGCCCATTGGCGCCATGAACATGGTCTGCCGCCGGCTCGGCTTCGCCAGCCAGCGAATGGGCGGCGCCCTCAGCCACCGGGGCGTCGATGCCGAACACCTGGCAGAGATAGAGCAGGTTCCGGGTCGTCGTCTCGATCGTACCGTTGCCGAAGCTGGAAGTGACACCGACGATCTCGATGCCGGGCGCGCGCTTCAGGAACAGCAGCGCCATGGCGTCGTCGATGCCCGGATCGGTATCGAAAATGACCTTGTTCATCATCGCCTCCAGGCGCCCCAGCATACGCGTCAGGCCCCTGATTAAAAGCAATGCAGTCCGGGCGCAACTGCCTATAAATTGCACACTATAAAATATAAGATTGTTTACAATATCGCGGAACGCCTCGACGGCACCGCTCACCCGCCGCTTGGCATGAAGCGTGCAAAGCATCATTGGGCCGGCCGGACGGTCCGGGCGGCATCCGACTGTTGAGAGTTTCCCCCAATGCGTGATTCCCTGGCGCTGACCACACCCATCTCGGCCCTGCCGCTGATCGATGTCGGCGCCTTGCGCTCGCCCAAGCCTACCGCGCAGGCTGCAATGACCGAGGCGATCCGGGCCGCCTGCCTGTCCAAAGGCTTCTTCTATATCGCCAACCACGGCATCGCCCCGTCATTGATCGACGCGGTGCTGCGGGAGTCCCGCAATTTCTTCTCCCTGCCGCTGACCGAGCGGCTGAGGGTTCGGCGCGAATGTTCGATCTGCAATCGCGGCTACGAGCCGATGGGCGGGCAGGATCTGGAGCGGACCGGCACGCCCGATCTCAAGGAGGCCTTCTATCTCGGCGTCGATCTGCCGGAGGACGACCCGCGCGTGCTGGCGCGCAAGGCAGGTCACGGTCCCAACCAGTGGCCGTGCGGCCTACCGGCCTTCCGGGGTGCGATGGAGGCGTATTTCGCGGCAATGCTGGACTTGTCGGTCCGGCTGATGGGCGCGGTTGCCCAGTCGCTCGACCTGCCCGAAGACTACTTCGCCGGCTTCTGCACCGAGCCGGTCGCACTGCTGCGCCTTCTGCATTATCCGCCGCAGCCGGCCAACGGCGCACCGGATGAAAAAGGTTGCGGCGCCCATACCGACTGGGGCGCGATCACCCTGCTGCTGCAGGACGATGCCGGCGGGCTGCAGATCCGGGACCCGGTCCATGGCTGGCTGCATGCGCCGCCAATCCCCGGCGCCTTCGTCGTCAATATCGGCGACCTGATCGCGCGCTGGACCAACGATCTGTACCAGTCGACCGAGCATCGCGTGATCAACCTGTCGGGGCGCGACCGCTTTTCGGTGCCGTTCTTCTTCGACGGCAATCCCGATTATGTCGTCTCCTGCCTACCGGGCTGCTCGGGGCCGGGCGACCCGCCGCGATACCGCCCCACCACCGTCGCCGAGCATGTCGAAGCGATGCACAGGGCAACCTTCGTCGCCGACGCACCTGGGGCCATGCATGCCTGACCGCCTGCGCCAAAGGGCGCATCGCGAGCCGGTATATTTTGCACCAGACTTGGCTATATTGTGAACAATATGACCAGCTCCTCCATCGCACTCGACGCCTATGCGCCGCCTGCCGGCCCCGCCCCGGCGGGTGTGAGGCGCTGGCTGGCCGGGCGGAAAGCCTGGCTCGCATCGGAGCGCGGACCGGTCCATCTCTTCGCCATCCTCTGGGCTGCAATGGTGCTGGTGCCGGTCGCAACATCGGTCGTCATGTCGCTGGTGCGGACGCATGGCGTGCGCGTCCTGTGGACGCCGTCGCTCCACGCCTATCGCGACATCGTCGAGACCGGCCGCTGGGAGGTGCTGATCCGCACCGCCACTGCCGCAGCCGCGGTGACAGCGATCTGCCTTGTCGTGGGCTTTCCCTTCGCCCTTTGGCTGGCCAAACGCGCGAGATCGGAAAAGCTGATCCAGTTCGTCTGGATGTGCCTGACTGTGCCGTTCTTCCTCGACCCGTCGGCCCGCACCCTGGTCTGGCGCGGCGTGCTGGGTTCGACCGGGCTGATCAACACGGTGCTGCTGAAGCTGCATCTGATATCCGGGCCGATCCAGTGGCTGCTGTTCTCCGATTTCTCGGTCTATCTGGGCCTCGTCGGGCCCTATTTCCCGAACATGGTGATGCCGGTCTATCTGGCGATCCTGCTGATCGACAACGACCTGATCCAGGCCAGCGCCGATTTGGGTGCGACGCCGGCGCAAACGCTGCGTAACGTCATCGTCCCGCTGTCGATGCCGGGCATCGTCGCGGGCATCATCTTCACCTTCGTGCCGGTGATGGGCGACAGCATTGTCCCCACCCTGCTGGGCGGCGGGAAGAAGGAGTTCCTGGCCGACACCGTCATGTCGCTGTCGACCGCGATGAATTATTCAGGCTCGGCGGCCTTCGCCACCATTATCCTGGCGCTGACCGGCCTGCTGGCACTGGTCTTCGTGCTGTTCCGCCAGCGCGCAGGGGCGACGGCATGAGCGCGCTTGCGCTCGATTTCGCCCACCGCGCGGCCCGGCGCGAGGCGCGGCTGATCGCCGGCGCGATCTGGGCGACCCTGATCGCCGGCTTCAGTATCACCGCGCTGATCTATGCTCCGGTGATCTATCTCGGCCTGCTGTCGATCAGCGGCGACCCGCTGGCCGGCCTCCCGGGTGCCTTCACGCTGAAATGGTATGGCAGCCTGTTTGCCGAGGCGGGCTGGGTGAAGCCGCTGATCCTGTCGCTGGAGATCGGGGTGATCGTCGCCCTGCTGTGCATGGCGTCGGCGATGCTGGTCGGGCGGGTGCTGCCACGGCTGAAGCGCGGCCAGGTGCTGCTGATGGCGGCCTTCCTGCTGCCGCTGGTGGTGCCGGGGATGGTCGTCGGGATCGACCTGTTCACCTTCTACAAGATGCTGCTGACCATCAAGATGGGCTTCTGGTCGCTGATCCTGGTCCATTTCATCTGGGCCTTTCCCTTCGCGCTGATCGGCATGCTGGTCGTTTCCAGCCGCTTCGACGTCCGCCTCCTGGAGGCCGCCTCCGATCTCGGCGCTTCGCCGTGGCAGCGCTTCTGGGACATCGAGCGGCCGCTTCTGATGTCGGGCGTGGTGACCGCAGGCATGTTCGGTTTCCTGCTGTCGCTGACCGAGCTGCCGCGCAGCATCTTCGTCGCCGGGCGAACCCAGACCCTGCCGCTCTTCACCTGGGCGGAAACGATGTCCCACGGCTCCCACGTCTCGCTGATCTATTGCCTCAATACGCTGATCGCTATGGTCAGCGTCGTGCTCAGCGTGCTGTCCGTCTGGATGCTCGGACGCCGGGTGAAGTCATGAGCGCGGCGGTGGAGTTCGATCCGGTCCCTGCGCTCGATGCCGTCGACGTACTGCACAAATATGATGGCGTCACCGCGCTGGACCATGTCTCGCTGAGCGTCGCCGAGGGCGAGTTCCTGACCATCCTGGGGCCGAGCGGCTCGGGCAAGACCACCCTGCTGCGGATCGTCGGCGGTTTCGAGACGCCGACCGCGGCGGAGCGCCTGTCGATCGCCGGGATCGACGTGCGCGGCCTGCCCGCCAATCACCGCGAGGTTGCGACCGTCTTTCAGCATTACGCGCTCTTCCCGCACATGACGGTCGGACAGAATGTCGAATATGGGCTGAAGGTTCGTGGCATCATGCCCGCCGGCCGCCGTAACCAGGCCGAGGAAGCGCTGCGCCTCGTCCGCCTCTCCGACAAATACGGCCGCAAGATCCACCAGCTCTCCGGCGGCGAGCGCCAGCGCGTCGCCTTCGCCCGTGCGCTGGTGACCCAGCCACGCATCCTGCTGCTCGACGAGCCGATGGGCGCCCTGGACGAGAAGCTGCGCAGTGAGATGCAGGTCGAGGTCCGCGCCCTGCAGCGGCAACTCAAGGCGACCTTCATCCAGGTGACCCACAGCCAGGAGGAGGCGCTGACCATGAGCGACCGGATCGCGGTGATGAATCACGGCCGGATCGAACAGCTGGGCACGCCGGCGGAAATCTTCGACCGGCCAGCCACTCGCTTCGTCGCCGCCTTCATGGGCATGACCAACCTGATCGACGGGAATATCGGCGCCATCCAGGGCAATACGGTGCGGCTGGACGTAGCCGGCCAGTCGGTGCTGGGCGCCTGGAGCGGCCAGACCCGGCCCGAGATCGGCCAGGCCGCCTTCGCCGCCATCCATCCCCAGCGGATCGCGGTGAACCCGCGGGACCTCGGTCCCAATCGCTTCGCCGGCCAAGCCCAGTCGGCTGCCTATCGCGGCGCCCATACAGATTTGGCCGTGCAAACCGCGCTCGGCCCCCTCACCGCCTCCGTTCCAGCGTCCATCGGCACGACGGCCGTGACGGTCGGCTGGCAGCCGGACGCCTGCGCCATCGGCCCCTTGAGCACATCATGAAGACCATCATCCGTAATGCCCGCGTCCTGACCATGGACGAAGGCGACACCATCCTCGACCGGGCCAACGTGCTGATCGACGGTCAGACGATAACGACGGTTGGACCCGAACTCGACTTCGCAGGGGGCGAGGTGCGGGAGATCGACGGGACCGGCAAGCTGGTGATGCCGGGGCTGATCAACGGCCATTTCCACTCGCCGGTGAACCACCTCAAAGGCTCGCTCGACAGCCTGCCGCTCGAAGTCTTCATGCTCTACGAATCGCCCGCGCTCGACGAAGCCGGGATGAGCCCGCGCGGCGCCTATGTCCGCACCATGCTGGGCGCGCTGGAGATGCTGAAGAACGGCGTCACCGCCGTGCAGGACGATGCCTTCTTCGTGCCCGCGCCCAGGCCGGAGATCATCGATGCGGTGATGCAAGCCTATGCCGACAGCGGCATCCGCGCCACCGTCGCGCTGGACCAGCCGAACGTGCCGGAGCTGGAGAAGCTGCCCTTCCTCGCCGACATGCTGCCGCCGAATCTCAAGGCCGATCTGGCCCAGCCGGCGCCGATGGATGCCGTCGGGCTGCTCGAATGCTACGGCCACCTGATAGGCCGATGGCACAACGCGGCCGATGGCCGGCTGCGCGCCGCCGTCTCCTGCTCCGCGCCTCAGCGTGTGACGCCATATTATTTCGCCGCTTTGGACGACCTCAGCCGCACCCACGACCTGCCCTTCTATATCCACATGCTGGAGACCAAGCTGCAGCGCGTGCTGGGCGAGGAGAAGTTCGGCGGCCGGTCGCTGATCCGCTATGTCCACGACCTGGGATTCCTCAACGACCGGCTGAACATCATCCATTCGGTCTGGGTCGACGATGCCGACATCGCGCTGATCGCGGCGGCGGGATCGGCGGTGGCGCACAATCCCATCAGCAACATGCGTTTGGGCAGTGGCGTGATGCCGTTCCGCAAGCTGCGCGAACAGGGCGTGCCGATCTGCCTCGGCACCGACGAGGCGATCGCCGACGACGCGATCAATATGTGGCTGGTCGCCAAGATCGCCGGCCTGATCCACAATCTGAGCGATCCCGATTACGAGCGCTGGCCGACCGCCGGCGAGGTGCTGGACTGCCTGATTCGCGGCGGCGCCAGGGCGATGCGCCAGGCAGACCGGCTGGGCCGGATCGAAGCGGGCTATCAGGCCGACTTGATCCTGGTCGATCTGGACACGCTGCCCTTCACGCCGCTGAACGACCTTCGTCGCCAGCTCGTCTATTGCGAGACCGGCAATTCGGTGCGGCTGACGATGGTCGCCGGCAAGATCGTGGTCGAGAACGGCCGCGTGACGACGGTGGATGAGGCGGCCCTGCGCGCCGAGGCGCGGGAAAATGCCGAGCGCTTCGCCCGCAACCAGGGCGTGGTCGACCAGGCCGCTGCCGACCTCAGACCCTATTACCGCGAGATGTATCTGAAGGCCGCCGCGCGGCCAGTCGGCATGAACCGTTGGGTCGGCGACGCCGCCGCCAATCAGCAAGGGTAACGATTATGGGCAAGTTGCCGGCACACGGCCGCTACGAACATTCCTCGATCTTCTCACGTCCCGCCTATGACTGGCCGGGCGGCAAGAAACTGGCGGTCTATTTTGCGCTGGGCATCGAGCATTACGCCTTCAACGAAGGGCTGGTCGAGAATCTGGTGCCGGGCATTCCGGCACCGGATGTGCTGAACACCTCCTGGCGCGAATACGGCAACCGGGTCGGCGCCTGGCGGGTGCTGAACGCCTTCACCCAGTACAAGCTGCCGCTGTCGATCCTGCTCAACACCGCCGTCTATGAGGAGGCGCCGGACCTGATGGCGGCGTGCAGCAAGGCCGGCTGCGAGATGATCGCCCACGGCTATTCCAACTCCGAGACGCTCGCCGACCGCAGCGAGACGGACGAGGCCGCCTATATCCGGTCGGTCACCGAAGACATCTTAAAAGCAGAAGGAGCCGCGCCTCGCGGCTGGTCCAGCCCATGGATCGCCGAGACGATGGCGACGCCGGACATATTGGCGGAGGCGGGCTTTGACTATCTGCTCGACTGGATCATGGATGATCAGCCGGTGTGGCTGAAGACCCGCACCCGCCCGATCCTGGCCGTGCCCTACTCCCACGACCTCAATGACAGCTCGACCGGGATCGGCCGATCCGTCACCGGCCGCGATTTCGCCGACATGATCATCGACCAGTTCGACGAGATGATGGCCTCCTCGGCCGATGCGCCCCAAGTGATGCCGGTGATCCTGCATTCCTTCATCAGCGGCCAGCCCTTCCGGCTGAAGGCGCTGCGCTGCGCCATCGAATATATGATGGCGCATGGCGATGCGGTCTGGTTCACCCAGCCCGGCGCGATTGCGTCCCACTTTATGTCGATGCAATCTGCCCCCGGACCGTCGTGAGGACGGTGAATCGATAAGAACGGGTGGAAACGTGGTCGCAGCCGCACATCGCAAGACGCACAAGGACTCCGAGGCCGAACCGGTGGATCAAGAATCGCCGGAGGAGGCGATCTACAACAAGATCCACCGCGCCATCGCGGAACGCCGGCTGCTGCCTGGATCGCGGCTGATCGAGGACCAGCTGGCGGAGGTGTTCGGCGTCAGCCGCATGCGCATCCGCTGGGTGCTGCAATCGCTGGCGCGCGACAAGGTGGTGACGCTCCACCGCAATCGCGGGGCCACCGTCGCCAAGCCCAGCGTCAAGGAGGCAAAGGAGGTCTTCGCCGCCCGCCGCCTGATCGAGGGCGCGCTGGCTCGCGAGGTGGTGCGCGCGACCGACGACAAGGCACTGAAAAAGCTGCGCGCCCATATCAAGAAGGAGATCGCGGCCGAGAAAAGCCACGACCGGGCGATGGAGCTGCGCACCTCGCACGATTTCCACACCCTGCTTGCCGAGATCGTCGGCAACGGCGTGCTGGTCGATTTCCTGCGCGAACTGATGGCGCGCTCGGCCCTGATCACCGCGATCTTCGAGCGGCCGGATGTCAGCGTCTGCTCCCACTTCACCCACGCCAAGCTGATCGAGCTGATCGAGCTGAAGGACGAGCAAGGGCTGGTCGACGCCATGCTGGGCCATCTCGACGAGATCGAGAGCTATCTCTCGCTCTATGAGAAGGACGAGGCGCCGGTCGACATCAAGACGATCTTCGCGGACCTATAGGTGACCATGGGGCCCGAGATCCGCCGCCGCATCGATGAACTGGCCGCGATCAGCGAGAGCCCCGATCATCTGACCCGCATTTTCCTGAGCCCGGAGCAGGCCCGCGCGAATGAACTCGTGCTGGGCTGGATGCGCGACGCCGGGATGGAAGCGCGCGTCGACGCCATTGGCAATGTCGTCGGCCGTTACGAGGGCGTACGGCCCGGCCTGCCGGCGCTGGTGCTGGGTTCGCATCTCGATACGGTTCGCGACGCCGGCAAGTATGACGGGATGCTGGGCGTGGTCACCGCCATCGCCTGCGTTGCCGAATTCAACCGCGCCAGCCGCCGGCTGGATTTCGCCATCACGATCATCGGCTTCAGCGATGAGGAAGGGGTCCGCTTCGGTACCACGATGCTGGGCAGCGAGGCGGCGGCCGGCACCTTCGATCTCGGCAGGCTCGACCGGGTGGACGGAAGCGGTATCACCATGGCCCAGGCGTTACGCAATTTCGGTCTCGATCCCGAGCGCATCGGCGAAGCGGCGCTGAAGCGCGAAGACGTGCTGGCCTATGTCGAATTCCATATCGAACAGGGACCAGTGCTGGAAGGCTGGGGACTGCCGGTCGGCTGTGTCACCTCGATCAGCGGCGCGACCCGCTATGAGGTGACGATCGGCGGCGAAGCCGGCCATGCCGGCACGGTGCCGATGACGGCGCGCAAGGATGCGCTGGCCGCCGCGGCCGAATGCGTGCTGGCGGTCGAGGCGCGCTGCGCCGCCGACCCCGGGCTGGTCGGCACTGTCGGCCGGATCGAGGCGAAGCCGAGCGCGATCAACGTCATTCCGGGTTATGTCGCCTTCACCATAGACATACGCGCGCCCGAGGATGCCCAACGCGCCGAGGCCGCCGCTGACGTACTGCGGCAGCTCGAAACCATCGCCGCCAAGCGCCGTGTAACGCTGACCGCCCGGAAGATCTACGACAAGGCGGCAACGCCCTGCGCCCCCTGGCTGATGCAGCAAGTCGACACCGCCATCGCCGCCGAAGGGATCACCCCCTTCCACCTGCCCAGCGGCGCCGGCCATGACGGCATGGCGATGATCGCCATCGCCGATATCGGCATGATCTTCCTGCGCTGCAAAGGCGGCATTAGCCACAACCCGGCCGAGGCCATCACGGTGGACGATGCCGAGACCGGGGCGCAGGTGCTGCTGCGGTTTATCGAGAATTTCCGCGCGAAGATTCGGATCGCCTCCCCCCTTGAGGGGGAGGTCGGCAACGCGTCAGCGTTGGCGGGTGGGGGGTGATGTCGCCACCCGCATTTCTCTTCCCGGCAAAACGCTTGCGGCAACATACCCCCCACCCGCCGGCGCAAGCGCCGTCGACCTCCCCCTCAAGGGAGGAGGCACTTCTATGAGCACCTCTATGAATTCAATTCAGAATTATATCGATCAGCACCACGCCGAGCAGGTCGCCTTCCTGGCCGAGCTGGTGAAGGTCCCCTCCGACAACCCGCCCGGCGACTGCGCCCCGCATGCCGACCGCGCGGCGGAGCTGCTGGAGGCGATGGGCTTCACCGTCGAACGCCACGTCGTGCCGGCGGATACGGTCAAAGCCAACGGCATGATCACCGCCACCAACCTCGTGATCGGCCGCCGCTTCGGCCCCGGTCCCACGATTGCGCTCAACGCCCACGGCGACGTCGTGCCGCCCGGCGAGGGCTGGTCGGTCGATCCCTATGGCGGGGTGGTCAAGGACGGGGTGATGTACGGCCGCGGCGTCGCCGTATCGAAGTCGGACTTCGCGACCTATGCCTTCGCGCTGAAGGCGCTGGAGGCGAGCGGGCTTGACCTCAAAGGCGCGGTGGAAATCCACCTGACCTACGATGAGGAAGCGGGCGGGATGATCGGCCCGGGCTGGCTGCTGTCCCAGGGCATCACCAAGCCGGACTACGCGATCAGCGCGGGTTTTTCCTACAACGTCACCGTCGCCCACAACGGCTGCCTGCATCTGGAGGTGCGGGTGGAAGGCAAGTCGGCCCATGCCGCCAGACCAGATACCGGCGTCGATGCGCTGGAGGCGACGACCACCCTGCTCTCCTCGCTCTATGTGCTGCGGGAGACCTACAAGACGACACTGTCGAGCGTGCCCGGCATCACGCACCCGACCCTGGTCGTGGGTCTGATCTCGGGCGGCATCAACACCAACGTGGTGCCTGATGTCGTTACATTGCGCATCGACCGGCGCATCATCCCGGAAGAGAACTCGGCCACCGTTGAGCGCGACCTCGTCGCCCATATCGCGCGGGTCGCGGCCGCCATGCCCGGTATCAAGGTCTCGGTGAAGCGCATCCTGCTGGCCGAGCCGTTCCGGGTGAAACCGGGCCAGGAGAAGCTAACCGCGCTGCTGCAGAAACATGGCGAGACGGTCATGGGCGAGCCGATCCCGGCGGGTGGCGTGCCGATCTATACCGACGCCCGGCTCTATAGCGAGGCGGGCGTGCCAACCGTGCTCTACGGCGCCGGCCCGCACACGCTGCTGGAGGCCAACGGCCATCGCGCCGACGAGAAGCTGGTGCTGGAGGATCTGCGCAAGGCGACCCAGGTCGTCGCCCTCACCCTGGCCGACCTTCTGAGGGAGGCGTGACGATGTCCGACTATCCGCGCGACATGGTTGGCTATGGCCGCAACCCGCCGCATCCACACTGGCCGGGCGATGCGCGCATCGCGCTGCAGATCGTCGTCAATTACGAGGAAGGCGGCGAGAACGCCGTGCTGCACGGCGACCCGGCGTCGGAGACCTTCCTGTCCGAGATCATCGGCGCCCTGCCCATGGAGGGGCGGCGGCATATGAGCATGGAGTCGATCTACGAATATGGCAGCCGCGCCGGGTTCTGGCGGTTGATGCGCCTGTTCGAGGACCGGCAATTGCCGGTCACCATGTTCGCGGTCGGCATGGCGCTGGAGCGTCACCCGGACGCCGCCAAGGCGATGGTCGAGCTGGGGCACGAGATCGCCAGCCACGGCTGGCGCTGGATCAATTACGACCAGATCGACGAGGTGACCGAGCGCGAGCATATGCGCCTTGCCATCGCCAGCATTGAGACACTGACCGGCCAGCGCCCGCTCGGCTGGTATACCGGCCGCACCAGCGAGCGTACCCACCGCCTGGTGGCCGAGGAAGGCGGCTTCCTCTACGACGCCGACTCCTATGCCGACGACCTGCCCTATTGGACCAAGGTCGCCGCGCACGGAACGATGGTCGACCACCTGATCGTGCCCTACACGCTGGACGCCAACGACATGCGCTTCGCCACCGCCCAGGGCTTCAACACCAGCGATCAGTTCTACACCTACCTGCGCGACAGCTTCGATACGCTGTACGCGGAGGGGGAGCACGCACCGAAGATGATGTCCGTCGGCCTCCACTGCCGCCTCGCCGGCCGACCAGGGCGCATCGCCGGGCTGAAGCGCTTCCTGGACCATGTCCAGTCGCACGACAAAGTGTGGATCTGCCGCCGGATCGACATCGCCCGGCACTGGCGGGCAGTGCATCCGGCGAAGTAGGGCGGATCAGCGAATCTGCCGGCCGAGGAACACTCGCCAACTTCAGTTAAGGTGAGCGCATGTACGCCATCGATAAAGATACGCGGGTTGTCGAACTCGGCGATCTGCCTGCCCAAAGCGCGGGGGCACCGATGCCGCGTGTGTTCGCTACCGACTATGATGTGGTTCTCACTTATGCAACCGCGCCGGAGGGCGACGACATAGTTGCCCTAGGTTTTGTCGGCCCCTCCGCACATTCCCTCGGGCCTCCAAATGACGAAGCCTTAAGTGGGCACCCGCTTTATCGCCTTGGCCTTGGACCATATGGCAATTTCGAAATTCTGGGCTCCCCTTGGGCGCGAGAATTGGAGCGGAGAAATCGGGTTCACCCCAGCCATAACCCCCGAAGCTTTGCGGCACTTCGTCTTCACCTTCCACGATCGAATGTTCGAGTGTTTGGTGTTGAATGTTACCGAACTCGGACTCTTACGGAACGATGCTGGGTCGGATCAAAGGCTCCTGGTTCTCGTGGCAAATAGGCTCAGGTTCAATATTTAGCCGACGACAGCCGGAACCGGCGGCAGCGGCTCAATATTGTCCCCAGCCTCCAGTCGCGTGGTCATGCCCGCATAGTTATCCGCGCGCTCGGCCTCGGTCAGCATGGAAGCGGCCTGGTCCAGGCGCAGATTCCCGAAATTCGGTACTACAAACCCCTGGTCGCCCATGGCGGCGAGCCGCGATGTGATCGACTGCTTCTTGTACATGTGCGAGCCCTGGGCCTGTTCCAACCCGTCATAGCCGAGCGCGTGAGAGATGGTGATCGCGCCGTCGTGGACTGCGCCTTCTAGCAGCGCCTTGCCGCGGGCCGTGCGGGCGATGAAGCCGTTGAAGCCGGCGCCCTCGCTGTCCGGCCGGCCACCGGGCCAGACGTCGGCGACGGTGATGTCGGCCAGGTCGCCGATCGAGTCCGGGCATATCTTGCAGCGGAACATCAGCTGCCAGCGCGCCTCATCCTCCCACATCTCGTTGTAGGAGAAGGCGAATTCCTGGCCGGCGTGGCTTTTCATCACCATCGGCCCGGGGCAGCCGTCACCGCGATAGCGCAGATGGGCGATATCATCCTCAACCAGCCCGACCTTGCGGACATAGTCCATCGTCTTGCCGAACTCGGACACGCCGCCGCAATAGAAGTTGAGCGTGTATTTGAGCAGTTCATCAACACGCGGATCGAACTTGGCGTAGTTGCGGATCGCGGAGATGTCGCAGGCCTTGCCGATGAAGGCGAAGGGCCGGCCGCGGTCGAGCACCCGCTTGAAATCGACCAACGGGGCGGCCGGCCCGTAGCGGGAGCCCGATCCCTCCATCACCTGGGCGGAATCGAAGCTCAGATGATCCAACGTGCGCACCGGCTGGGTCTTCGACGCGGCAACATGCAGGATGAAATCGACCGCGCCGGTTTCGAGCATATAGATGCCCATCGCCGACAGCGCCCCGCTGGACGAGGCGTGATGGCGCACCCATGGGTCGGTGGCATGCCCGGTGAACATTAGCCGGGTCGGGCCCCAGATCGGATGGATTTCCGGCAGGTCGGCCTCCGGCTCCGGGCCGGTCTCATGGACGTAGCCGTCGACATTGAGGCCGGGGCAGACGGCGTTGATCAGCTTCAAGGTCGGTTCGTCGACCGTGCCGGTGACGACGGGACGCTCACCGCCCTCGACATTCATCACCATCTCGATATTGCCGGGCCCAGCCAAGCTCTTGCACAGGCCGCAGCCCATGCAGAGGCCTTGGCCGACGATGGTTTCGATTGTATGGGTGGGAGCGGGCATCAGACCTCTGCCCTGATCTTCCCAGGGTTGGGGACACTGTTGTTGTAGATGTTGTGATAGATCAGGCCGGTCACGTATTCGCCTGCCACGATCGGTTCGAATTTCGCAGGATTCTCCTCGCTGACGCAGCTGGGCAGCGCCTCGATCACCGCATCGGCATTGGCGCCGACGAAGGTCGGGATGGAATAGCGCTCGCGGCCGGAGGCGTTGTAGACGCGGTGGAAGGTCGAGGCGAAGGCACCGTTGGTCCAACGCGCCATCTGGTCGCCGATATTGACGACGAAAGTGCCGGGAATCGGCGGCGCGTCGATCCACTGGCCGCGCCGGTTGCGGACCTGCAGCGCCTCCACCGTGTCCTGCGCCAGGATGGTGAAGCATTCATGGTCAGTATGCGCGCCGACACCCATGCGGGTCAGGTCCAGCGGACCGGTTTCGCTGGGGTAATACATCATGCGGGTCAGCGCCATCGGCTTGTTCGACATCGGCACGAAGTAGTCCTCGGGCAGGTCCAGGCCCAGCGCGAAGGCAGCAAACAGGCGGCGCGCCAGCAGGCGGACGGCGATGGTGTATTCGGTCATCACCTCATGAAAGCCGGGCAGGTTCGCCGGCCACTGATTGCCGGCCTTGCGGAAATCCCCCTCCAGGAAACCGGCGGCGGTCTCCACATCCTCGGCGATGAAATCGAAGCCCTCGTGGATATCGCCCTTGCTGACCGCGGGGTCGGCATTTTCCTCTTTCATGCCGACATAGCCGACGAGGTGGGGTGACTTCTTGACGTGGAGCGCCGCCTTGTCTTCGAGCGGCAGCCGGAAAAACCGCGCGGACTGCGCGAACATTTCCGCGAGGAGCGGCAACGGCACGCCGTGATTCTTGATGTAGAAGAAGCCGACATTGGAGCAGGCGTCGCGCAGCGCGGCGGCAACTTTAGCCTTCTCTCCGGGATCGCCGCCCAGCATGCCGCCGAAATCGATGACCGGAACCGAATCGAAATCGTCGCGCACATCGATGCCCAGGCTCATATCGGTCTCCTCATTTCCGGATCATCAGATTGTAAACAATCATTCTGCCAATTGCGAATGATCATTGGTCGTTTCCACTCTGAAGCTTGCGACAAATCAGCCCCTTACACCTTGATCGCCAGCCGCCGCCCGTCGATCCGGTGGCGCAGGCCGGCGACGACCAGCGCGATTAGGGTGACGACATAGGGGGCGGCGTCGGTGATCTGGTTGGGCAGGCCCTGGCCCTGGAGCTTCAGCCCCAAGGCGTCGGACAGGCCGAACAGCACGCAGGCGGCGGCGACCGGCAGCGGCCGGGCACGGCCCAGCATCACCGCCGCCACAGCGATCCAGCCACGGCCTGCGGTCATGTTCTCGCTGAACAGCGCGACGCTGCCTAAAGAAAGCTGAATCCCGGCTAGGCCGCACAGTGCGCCGGCGACCAAAGTGACGACGATGCGGTAGCGGGTGGCATCTGCGCCCAACGTCACCGCGGCATCCGGTTGTTCGCCGATGCCGCGCACGCGCAAGCCCCAACTCGTCTTGGCGAGAAAAACCGAGACAACCACGACCAGCAGCCAGGAGACATAGATCAGCACGTTCTGCTCCCCCAACGCCCGCCCCAGCATCGGCAGGTCTGCCAGCAGCGGGATATGCAGGCGGGGCAGGCTCTGCATCGCCGAATCGCTGAAGGTACCGCTGGTGCCCAGCACCGCGCGCAGCAGGAAGGATGTCAGGCCCGAGGCCAGCAGATTGAGGCTGATGCCGATGACGATTGCATTGCCGTTGAGCACGGTGGCGCCGAAGGCGAGCAGCGCCGAGAAAGCGGTGCTGGCGACGATCGCGGCGGCGACGCCTGCCGCGGTGCTGCCCATCAGATAGCTGCCGGCGATGGCGGCGAAGGCGCCGACCAGCATCTTGCCCTCCAGCGCGATGTTGAACAGCCCTACCCGCTCAGACAGTGTGCCGGCCAGCGCGGCGAGCAGGATCGGCGTGACCCCGATCATCGCCTGGTCGAAGAAGACTTCGTTGAAGAAGCTGCTCATTTGGCTCTCCGCCGGACCGCGCCGCGCATCGACAGGAACAGGATGATCACCGATTCCAGCACCATGGTGAGCACGCGTGGGATCTGCACCGACCGCTCCATGGCGAAGCCTCCGGTCTGGAGCGCGGCGAAGAGGAAACCCGCGACAACAGCCGCCATCGGCTCGCCACCCGCCAGCAAAGCGGCGAGCGTACCGGACCAGCCATATTGCGGGGCGGTCAGTGCGTTGTCGGTGAAGCGGAATTGCGAGCCCAGCACCAGGATCGCCCCGACCAGACCGGCGATGGCGCCGCTGGCGAACATGATCAGCACCGTCTGCCGCTCCAGGCGGACGCCGCCATAGCGGGCAAAGCGCTCGTTGATGCCGCGCATCCTGATCTCGAAGCCCAAGGTGCTCCGCCGGTCCATGAAGATCACCAGGGCTGACAGGACCGCGATCAGGATGAAGCCCTGGGTGATCGGCGTGCCGGGGAACAAGGTCGTCAGCCGCATGCCGTGAGCGATGCGATAGGTGGCCGGCCAGGCGGTGATGGGATCGTGGAACTGCGGTGTGCGCACAAGCCAGGCGCAGAACGCCTTGGCCGGATAGGCGAGCAGCCAGCTCGAGATCAGCATCGGCACATGGGCGATATTCTCGCCCAGCGCCGCCAGCGAGGCATAGGCGCCGCCGACGATTGCGCCGCCCAGCAGTGCCGCGACGATGCGCGGTCCTTCAGGGATCGGCAGATAGAGCGCGATCAGCGCCGAGGCGCAGCCGCCGAGCACGAGCTGCCCGTCACCACCCAGATTGACCATGCCGGCGCGCAAGGGAATGGCGGCGCAGAGCGTCATGCCGACCAGCGGCACGGCGCGGGCCACTGTCTCGCCCAACTGCGGGCCGACGAAGGCACCGAGGATCAGCTCCTTGAACATGGTCAATGGGCTCTGCCCGACCGTGTAGGCAACGAGGCCGCTGACGGCGAAGCCGACGAGCACCGCGACCAGGATCGGCAGGAAGCCGTTGAGCCAGGGCGGCAGGACGATCCGGGCCGGCACGGCTGGACTTTGCATCGTCATGCCGCCACCGCCCGGCCACCGGCCATGTAGTACCCCAGAGTGGCCTCGTCGGCCTCCGCCCGGGGCAGCTCGGCGACGACGCGGCCCTCGTACATCACGAGAATGCGGTCGGCCAAAGCGAGTATTTCCGACAGCTCGGCCGAAACCAGCAGGATCGCGTGGCCGCGGTCGCGCTCGCGCACCAGCTCGGCATGGATGAACTCGATGGCGCCGACATCGACGCCGCGTGTCGGCTGTTCGGCGATCAGCACCGGCGCGTCATGCGCCAGCTCGCGGGCGATCACCACCTTCTGCAGGTTGCCGCCCGACAACGTACCGACCGCGACACGCTCGTTCGCGATCTTCACCCCGAACTTGGCGATCAGCCCGCGCGCCCAGCCACGCATCGCCTTGAGGTCGAGCAGGCCGTGCCGGGCGAGCGGCGGCCCGCGATGGAAACCGAACGCCAGATTGTCCATCGCGCTCGCCGCCAAAGCGCTGGCGGTGCGGGCGCGGTCCTCGGCGATATAGCTGACCCCGGCGGCGCGGCGTTCGGCCAGCGGCAGCTTGGCGATGTCCTTGCCGTTCAGCACGATCCGGCCCGTCTCGGTCGGTTTCAGCCCCATGATCGCCTCGATCAGCTCGCCCTGCCCGTTGCCGGCGACCCCGGCGATGCCGAGGATTTCGCCCTCGCGCAAAGTCAGCGACAGGTTTTCGACCGCTTTCCGCTCCTCACCACCGACGGTCAGCCCTTCGATTTCGAGCCTGACCGCCCCCGGCTCGACAGGCGCCTTCGGCACGGTCAGCAGCACGTTGCGGCCGGTCATGGCACGGACGATCTCGGCCGGGCTGGTGTCGGCGGTGTTCATCCGGTCGGTGACCCTTCCATCGCGCAGCACGGTGATCCGGTCGGTGACCGCCATCACCTCGTTCAGCTTGTGCGTCACCAGCAGCACCGAGCAGCCCTGCGCCGCCAGCGAGCGCATCACGTCGAACAAGGCCGTGGCTTCCGCTGGGGTCAGCACCGCCGTCGGCTCGTCCAGGATCAGGATACGGGCTTGGCGGTAGAGCGCCTTCAGGATCTCCAGCCGCTGGCGCACGCCGACCGCCAGGTCGCCGACACGGGCCATTGGGTCGACCGGCATGCCATGGCGCTCGGCCAAGGCCGCCACCTGGCGCTTGGCCTCGGCCGCGTCGATGAACAGGCCACGCCGGGGTTCGCGCTGATAGACGACGTTCTCCCAGACGGTCAGGGATTCGAACAGCTTGAAGGACTGGTGGACCATGCCGACGCCATGATCGATCGCGTCGATCGGCGAGCGGAAGAACACGGTCGAGCCGTCCAGGCGGATATAGCCCTCGTCCGGCGCCTGCAGCCCGTAGAGGATTGCCATCAGGGTCGACTTGCCAGCCCCATTCTCACCCATCACGGCATGGATTTCGCCGCGCTCGACGCTGAGATCGACATGGTCATTGGCCAGCACGCCGGGGAAGCGCTTGACGATGTCGACCATTTCCAGAAATGCCATTGGGTGCGCTCTACTGCTCTACTGAATGAGGCCGGCGGGGTCTTTGATGACGAGCTGGCCGGAGGCGATCAGGTCCCGGACCTCCGCCACCTTCTTCAGCACCTCGGGCTGCTCGACGACCGTGCACTGGCTGTGCTCGGCCCCGTCCTCCAGTCCGGTCACGTTCACCGCCCCGTCCTTGAGGCCGTAGGAGACGAGCTGGGGCTGGGTGCCGGCGACTAAGCCTGCAATGCCGCGTTCGATCACCAGGTCGATGTGGCGGACCGCGCTGTCGAGGATATGGCCTGGCGCGTCGGGACACTCATTGACGTCCAGCCCGCTCGCCAGCGCACCGGGGGTCTTGGCGACCAGCTTATAGATGGCCGGGTTGCCGGCAGCGGCGGTGGCGAAGATGCGGTCGACCCCATCGCTCATCATCGCCGCGGCCTGGCTCTGCGCCCTCAGCGGGTCCGACCAGGGGTTGTCGCCGCCGATCCACAAGGTCGGATGCACGGTGACGTCGGGACGGGCATAGCGGGCGCCATCGGCGAACGTATCGGTGAAGCGGTGCGCCTCGGGGTAATCGACCGGCCCAATCGTGCCGACCTTGCCCGATTTGGAGGTCAGCCCGGCCTCGACCCCGGCGAGGAACCCGGCCTCATAGACCCGCAGCTGCACGCAATAGACGTTGGCGCCGAGCTTGGCCGGGCAGTCCTCGATCATCAGGAACTTCACGTTCGGATTGTCCTCGGCGAAGTCGGGCACGATGTCGATGAATTCCGGGCCGGGCGCGACGATGATGGTGGCGCCGTAATTGATCGCCGCGCGGATATTCTCGCTGCGCGTCTCGGGATCGCTGCTCTCGAACACCTTGACCGGCACACCCGCCGCCTCGGCCCCCTTCATGGTGCCGATACGGGTCATCTTTAGATAGACGTCGACCCCAAACGGCAACGGCGAGACAAGGATGACCTTGTCCGCCGCAACCTTGTCCGCCGCCTGGGCCGCGGGCCCGCCCGCCAGTCCCACAAGGACCAGGCAGGCGAGACCGGCTATGCGTGCTCCAAGCCGCATCAGAACGACCTTTTCGCGGTCACTCCGACGGTGATCGGCCGCAGCGTGTAGCCCTCCAGGACCGAGTTGATGACCGGACGCTGGATGACGGTCTGGTCGTTGGCCAGGTTCTTGGCATAGACCGAGACCTCCGCCTGATCCATGCGGACTCCGAAGCTGCCGTTCAGCACGCCATAGGCCGGATCATTGAAGTTGGGATCGGAGGGTACGAAGCTGCCGCGCGACGGGCCGGTATATTCGTAATCGACCCGCACGAAGCCGTCATAACCCTCCACCACCGGGAAGTCGTAATCGGCGCCGAAGGCCATGCTCCAGTCCGGCACGAACAGGATATGGTCGCCGGCATGGGCGGGCGATGACGCCGCCGCGCTGGTGATCTGGGCGTGCTGGATATTGCCATTCAGGTGAACGGTCAGGCCCGGAAGCTGCGCCGGGGCGTAGACCATCTCACCTTCGACGCCATAGGATTCGGCGTTGCCGACATTGCTGTTGAACTGGCCGCCGCAGATCGGGATCGTCACCGATTCTTGAATCTGCGACCAATCCGTGTAGTAGGCTGCGGCATTGATCGACAGGGAGTTGTTGAGCACGCGGGATTTGGTGCCGACCTCGTAGGTCCATAATTTGTCCGGGCCGTAGGTCATCGGCGCACCGTCGATGCCCAGCACCTTGAAGCCTTGCAGACAGATCGTGTTGTCGTTGGGCGATGTCGCGCCGCCGAACCGGAACCCTTTCGAGGCCGACGCATAGACCGTCGAATCCGGCGTCACATCGTAGCTGAGGGTGAATTTCGGCGTGAAGGCATAGAAATGGGCGAGCTGGCTATAGGGGCTGGTGACGCCGACATTGCCCAGCTCGAAGAACGCGCCGCCATTCTCGGTGAAGGATTCCCGCGCATAGACATAACGGGCGCCGGCGCCGAAATGCAGGTCGGACAGCAAATCCCAGTCCATCTGCCCGAACAGCGCATACTGGCGCAGATCATTGCGGTCATAGACGTAATAGATCTGGTCGTTCTTCCACAGCTGCGGATCGCCGTTGCCCAGCACCGGGTCGTCATTGATGTTGTGGCCGTAGATATCCTGGAACGCGGCGCTAAAGCCCGGGGCGTCCTCATAGTCGCGATGGTTGTTGGCCTGGTCGGAATAGAAGAAACCGACCGTCCAGCGGAACGGCAGCCCGCTCTCGGCCTGGGTCGGCGAGGTCAGGCGGATTTCTTGGTTGGCGGTGTACCAGGTGTCGTGGAAATGCACCGGCGAGGCGATATTGGCCAGGATCGTGTCGTTCTGGTGCTGGAACGCCGGATAGGCGGGATCGAGGATAAATTGCGCCACCGCACCGCTGTTGAAGCTGGTGCCGTCGCGCTGGCGCGACTCCTGCCGCCAGAAATAGCTGGTGACCGAGGTCAGCCTGGCGAAGCCCAGATCGTCCTCGATGGTGATCGAGGGGATGAACATCGTGTCGCGGCTGAACTCGTCCACCTGCTTCTGGATGGTGTTGTCGCCGAGCGAGGTGGTGATGTTGGGTGAGTCGCCCATATGGGCGCGCTGGCCGAACATCTGGGCAGTGATCGTCAGGTCGTCGGTCGCCGCCAGGCGCGCGGCCAGGCGGAAGACGATGTCGCGCTCGTCATTGACGTCGCTGCCGGCGAACTTGCCTTCGTTGGTGATGCGGTTGACCCAGCCGCCGAGATAGCCGTATTCGAACGATCCCCGGAAGGCAAGCTTGCCCTCGACGATCGGGATGTTGATCACACCCTGGAAATCGTAGTTCGGGCCGCCCGATCCATCGGTATAGCCAAGGTCGATCTGGCCGCTGCCCTCAAACACGTCGAACCTGGGCAGGTTGGAGATGAAGCGGAGCGTGCCGCCTTCCGATCCGGCGCCGAACAGCGTGCCTTGCGGCCCCTTCAGCACCTCGATGCGCGCCATGTCTAGGAATTTCGGGATGGTCACGCCCTCGTAGGAGTTGGTGACCAGCAGCGGCACATCGTCGAGATAGATGCCGACAACCTGTGAGCCGACATTCGAGCTGATGCCGCGGATCGAGATATTGTCCTGTCCCTCGCCGCCGGTGGTGGAAAAGGCGATGGAGGACACGTTGCGGATGGCGTCCTCGATATCGATGATATGCTGGCTCTGAAGCTGGGCGGCATTGATCACGGAAACGGCAACTGGAACGTCCTTGAGCTTCTCCTCGCGCTTGGTCGCGGTGACGGTGATTTCCTCGAGCTGCTGTCCGCCGGCCGCCGGGGCGTCGGGCGCGGCCGCAACCTGTGCCGCAGCCGTGCTGCCCAGTGCCAGTGCCAGCACCGCGACCGAGGCCGAGGCCGAAAACCCGAGTTCCCTCGCCGATATCCGCATCTGCAACCCTCCGCGATTTCGCTTTCGTCCGGAGGCTTTGCACGTGCCGTGCCAAGTGCGGCAGGCCGGGATTATGCTGGAGATCGGAGGGTTAGGCTCAAGATTGTTTACAATCTATGCACGCAGTGTGGGCAATAAATAGGCATCACTTGCTGCACTGCACCGGATTTAAGCAGGAATGAAACGGTTCATTCAGCCTGGAAGCTTGAGCCTCAGCGCCTGCTCGGCGCCGCTGCAGCCGACCACCAGGGCGGCGCTGATCGCGGCGCGGCGAGCGGCCTCGAACGGGTCGCAGCCCAGCAGCCGGTTGGCGGCATAGGCACCGCAGAAGGAATCGCCGGCGCCGGTCGGATCGACCACCGGAACCGGGGTCACCGGAATCTCGCGGCATTCGCCGGCAAAGGCGACGATGGTCGGCTCGGCGCCACGTTTCAGCACCGTCTCGGGGAAGCCGGCGGCGTGGAGCGACTGGACCGCTTCCTGTGCTGTCATTGCCTCCAGGAGTGGGCGGATTTCCTGCTGGCTGGGCAGGAAGGCGGTGGCCCCGGACAAGAAGGTCGCAAGCCCGGCCTCACCCAGCTTGCGGCTGTAATGCGGCGACGGATCGACCGAAATCCAGCCGGCCTTGCCGGCGAGCGCGGCCAGGCTGTCACGATGGCGGGTGCCGACCTGAGGACACAGATGCACCGCCGGCGCCGGCAGCCAGGCCGCAGGCACATCCTCCGCGATCGGGGAAATACCGAGCAGCACGTCGTAGAAAGGCTGCATCGTCGCCGAGCCCTCGGCCCCGACATCGCGCGCGGAGGCATTGCGGCAGAGGGAGCGGCGGCTGCCATCCTCCTCATAGATCAACCACTCGATCATATGCTCCGCGGCGACACGGTTGATCGCAGTGTGGCCGACCCCGGCTTCCTTCAGGATCAACTCCAGGTCGAACGGGTAGCCGGCGCCGGTGCGGGTGGCGATGCCGATGCGGGCCGGATCGATCCACAGCCGCGCCCCGGCGATGGCATAGAGCGCGCTGCCGCCGATCATCCGCCGCCACGGCCCCGGCTCGGCCGGGACGACATCGTCGATCGTCACCTGGCCGATGAAGATCAGGTCGGGCGCCCCGGCGGCCATCTCAGGCGAGCCCCTGGGCGGTCTCGCGCACGAGCCCCTTGGCGATCAGGAAGGCGCCGTCGGGGCGCTTCAACGGGATGTGGGTAACGCCGGCGCGCCGGGCCATGTGCAGCACCAGAAGCTGGGCCGGCAGGTGATAGGTCATCGGCGACAGGAACTCGTTGGCGTTCCCGCCGATATCGAACCGCGCGACGGCTTCGGGAAAAGCGGCATCCGGGCTTTCGGTCACAACGATGGCACGGCCGCCGGCCCCGGCGATGCCGGTCACCATCTCCTGCGCCCGCTCCAGGCTGTTGCCCGGCGGGGCGATCACCATGACCACGCCGCGCTGGCCCCAGTGCAGGGTCAGGAAATATTCCAGATGCGCCCATTCCTCGAGGTCGGTGCAGACGCCGTTGATCGGCATCTGCTCATGGAATTTGGCGGCGCAATATTGCGCCATGCCCCTGCCGGGACCGGCGCCGATGGTCCAGATCGTGTCGATCCCGTCGAGCTGTTCCGCCAGCGCCGCAATGCCGGGTTCGATCGCCGCCGAAATCTCCGGAATCCGTGCGATGGAGCGTTCGAGTGCATCGAGCTCCGCAGTTGCCCTGGCGCGATCGATATGGCCGCGCTTCACCCCCAGTTCCAGCCCGAAGACATAGAGCGCGTAGAGCACGGCGATCCATTCGGCCATGTTCAGGAAGCAGCGCCCGTATTCGGGCGGAATGTCGAACTGCTCAACCACCGGGCGGTGGATGATGCGGTCGGCCTGCTGGGCCAGCGGGCCGGTCAGGCTGCCGGTGACGCCGAGGGTCGGGCAGCCGCGCGACTTGGCGAGCAGCACCGCCTCCCGCGCCCGCGAGGAGCTGCCGGAATTGGAGACGCTGATCACCAGATCGTCCGGCCCCAGCAGCGGAATCTCATAGCGCGCCAGCTCCATCGCCGTCCGCGCCTCGGTCATCACCCCGGTCCAGCGCCGGAACGCCGGGGCGACGCACAGGGCGGAGAACCAGCTGTCGCCCGACCCACCGATGACGATCCGCCTGGCATTGGCGATCCGGTCATCTGCCAGCGCCTCCGCGACATGGGTGTGAACCACCCGCCGCAGGGTCGGGAAGTCGAGCGACTGCTCCATGGCGACCTGGATATCGCGGGTGAAGATTTCTGGCAGCATGAACGGTCTTTCGGTGGACAGGTTAGGCAGTAAGCTCTTGCCGGCGGGACAGCAGCTGGGCAGCGCGGAAACGGGCGGGATCGCCGACATCCTGGCTGACATCCGGGTTGCCGCCCAGCGCGAGGGCGATGAAATAGCTGAGGAATTGCAGCGGGATGGCGGCGATGAGCGGGGAGAGCGCCTCGCCGACGTCCGGCAGGGTGAAGCGGACGGCGGCGGTCGTGACCGGCGCCGAAGGCATATCGATGGCGATGGTCCGCATCCCCATCGAGGCGAGCGCGGCTGCGCTGGCCGAGGCGGTGCGGGCGGCGGCCGGATTGGCGGCGATATAGATCACCAGATCGTCCACCGGGGTGGACCAGAACTGGCGGTGGGCGAACTCCTCGATATCGTCCGCGGTGATCGGCAACGCTACCAGCTTCAGGAACTTGGCGGTGCCGTAATCCGCCGTCGCCAGGTTGCAGCCGGACGAGAGGATACGGATGCCGGTGATCGGCCACACGGCCAGGCCTTGCGCGCGCTTCCGGGCGAAATCCTCGGCGCCGGCGACAACATCGGGCAGGGCGCCGATCAGGGCGGGTAATTCGTCGTCGCCATGGCCGGCCATGCCCTGGAGCAGGAGCATCAGGCCGAGCAAGCTGGCCGTATATTTCGCCGTACCGGTCAGGAACGGCGCCAGGTCGATGAGTTCCAGCGAGACCTTCGCCTGGGCGATCCCAGCCAGGTTGCCGCCCGCCCCATTGGTCAGCGCCACCAGCCCTGCCCCACGCGCCCGCACCGCCTCCGCCGCCTCATTGGTGCGGTCGGCGGTGCCGGACATCGAGATGGCGACGGCAACATCGGCCGGTCCCATCCCCGGCGCCCGGTAGGCCAGCATTTCCAGCGCGCTGGCACCCTTGTAGCGCAAGTTCAGGCGCTCCCGGGCGAAGTCGACCGCCGCCCGCGCGGCGAACCAGCCGTCGCCCGAGCCGAAGGCATGAACACGGCCCTTGGCATCGCCTCGAGCCGCCCAGCCCGCCGCCTGGATCTCTCCGGCTCGGGCCAGCAGCCCAGCCAGGGCCGCCGGCTGCCGCCGCATATCGGCCAGCATCGCATGCTCGCCGCTGATATCGACGTCTTCAGCCATTGCCTACCCCTAATTGAAACGGTTCAATAGGATGCGGCAGCCAGCCGAATTCTGTCAAGGTGCGGTGATGCGATCCCTGAAGATCGTCCGGCCGAGACTCCACAGTGCCATCGGCGGTAGCGGCCCCTCCTCGGTGATCAGCGCGGTCAGAAAGCGGGCGGGCACGATCTCGACCGCCGGAACGGCTCCGTCGACCCGCCGGCCCTCAGGCACATCGATCTCATGCACCCAGGGAAAGTCATAGGACCGGGTCGCAGACTGTCCCATCGTTCCGGCATAGGAGCCGAGGTCGAGCTTGAACAGGTCGCCACAGCTATAGACCGGGACCTCCAGCGCCTGAGCAACGCGGGCCAGCGGACGGCTGCCCAGCGAATTCACGATACTGCCGTCGCAACGCATGCTCTCGCAGCCGATCAGCACACAGCTTGCCTGGCCCAGCACATGCTCGATCGCCGCGTCGGGCGCCACCTGAAGGTCGATGCCGCGGGCGAGGAACTGACCCACATAGCGCGGCCCGCCGCCAGCCGCGCGGTTCTCCAGCACGATGGGCGTGGGTGCTAGCCCCCGGTCGTGCAGCGCCTCGACGACGGCCGCAACCGTGCCGCTATAGTCCAGCAGCACCGGCCTGGCATGGGCGCCGAGCAACGCTACGCCGACCGCAACCAGCCGCTCAAGCCTTGAATTCGCTTCGGTTTCCCAAAGGGCGACACGTTGTTCGAGATACTTGGCGCGCTTGGAAAGCGAGACGGCACCGACGCCCTCCATCAGCCACGCGATCCCATTCGAGACCGGCGGCACGTCGGCGCCACGGGTCGCGGCGATATAGGCGGCAGTGGCGTCGAGCGCGCTCCAGGCCGACCCAGACTTTCCGGCCTGGCTCGCCATATGGAGCAGCAACCGGTGCGCCAGCCGCACATGGCGGGTCGCGCCCAGGACACGTTCGTCGAGCACAAGACTGAGAAGATCGAGCGCCGTCTGGTCGGGCAACGGCAGGCTTCGTTCGTTCATCGCCGCCACATAGAGCGGCGTCAGCGTGCTGACCGCCTCAGGCCGCCGTCGGCTGATCAGGGAACGGGCGACGGTGTCGGGGGTGAAGCCGAGTTCGTCGATCACCCGTTCGACCCGGCGGCGCGTCGCCTCGCTGACATTGGCCGCGCCGTTCAGCACGTTCGACACCGTGCCGACCGAGACCTCCGACAGCCGCGCGACCTCGCGGATGGTGACTTTCCGGGCGACGTTCATGGGACAGGAGCTCGGCGTTGCGACTCCGCCGATTGAAACGGTTTATGCCGGCGGCGGCAAGGCCTATGCCGGCAGGATCGTGCAGGCCCCCGCCGGCAGGTGCACGGCAACAGTTTCCGAGCCGGCGATGCCTGCCCATTCGCCCGGCATCGCTGTGCCGATCAGCTCCCGTCCCGCGCAATCGATCCTGAGTTCGATATGGCCGCCGACATCGCGCACGAAGGTGATGCGACCGGGCAACGCGTTGGGGTGGTCCGTGCCGTTCAGCGCGGTGACACGGATATTCTCGGGCCGGATCGACAGGGTCACGCTCTCGCCCTGCCTGGCGCCGGCCGGCATCGTATCGGCAGCGATCAGTGCGCTGCCCAGCCTTATATGGCCGCCATCCGCGACTACAGCGTCGAGCAGGTTGCTCTGGCCGATGAAGCCGGCGACGAAGCGGTTGGCCGGGTTACGGTAGATCTCGGTCGGCGGCCCGATCTGCTGGACCACGCCGTCGGCCATCACCACGATCGTGTCGGCGATGGTCATCGCCTCGCGCTGGTCGTGGGTCACCAGGATGGTGGTGATCTGCAGCTTCTCCTGCAGCTGCCGCAGCTCCACCTGCATATGATCGCGCAACTTGGCGTCGAGCGCCGACAGTGGCTCGTCGAGCAGGAACAAGGCCGGCTCCTGCGCCAGGGCGCGGGCGATGGCGACGCGCTGGCGCTGCCCGCCCGACAGCTGGTCGATGGTGCGGCCGCCAATATCGGGCAGCTTGATCAGCTCCAGCAGCTCGCGCACCCGGGCGCGGCGGTCGGCCGGGCCGACATTCCTGAGCCGCATCGCATAGGCGATATTGTCCTCGACCGTCAGGAACGGAAACAGCGCCAGCGCCTGGAACACCATCGCGAAATTGCGGCGATGGACCGGCGTATCGGTGATGTCCTTGTCGTTCAGGAAGATGCGGCCCGAGCTCGGCGTTTCCAGCCCCGCCACCATCCGCATCAGCGTGGTCTTGCCGCAGCCGGATGGCCCCAGGAAGCAGACGAACTGGCCGCGCGGCACCGTCAGCGAAACGTTCCTGACAACGGTGTTCGCGCCATAGTCTTTCGAGACATCGCGAATTTCCAGGCCCAATGTCATCGTTACTGGGTCATCCCTTACCTTTTTACCGGCAGCTCACGATGTTGGCGGCCGGTGCTTTACGCAATGACAAGCTCCACAAGCACAGTTGCCGGGCAGTGCAACTATCCGATCTGCCTTACTTTCGCGCATCGGCAACGATCTTTGCGCAAGCCGATATTCTAGTCGTGCACGATCGCGGACATCCTCAGCCATCACCCCCGGCCACGGTCGGAATGTGTGCAAGGCCCATGCCAGCAGGGCAGAAACGGAGTTCGAGATGGCGGAAGCGAAGAATGCCAAGCAGCCGATGATCGTCGGCAAGGCTGCCCTGATCATGGTCGACTGGCAGCGCGGCGGCGCCTACATGCCCGGCGAGGAAAACGGCGTGCCGCACATGGATGACAGCGTGGAGCGGCGCAAGAAGGTGAAGCCGCTGGTCGAGGCAGCGCGCGCGGCGGGCGTGCCGGTGATCTATATCCAGGAAGTCCACCGCCCCGACATGGTCGACTTCGGCCGCGAACTGGACGGCGACGAGGACGTGCACTGCATCGAAGGCAAGCGCTCCACCGAGATCGCAGCCGAGGAAGTCGGCTTCCGGCCCGGCGACTATCACGTGCCCAAGCGCCGCTATTCCGCCTTCTATGCCACCGACCTGGAGATCCTGCTCAAGGGGCTGAAGGTCCAGACGCTGATCCTGACCGGCGGCCTGACCGACGTCTGCGTCCATTACACATTCGTGGATGGGCATCAGGGCGACTATTACTGCCGCGTGGTCGAGGACCTTGTCGGCGGCTCGAGCCGGCCGGCGCACGATGCGGCGCTGAACGCCATGGAATATCTCCAGGCTGGGGCGCGGCGCACCAGCGATGAAATCCTCGCTGCATTCGAGGCGATGAAGCCGTCGCTGGCGGCTTGAGGCCAAATCCGGAGCCCGCTGCCTCGGCCTTCTCGGTCGGGGTGGCGGTCTTCACCATCTTCCCGTTCGAGATCGGCGCGGCCTTCACCAAGGGCCTATTTCCCAGCATGGGCGCGTTCGGCGCCTCCACTGTACGGCTGTTCTTCGGCGCCGTCTTCCTATGGGCGATGTGGCGGCCGTGGCGCGGCGCGCTGAGCCGCCGGCAACGCTGGGAAGTGCTCGCCTATGGCCTGTCGCTGGGCGGGATGTCGCTGTTCTTCTATCTGGCACTGAACACCCTACCGCTGGGGCTGACCCTGTCGCTGGAGATGACCGGGCCGCTGACGCTGTCGCTGATCTCGTCGCGCCGGTTGCTCGATGTTGTCTGGATTGCGGTGGCCGCCACGGGGCTGCTGCTCCTGTTGCCGCTCAGCGTATCGGTCGCGGCTTTGGACCCGCGCGGCATGGTCTTCGCGCTCCTGGCCGGCACATGCTGGGCGCTCTACATTGTCGCCGGCCAGCGGGTCGGAGCCAGTCTGCCGCAGGGGCGGGCGATCGCACTCTCCGTCGCCGTCGCAACCCTGGTAGTAGCGCCCTGGGGCATCGCCAAGGCCGGGCCGGCGCTGGTCGACCCGCACAACCTGCCGGTCGCGATCCTCTCCGGCCTGTTCTCGACCGCGATCCCCTACTCGCTCGACCTCTATGCCATGTCGCGCATCCCGGCGCGGTTGTTCGGCCTACTGATGAGCCTTGCGCCGGTGGCCGGTGCGGTGGTCGGGCTGGTCATGCTGCATGAGGCGCTGACCGGGCGGCAATGGAGCGCGATCCTCTGCATCGTCGCCGCGACCGGCGGCAGCAGCCTGTCGGAAGGGATCGGCCGCGGGAAGCCGTTACCGGCGGGAGACACCGCCGAGTAGCTTCGGCAAGTCGCCAATCGCCGCCACTGCGCTGAAGGCAAAGACGCCGAGCAGCATGAACAGCACCGCGCCGACGCACATGGTCGGCTGGAAGCCCATGCGCAGGTTGTTGAACACCTTGATCGGCAAGGTCTCGACCTCGAAGCCGGCGACCATATAGGCGATGATGTATTCGTTGAGGCTGAGGATGAAGACGAAAACCAGACCGGAGACGATATAGGGCAGCACGATCGGCCTGATGACCGTGCGCAGCACGTCGCTTTCGCGCGCCCCCATCGTCCGCGCCGCCTCGACCAGCGCCATGTCGATCGAGCGGAAGCCCATTCCGATGGTCGCCAGCGGCAGGGCGACGAAGACCACGGCATGGGAGAGGATCGTATCCTCGATCCGTCCGACATGGCCGATCCAGCTCCAAAACACCAGGAACACGATCGACAGCACGATCGACGGCAGCAGGAAAGAGATGCGGGCCAGCGATTCCAGGGCCAGCGCCATCCGCGACTGGTATTTCCAGATCGCATAGGAGATCGGAAAGGCGATCGAGACCGAGGCCAGCGCCGCCAGTACAGCGACGATCAGCGACAGGCTGAGCGCCGACATCCAGGCCGGATCGTCGAAGAAGGTTTTGTACCAGAGCAGGCTGGCATTCTGCGGCGGGAAGTTCATCCGCTGGGTGCCGTTGAAGCTGACCCCGGCCACCACGACCAGGGGCGCGGCCAGAAAGATGCCGAGGAGGGTGAGAAACAAGAACTTGCCGGCGGCCTTGATCACGACTTACCCACCCGCATTCGGGCTGCCTGGAAGGCGCCGAACGCCAGCAGCACCGTCACCGCCAGCAGGAAGACCGACATGGCCGAGGCGCGCGGCAGGTCGTGACCCGCGAGCGCCGTGCTGCCGATCAGCACCGCCATCGGCCAGCTCTGCGGCCGGCCGAGCACCAGAGGCGGCACATAGGCGCCGACCGTCAGCACCATCGCCATAACGAAGGCGATCATCGCCGGTCCCTTGGTCATCGGCACCACTACGGAGGCGAAGGCCCTAAGCGGCGAGGCGCCCAGGGTCCGCGCCGCCTCGATAAGATCGCGGTCGAGGCGCGACAGCACGGGAAACAGGGTCAACACCGTGAAGGGCAGCACCAGATAGACCAGGCAGGCGACCACCGCGCCGGCGCTGGGCGTCAGCGATTCCGGCGCATCCATCAGCCCCAGCGCGACGAAAAGGTTCGAAAGGCCGATTCGCTTGGACAGCATCACCTGCCAGGAAAAGGCTATCAGCACGTCGGACAGCGACAGGGTGGCAAGCAGGAAAACCAGCCAGGTGACCTGCAGCCGGCGGCGCATCCGTGTGATGAGCCAGGTCAAGGGAAAGCCCAGCCCGACGCTGATCGCGCCGACGACCACCGCCAGCTGGACGGAATCGAGCAGCGCGCCGAGCAGCTCCGGCTCGCCCAGCGCTCCATAGGAATGGAGGGTGACGCCCGGCAGGTAGATTCCGTTCGGGTCGCGCTCAGCCAGGCTGATCCTGAGCAGCAATACGGCCGGGACGGTCCCTAGCCCCAGCAGCGCCACCATCGGCCAGGACAGGAGCAAGCCGAGGCGGAGGCGCAATGCTCCTGGTGCGGAGAGAACCGTCACGTCAGGCGGTCACCATCTTGGTGAACTGGCGCTCCATGTAATCGAGATGGCGATAGCGCGCCTCGGTCGCGGCCGGGATCGAGGGGGTGTTGGACGACACCGCAGCGAATTCCTGGTCGGTGAGATTCAGCTTGGCGCGGTCGATCACCGGAGCCGACCCGACGAAGCGGGCGATCAGTTGCTGCGCCTCGGGCGTGCAGGAGAAATTGAGGAACTCCTGCGCCTCGGCAGCCTTGGGCGATGTGGCGAGCTGGCACCAGAAATTGGTGCTTTCGACCGCGCCTTCCTTCGGAAAGATCGACTGCACCGGCGTGCCGTTCTTGAGCATGACCATGGCGGTATCGTGCATGTAGATGCCGCCCGAGACCTCATCGTTGACCAGCGCCGTCTGCATGGTGCCCTCGTCCTGCCACCACAGCTTCACGTTGCCTTTCAACTCGGCGATCTTGCCGATCACCTTGTCGATACCCGCCTCGGTCATCAGCACGTCGATGCCGCCGAAATAAGTTTGCGCCGTCAGCTCGAATATCTGCGAGGTGCTGCCGTTCATGATGCCCCAGGCATTGGGATGCTTGTCCCATAGCGCGGTCCAGCTGTCGGGGGCGGGCTTCAACTCCTCGGGATTGATCACGAAGGTCATGTACCAGGACATGGCGGCGACGCTATCGAAGGCGGGCTGTGGCTCCTGGAACTTCGCCATGAGCTGGGAGAAATTGGGGATGGCGGCCTTGTCGAGGCCGCGCCAGACGCCCTGCGCCCGGCCGCGCAGCACGTCGATCGCGCCCATGCAGCAAATATCCATCGGCGGGCTGCCGGCCTTGTTCGCGGCGGCCAACTGGAACAGGAACTGCGCCCCTTCCGGCTGCTCGATCGACTGCACCGCGATCCCGGTCGCCTTGGTGAAGGCGGGATAGACATGCTGGACGAACATCCGCTCGAAATAGCCGCCGAAGGTCGAGATCTTGATGCTGCGCTCCGCAGCCCGGGCCGAACGGATGAAGGGCATCGGCAGCGCCGCCGTGACGACCGCAGCCGCGGCCCCGCGCAGGATGGCGCGCCGGGAGGTCTTTGCGCCGGTGGAAGGTATGTCCGTCATTCCAGGGGCTCCCAAACGAAGGTCTATCGATCTTAAGGTTGGTCGGCGGTGGTGGTGGCGGGCAATGACAAGCTCAGCAAGATCAGTTGACGGATCGCGAAACTATCCGGTCATGCCGCGCCTATTTCCGCGCCAACCCCGCCCAATCTTGCGGCATGCGGCTCGGGCTGCGGCGCCGCCGGGAGGCTGTCGAGATGATCCAGCAAGGCGGCGACATGGGGGGATGAGGTGCCGCTGCGGGTCACCAGCTCGATGTCGGTCGAGAAGCCGAACACCTCGGGTAGGATCACGCGGAATTTCTTTAGCCGCCAGATCGACTGGACGAAATGGTCCGGCAGAGTGCCGAGGAAGCAGCCGGTGCTGATCAGCGTCGCCACCGCCTCCATCGAATCGACCTGCGCGGTCTTGACCAGCGAGCCGTCAGAGCGGAAGCGGTCGAAATCGTCCAGGAAGGTATAGCCGGCATAATCGCAGCGGTGGATATCCTCCATCCTGATATCCGGCTTGTCGTACAGCGGATGGTTCTCCGAACAGTACATGTTGCAGTTTTCGCGGTAGAGGAACCGGTAATCGAGCTGGTTGATGTGGCGCCGGCCGATGACCATGCCGGCGTGCAGATTGCCGTCCAGAAGCGCCTGCTCGATCACGTTCGAAGTCGCGGTGATGACGCTGTATTCGACGAAGGGATGCTTCTTCTTATAGGTCCGCAGGATCTCCGGCATCGGCAGGTGGCTGTCGGTGATCAGCGTGTCGATGATGCCGATATTGAGCGTGCCGGTGAGGTCGGAATGGATCGAGCGGATATTGGATTCGAACCGCTCCAGATCGGCGATCAGCTGCAGGCTTGAGGAATAGACCTGCCGGCCCTGGTCGGTCAGCGAGAACCCGACCCGTCCTCGTCGGCACAGCCGCACGCCCAGCCGCGTCTCCAGGTCCTTGATGTAGCGGCTGATCGACGGCAAGCCCAACTGGAGTTCAGATTCTGCCGCGGCAAAACCGCCGCAACGGACGACGGCGCAGAAGACGCGCAGCAGGCGGATGTCGCCGTCGCTGATCTTGCCGTTAAAGGTGCGGGGGTTGAGCCTCATAGTTTCGATCCCGGGCAATCATCGTTGCGCAACTCGTCATTCTCGACACTCCCGAAATCCTGCAAAGCATGTGCCAGTTGTGATGCGCCGCAGCATGAGTGGAGACCGCAGTGAAATGACCGAGCCCAAGAACGCCAAGCGGCCCATGATCGTCGGCAAGCCGGCACTGATCATGGTCGATTTCCAGGGCGGCGACGGCACCTACATTCCCGGCCAGGAAGGCGGCGTTCCGACCATGAGCGGCCCCGAGGATCGGCGGGCGCGCTGGGCGCGGGCGCGTGAACTGGTCACCGCGGCGCGCGGGGCGCAAGTGCCGGTGATCTTCATCCAGGAAGTCCATCGCCCCGACATGATCGATTTCGGCCGCGAGCTGGACGGCGATGAGGACGTCCATGCGATCGAGGGGCTGAAATCGACCGAGATCGCGGCAGCCGAGGTCGATTTCCGCCCTGGCGACTATTACGTGCCCAAGCGGCGCTATTCCGCCTTCTACGGCACCGATTTCGAGATTCTGCTGAAAGGGCTGAAGGTCCAGACGCTGATCCTGACCGGCGGGCTGACCGATGTCTGCGTCCATTACACGTTCGTGGACGGGCACCAGGGCGACTATCACTGCCGGGTCGTCGAGGACTGCGTCGGCGGATCGAGCCGGGCGGCGCACGAGGCCTCGCTCAACGCCATGGAATATCTGCAGGCCGGCGCCCGCCGCACCAGCGATGAAATACTGGCCGCGTTCGCCGCGATGACACAAGCGCAGGCCGCATAGAGATCCCGGGGAGGGAAGGCCGGGAGGATCAACTCCCGGCTTACTATCATGGAGAACGGAATGGGGCTTCAGATCGCGGAGCGCTGGTTCGAAATCGAAAGACTGACCGACGGCATCACCCGCATCTGGGAGCCCCATGTCATCCGCGTCGCCCAATGCAATATCTGGCATGTGCGCGGCCGCGACCGCGACCTGATCATCGATACCGGCATGGGCATGGCGAGCCTGTCCGACGCCGCCCGCCATCTGTTCGACAAGCCCTTGAGCGCCGTCGCCACCCACACCCATTACGACCATGTCGGCTCGCTGCACGAGTTCGAGGACCGCATCGCCCATCCGGCGGAGGCCGAGACGCTGGCGCGCCCGTCCGACACGTTCAGCATCTTCCGCGAGGATCACGCGCCGGAAGGGATCGCGTCACTGGAGCGGGCCGGCTACGAGATCGGCCCGACCTTCATCACGGCCCTGCCCCACGCCGATTTCAACATGACCGAATTCACCTTCCCCGCCGCGCCGGCGACAAGGCTGGTGGAGGAAGGCGACGTGATCGACCTGGGCGACCGGGTGTTCGAGGTCATGCACCTGCCCGGCCATTCGCCCGGCAGCATCGGCCTGTGGGAAAAATCGACCGGTATATTGTTCTCAGGCGATGCGATCTATGACGGGCCGCTGCTGGACGAGATTCCGGGCAGCGACATCGCCGTCTATTGCGAGACGATGACAAGGCTGGCCCAGCTGCCGGCGCGCGTCGTCCATGCCGGGCACGACCCCAGCTTCGATGGGGGCCGGCTGAAGGAACTGGCCTGGGATTACCTGAAGCGGCGGGCTTAGCGCCTGCTGACCTGCACGCCCGCCTGGGCAGCCTGCGGCTTGGAGATATCCTCGCCCTTCGGCGAGACCGCCGCGGCGATCGGCTTCACATTCGGATCGCGGGGCTTCACCGCCAGGATGACGATATCGTCGTCATCGTTCTGGGCGGCCATGGTCATCTGAAACGGCAGCGCCGCCACGGATACGGCGCAGAAGAACAGTGCCCATTTCATATGCCCACCTCATGCATCGGCCATCGACTGGGATGACCGATGCAATCTGCGGGCCAGAAAGGTCAGCTGTTGGGCGAATGCGCGACACTGAAGCGAGCGAGCTGCTGCTTCGGCGTATCCCAGGTGGGGGCAAGCTGGGCCGCCTTGCGATAGTCGAGATAGGCGCCCTTCATATCGCCGTCATCCTCACGCGCCATGCCACGGTCGAAATAGACGACCTCAGCGTGGGATGGGTTCAGCGCCAGCGCGTCGGTGAAGGCCTGGCCGGCCTCCTTATTGCGCTTCTGGGCGCTGAGCGCGATGCCGCGATTGATATGGGCCTGCGGGATGCTGGCCTTCACCCGGATCGCCGCGTCGCTGTCTGCCAGGGCGGCGTCATACTGCTGAAAGGCCAGGTGAATCACGCTGCGATTGACGTACGCCGCAGCCAGCTCGTCATGCATGTCCTTGGCGCGGTCGACGGCCTGATCGCAGACCTTCGTGCTCCATTTAGCGACGACTTCACCGGCGCCGGCCCGGGCGGCATAGTCTGAGCATTGCTGCATCGGGTCCGGGCTCAGCGGCAGGACGCTGTCAAAGGCCGAGGCCTTCATGATAGGCATCGCAGCGGCGGCGCAAGCGGCGGCCAGCGCCAGGGTCCTAAAATTCATCTCAGCTTCCCCAATCACATCGGTTCGATAGGTGAAAGCTAGGTCAGGCCCGGCTGAAAAACAAGGAAATTGCACAAAGAATCATCAGTTTGTGCCCAAGAGATAAGCAGATTGTTTACAGTTTTGGCACTGCAGCAGGGCGTGTCGGGCGCATTCCCGCGGCGCCCACGATATTGACGCCGCATTGCACTAGGCCGCTGGCTCCTTCAGCTCGATCTCGATGAACACGAACTCCGCCTCAGAATCGTTGACCACGTCGTGCTCGACTCCGGTTTCGCGGGCATAGCTGACGCCGGCCCTGAGCTCGGCATGGCGGCTCGTGCCCCCGGGTTCTTCCAGCAGCAAGCGTCCGGTCGTCATCGGCACGACGACATAATCGTGCTCATGGCGATGCCAACCGGTAGCCGCCCCCGGCGCGAACCGCCACTCGGTCACGCGCAAGCGGGCGGTATCGACCTGGACCGTCGGAACGGCGGCAGGGCGCGCCATCGTTCACATCGGCGTGGGGTAGAGAATGAAGTCCTTATGGATGTCGAGCTGCGCCCCGCTCATCTTGTGCAAGGACGCCTGCAGCTGAAGCAGCGTCGCATAGGGCAGCTCGAGCGGATGCTCGTTCGGATGGCTGGGCGTGTGCATCGGATAGTCCCGGCCGGGCGTCGCGGCCATCTCGATATGGTTGCCCATGACCCATGAGACGGGGTGCGTCTTGGTGAAGGTCACGATCCGGTCGACCGTATCGCGGAATGTCTCGAAATTGCCCGCGGTCACGTAGAGCCGCCCGGGATAGAGTTCGTCGCCCATCTGGAGGAATTTGGTCTCGGGGTCGTAGACCGTGATCTCCGCCGGCTCATGTCCGGGCGACGGGATGACCTGAAGCACCCGGCCACCGAGGTCGAACGGCACGATCTCGGTCGGCCAGCTCTTGATGCCGAAAAAGGCGGCAACATCCTCCGGCTTGTGGCCGATGACGGTGACGTTGGGGTCACCCGCGAACTCCCCGTCGCCAGCGATATGGTCGCCATGCGCATGGGTGTGGGCGACCACCAGTGGGATCGAGGTCTTGCCCTTCCCGGCCAGCCATTTGGCGATCACGCCGTCGATCGTCGGCCTGATCTTGAGGCCCCCTGCCCCGGTATCCAGCAGCAGCGCCTTGTCATTGCCGAAGAACAGATAGAGGAACGGCCCCTCGAAATTGGTCTTGATCGACTGGCGGATGACGAAGGTGTTGGCATCCGCCTGCTGCACCTGCATCTCGGGCTCAGGCCCGTGCGTGGCGTCGATCCATTTCTCGGCGAAGAGCGGCTTCTTCGCCGGCTCGGCCTGGGCGAGCGTGCCGGCGAGCACGATTGCAGACGCCAGCGCCGCGGTCTTGAAGCAATTCATCCCTGTCTCCTGCTCAGAACTTGACCTCGGCCGACAGGCCGAAGATTTGCGGCACCGGCGTGTAGCCCTCGGCAACGAAGTTGTCAGCCGGCTTCTGGATCACCTTCTTCTCGTCGAACAGATTCTTGGTGAAGATCGAGAATTCCCAATTGTCGTAGGTCACGCCGACGCTGGCCCCGAACAGATTGTAGGTTGGGCGCTGGTAATCCTGGTTGTCGCGGATAAAGGTGCCGTGGCTGGTGCCGATGAACTGCCAGTTGGCGCGGGCGAAGAAGCCGTAAAGCTCGGTCAGCTGCTTCTCATAGTCGGCCGACAGGGTGATCGACCATTTCGGCGATCCCGGGACGATGTCGCCGTTACGAATGCCCAGATTGGCCACCGGCTCTGTGAAGGTGGCGTCGTCATACGACCCGGTGAAGCCGAGGGTCAGGTCTGGGGTCACACGATCGAGAACTTCGGTTTCAAAGCCGACACTCCTGGCGTGGCCGACATTGGCGAAATAATCGAAGCCGCAGGTTTTCAGCGGCACGTCGAGCTGGATCTTGTCCCATTCGATGTCGAAGGCCGAGACGTTGACAGAGAGCTGGTTGTCGAAGAACCGGCTCTTGGCGCCAACCTCGTAGTTCCACAATTTGTCAGGCTGGTAGTTGTCCGGCGCCTGGTCCAGGCCGAAGGCGTGTAGATCGACCGCGCACTGCACAGCCGGCACCGGCGCGTTGACGCCGCCGAGGCGATAGCCCTTGGACACGTTCACATAGGTGGTCAGGCTGTCCGAGACGTCATAGGTGGCGGCAAATTTGGGCGTCAGGGCATAGGCCTTGGTATTGCCGCTGGAGAACGGCGTCGAGGCGAAGAAGCCGCCCGACGTGTTGGTCGCCGAATCCCGGCCGTAGAGATAGCGCAGGCCGGCCGTCAGCTTGAACTCCGGCAGGACATAGTAGGAAGCCTCGCCGTAGACGGCATATTGACGGTCATCGAGCCGGTTGACGAAGTCATAGAACAGATTGTTCGGCGTCGCCGCGCCCAGAACCTGTTCCGGTGTTTGCGCGTAAAACTGCGAGAAGGTCTGGTTGAAATCGGTAATATACTGAGCGGATGTACCCAGATATTTGGCGTCGGAATAATACAGGCCGGCGATCCAGGTGATTGGCAGGCCGTCGCTGTTGGGGTCGTAAGGCTTTGAGACCAGGCGGATTTCCTCGGTCACCTGCCGGGAATTGAGCGAGTTGTAGACCGGGCCGGGCAGCGCGGCGAGCGCATCGCCGTGGAGCTTCCCGTCCTTGCCGGTGACGCCCAGGATATCGTCGACGAAGAAGCCGACGAACTCGCTATTGAAGAACGTACCGTCGGTGGTTCGGGGGAAATGGCGATAGGCATAGGATGAAACCGACGTCAGGTCGGCCCAACCGAAATCGTAATTGATCTTGATCGTAGGGATCGCGAGCGTATCGGTGCCGCCTTCGGGCACCAGCTTGGTCGTGACGTAGTTCGAATTGTCCAGATCGACCAGGCCGGTATCAGCGATATGGGTCCGCTGAAAGAAAACTGACGGGGTGATCGTCAGGTCCGGCGTAACGTCCCAGCGCAGGGTCGCCTTCACGACATTCGAACGGTCGCCGTTGATGCCGCGCTTGTCGAGCGTGCCGTCCAGTTGGGCGTGATCGACATAGCCGCTGTCCTGCGTCGTCGCGAAACCGATGCGCAGGCCCAGCGTATCCGTGACGATCGGCACGTTGAGCACGCCGCGGAAAACATAGTTGAAGCCGCCATGCTCGGTTTCCGAAAGCTCACTATAGGCGCTGCCCTGATATGAGCTGAGGCTGACCGGGTTCGAGACCAGGCGGATCGTGCCGCCCATCGAGCTTGCCCCGTAAAGTGTGCCTTGCGGCCCGCGCAGCACCTCGCTCTGCGCCAGATCGAACAGCAACGGCTCCGGCTGGCCGGCATAGAAGGAATTGTTGCGGATGGTGATCGGTGTGTCGTCGAGATAGACCGAAACCGTCGGCTGCCCGATGGTCGAGCTGATGCCGCGGATTTCGAGGTTGCTCAAGCCAGGCCCGCCGCCGTTGGTGAAGGAGAGGCCCGGCACGTTGCGGCCCAGGTCGGCATAGTCGTCGACATGCTGCTCTTGCAGCTGCGTGCCGGTGATGACGGAGATGCTTTGCGGGACAGCCTTGAGGTTCTCGGTTCGCTTCGTCGAGGTGACGACGATTTCCTCAAGCTGGCCTTCCGCCGGGGCAGCGGCTTGGCTCTGTGCCTGGGCGACAGTCAAAGTTAACGACGGGGCGATATATGCTGCAGCGCACAACAATCCGAAACGCAGGCCCGCCCGTCTGACACCCATTGCTCGCCTCCTTGTCGATCTCAGGATTTCTGAGAATTTTGAGAGTCGAGCGTAACTGCGAACCGAGTCACGATGCATGACATTGTGCACAATGTTAGTTGCACCGCAGCGAAAGTTTCAGGCTTTCATGAAAGCCACTTTCTTGGCGAGCGGCAGGTCGAAGGTGATCGTCGCGCCATAGGCGCCAGGCGCGCCCGGGTCGATACGGACCTTGTCGAAGGTCAGCACCCGCGTCGCCAGGGTGAAGGCCTCCTTCAGGTCGTGCGACACCATGAAAACCGTGATTTTCTCCTCCCGCCACAGGCGAGTCGTCAGCTCATACATCTGCTGCTTGGTGCCGGGGTCGAGCGCGCCGAACGGCTCGTCGAGCAGCAGCAGCTTAGGCTTGCGGATCAGGGTTTGGGCGATGGCCAGGCGCTGCTGCATGCCGCCGGAAAGCTGGGCCGGATACTTGTCCCTCGCGGCATCCAAACCGACCGATTCGATACAGCGGTCGGCCTCCTCGACCGCCCGCCGCCGGGCCGCGCCGAACAGCTTGCCCAGCCCCCGCGACCGGGCGAATTCGAGCCCCAGGATCACATTCTGGACCACGGTCAGATGGGGAAAGACGGAATAGCGCTGGAAGACAATACCGCGGTCGGGCCCCGGCTCGGGCGGCAAGGTCTCGCCGTCGAGCAGGATGGAGCCGCGCGTCGGCTGTTCCATCGACAGCAGCAGGCGCAGGAAGGTGGTCTTGCCGCAGCCCGAGGGGCCGATCAGGACGTTGAACGAGCCTGACGGGATTTCGAGATTGACCCGCTCCAGCACGACCTGGCCGGGATATTCCATCCACAGATTCTGGACCGACACATGGCTCATGATTTGGTGCTCACGCTGGGGCCACCGCGAGCCAAGGGAAACAGCGCCGGTTGAAGAGGCGCAGCAGCCAGTCCATGGCGAAGGCAAGCAGGGTGATCCAGGCGACGTAAGGCAGGATCACATCCATCGCCAGATAGCGGCGCATCAGGAAGATGCGATATCCCAACCCATCCTGAGCGGCGATCGCCTCCGCCGAAATCAGGAACAGCCAGGCGGGCCCGAGCGAGAGGCGCAGCGAATCCGCCAGCCGCGGCGTGATCTGGGGCAGGACGACGCGCAGGATGATCTGCCAGGTCGAGGCGCCCAGCGTCTCCGCCTTGATGATGAGCTCGCCCGGCATCTCGGCAACCCTGAGCGCCAGGTCGCGGATCAGAAAGGGCGTGATGCCGATGGCGATCAGCACAACCTTCGACACCTCATCCAGCCCGAAGGTGATGAACAGAATCGGCAGCACCGCCATCGGCGGGATCATCGACAGCACCGCGATGAAGGGTGAAAGGCCGGCGCGGACGTAAGGAATGACGCCGGTCGTCACACCGAAGACTAGCCCCAGGAGCGTCGCCGCACCGAGGCCGAGCGCCAGCCGGCGCAGCGATGACAGCGTGTCGAGCCACAGCAGGATTTCCCCCGTCCGCATATCGCGGTCGATCGCCACGCGCTGG
>Ga0070665_100000216_pt1 | contig 98310 bp, 75 predicted proteins | sample KBSS13metaG_FD_65862 | JGI IMG/M metagenome (GOLD analysis project Ga0070665, IMG submission 65862) | Switchgrass rhizosphere microbial communities from Kellogg Biological Station, Michigan, USA - KBS S1-3 metaG | ecosystem: Host-associated > Plants > Roots > Rhizosphere > Soil ... | reverse complement strand
ACCGGAGGACGATGGGATCATCCCGACGGGTGTGCCACTTCTCGGGGTGCAGGATCTGCTCCGTCGAGCGCGGAGGGTCCGTCGTAAAGGCATAGTCGAGAAGCGCCTGCCCCCCCTGGCGCTTCACGCTCACGGAGAAGGCGGCGCCCTGGAGGTAGCTGAAGAGGAGAGTGTCGCGGATCCAGACCGGCGCGGCGGCCATCTCCTTCATGCCGGGGAGGTCCGGGGTCGCTCCCATCAGCTTCTCCGTATCCTGCAGGCTGGCGCCCAGGGCGGTGTCCATGCCGGGCATCACCTCGATGCTCATCTGGATCTTGAAGTCGAGCATGATCAGGGTGGCGTCCCCCTCCACCAGCGCCGTTCGGGCCGTCCCCGCGTCGGACATGGGATCGTGGCCTTCGAACCGCCGGAGATCGAAGTGCTGGTCCTGAAGGGCATGCGTCAGCTCGTGGACCAGGATCATGTCCTCATCCACCGCCTCCTCATTCTTTCCGGAGCCCCCCTTTGGCAGATCGACCAGGGCCAGGTACTTCTTCTCCGGATCGTAAAACCCGGCCACCTGGCTGCTCATCAGCTCAGGCAGATAGAGGCGCAGGTCCATGGCCTCGGGGATCAGGCCGAACGCTTTCAGGCTGACCTCCAGGGCCTTCAGCTCCTGCGGCGAAGAATCCCGCGGCAGCGATTCAGCCATCTGCCGCTTGAGCGACCGCACGCTCAACGAACCGGCGGGCATCGGCTTGAGCGCCTTGAGGCCGCGGTACTTCTCCGCGGTGTGCAGCAGATTTTCGAGATGCCGCGCGTTCTTCTCCGGCAGGGGAGTCACACCCGAAGGCAGCTTGGGAGCCGGGATGTCCCGCGTCCATCCGGCGGACGCGAACAGGAAGAGCATCAGGAAGAGCCGGACGAACCGTGGCGATCGGGTGGACATTCAATTTCTCCTGCCGGGAATGCCGCCCGGACTAGCTCCGTAAACGGGACCGGCATTATAGAAGTGAATTTGAGGCAGAATGCGTTTCATGGATCGAACCTGGCACCCCCTGCTCGAAGGCCCGCTCGCCGATCGGATGTCCAGCACTCTCCGCGAGATCGCCGCCGCCCTGCCCGGCGCCGTCTCGAAACGGGAGGCTCTGCCGGCCTCGCTGGCCAGCGGCCTGGCCGGACAGGCCCTGTTCTACGCCTATCTGGCCCTCTCCACCGCCGACGAGTCTGCGGCCGACCATGCCGCCGACCTCCTGGAGAGGGCTACCGAGGAGCTGGCCAGCTCCCCGATGCCGCCCACCCTCTACTCCGGCTTCCCCGGTGTGGCCTGGACCATGGAGCACCTGCAGGGACGGCTGTTCGAGAACGGAGACGGCGAGGAGGCCGAGGAGGACCCCGTCCTGGAGATCGACCAGGCGCTCCTGGGACCGCTCGAGCGCTCCCCCTGGCTGGGCGAGTACGACCTGATCGGCGGTCTGGCCGGCCTCGGGGTCTATGCCCTCGAGCGGCTGCCCCGTCCCACCGCCGCCGCGCTCCTCGCACGGGTGGTCGATCGCCTGGCCGAGATCGCCGAGGAGAGGGAGGAGGGCGTGGCCTGGTTCACCCCGCCGGAGCGCCTCCCCGAATGGCAGCGCGAAATCTTCACCCGCGGCCATTACAACCTCGGCGTGGCGCACGGTCTGCCCGGCGTGGTGCCGATCCTCGCCGGGGCCTGCGCCGCCGGCGTGGCGGTGGAGCGAGCCCGGCCGCTGCTCGACGGCGCGGTGCGCTGGCTCCTTGCCCGGCGGCTCGAGCCGGGGTCGGACTCCTGTTTCGGCGGCAGCTACACCCCCTGGGAGCCGTCGTCGCTCCCCACACGGCTCGCCTGGTGCTACGGCGACCCGGGCATCGCCGCCACCCTCCTCGCCGCCGCCCGCGCCGTCGGCGAGCCGGAGTGGGAACGCCAGGCGCTGGAGATCGCCCTCGCCGCCGCGACGCGCGAGGAGTCCACCTCGCGCGTCCAGGACGCCGGCCTCTGCCACGGCACCGCCGGCCTCGCTCACCTGTTCAACCGGATGTACCAGACGACGGGAGAGGAGCGGCTCGCCCAGGCGGCGCGGCGCTGGTTCGAGCGGACCCTCGACTTTCGGGTGCCCGGCGAACCGGTCGCCGGCTTCCGTGCCTGGGAGCTCGACCCCGCCGGCCAGCCGGCCTGGCGTCCGGACGGTGGCTTCCTCGAGGGCGCCGCCGGCGTGGGCCTCGCCCTCTTGGGCGCCACGTCCGACGTGGAGCCCGCCTGGGACCGCGTGCTGCTCGCCTCGCTGCCGCCCGTCAGGGGAAAATAGGATGCACACCGAGCTGACGCCCCGCCATCGCACGGTCGCCACCAACGGCGTTCATCTGCACGTCGTCGAGGCGGGTCCCGAGAGCGGGCCGCTCCTCATCCTGCTCCACGGCTTCCCCGAGTTCTGGTACGGCTGGCGCCGCCAGATCGAGCCTCTCGCCGCCGCCGGCTTTCACGTCCTCGTCCCCGACCAGCGGGGCTACAACCTCAGCGACAAGCCGGAGAGCATCTCGGCCTACAACATCGACACTCTGGCCCGCGACATCGTGGGGCTGATCGACGAGGCCGGCGCCGCGAAGGCCTGTGTCGCCGGGCACGACTGGGGGGGCGCCGTCGGCTGGTGGCTGGGCGTCAAGCATCCGGAGCGGCTGGAGAAGCTCGCCCTGCTCAACATCCCGCATCCCATGGTGATGAAGCAGGCCGTCCGCAAGGACCCGGCGCAGCGGAAGAAGAGCTCCTACATCTTCTTCTTCCAGCTCCCCTGGCTGCCCGAGCATTCCTTCCGGAAAGACAATTTCGCCCGTGGCGTCAAGTCGCTCCAGGGCTCCAGCCGTCCGGGCACCTTCACCGACGCCGACCTCGACCTCTATCGCGAGGCCTGGTCCCAGCCCGGCGAGGTCCGCTCCATGATCCACTGGTACCGCGCCTCCCTGCGCTCCCAGCCAGAGCCTCCCGCCTCCCCCCGCGTCCGCGTGCCCACCCTGCTGCTCTGGGGGGAGAAAGACCGCTTCCTCGGCCGCGAGATGGCCCAGCCCAGCATCGATCTCTGCGACGACGGCCGCCTCGTCTTCGTGGAGGAAGCGAGCCACTGGATTCAGCACGAGGAGCCGGAGCGGGTGACGCGCGAGCTGCTCGGTTTCTTCGGCTGAATCTTTGGTCTGTCCCGCCCCGTAGTATCGCCCGTCAGTCCGGGCGGCGGTTCGCCTGGACGGAAAGAGAGAAACCATCATGCGGCGACTCCTCGCCCTGTTGCTGATTTTCCTGCCTCTCCCTCTCGCGGCCCTCGAAGTCCGCGTCCATCCCGGAGAGGTCGTCTATGCCTACGAGGCCGACCCCGCGCACGGCCTTTTTACCGTCATGCTCCAGAACGTGGCGATCGTTCAGAAGGATGGCGGTCCGGTCACCCTCGAGTCGATCGAGATCCAGGCGTTGTCCGGCGGCCAGGCCACGCAGACCCTCGTCCTCTCCTCCGCCGATCTCGACAAGAGCGTCCAGCGCCTGAGCGCCATGGAGGCTCAGGGGCTGGTCAAGCTGTACGACTTCCATTTTCAGACCAGCCGCTATCTCGCCGGTCTCAAGATCGCGGCCAGCCGGACCTTGAACGCCGGAACGGCCCTGATCGTCTACGGCAAGCCCCTGCTTCTCGCCGGCCTGCCGTCGGACGGCCTCGCGATCGTGGCCCGTGGCAAGGACGCGATCGGCAAGCCCGTCGAGGCCCGTGCCACCCTCAAGGTGGAGAATCACCAATCTCCGAACGAGTACGCCTTTCCGCTCGCCGGCACCTGGTACGTCGGCGCCTCGCCGAGCCTCAACAGCCCTCACCGCTGGGTGGCCAACGAGGAGTTCGCCTACGACCTCATCGCCCTCGGCGGCGACGGCCAGACTCACAAGGGGGACGGCAGCCGTCTCGCCGACTACTACGCTTATGGCCGGGACGTGCTCGCCGTCGCGGATGGTGTCGTCGTCGAGGTCAGCACAGACGCCACGGAGGCCAACGACCGCCTCCGCCAGCCGGGCGAGGGGGAAGAGGCCTACTGGAAGCGGACCGTCGAGGAGCAGAACAAGCTGCTCGTGAAGGGCTACAAGTTGCCGTTCGGCAATTACGTGGTCATCCGGCACGCGGGAGGGGAGTTCTCCCACTATGGACACCTGAAGCAGGGGAGCGTACGGGTGAAGGCAGGGGACGCCGTCACCCGCGGCCAGATCATCGGCCAACTCGGCCATACCGGCAACAGCACCGAGCCGCACCTCCACTTCCAGCTCACCGACGGCCCCGACTCCCTCTACTCGCGAGGGATCCCGATCACCTTCAAGAACATCGTGGACCTGCTCGGCTCCCAGGGGAGCGCGCCGCAGGCGGGGTCGATCGTGACGACGCGGAGGTGACGCTACTCCACGCCCTGGGTGATGACGAACAGGTAAAGGGCCTGCTTGGTCTCGAGGTCCAGGAACTTCGAGCCGCCGGTCAGGGCGAACACCAGGGGCGTGAAGCTCAGCTCCAGCTCGACCTCGACGGCCGGCGAGCTCCCCTTCACGGAGAAGTGGTTGTTGTGGACCACGCCGGCCAGATCGATCTCCTCGATCGGGGTCGGCCCGCCGAAGTGACGCAGCGTGCCCGTCGCGCGGCCATCCCCCTGATCGTCCAGGGTGAGGTTCGCCGTGTAGTTCGCCTCGCCGTCGAAGCTGATGAACCTGGCTTGCCAAATGCCCATCTCGTGCCTCCCTCCCCGCTCAGCGGGTCCGTTCAGTGGATTCGGTCGCTGAATCATACCTTCTCTTCGTGGATACCGCTCACGCGCAGCCCTGGAGGGCTGACGCTCTCCTCGGAGGATAGCGCCCCCTTCTCGCACGCTTTCGACCAACTCATCAAATAGTTCTTTCTTCATGGGAACTCCATCCGGAACTCCGCCCCCCCGCCCTCGGCCGCTTCCAGACTGAAGGCGAAGCCGTGGGCGGAGAGGATCTCCTGGACCAGGGTCAGCCCGAGGCCGCGGCCGTTTCGCTTCGTCGAGAAGAAGGGGGTGAAGAGGAGGGCGCGGACCTCTTCCGGGATGCCGGGGCCGGAGTCGCGGACCGCCAGCGAGCCGCGGTCCAGGCGGAGAGCGATCCGGCCGTCCTCGCCGATCGATTCCATGGCGTTCTTGAGGACGTTCACCAGCACCTGCTCGATCTGGTTGCGGTCGAGCTCGACCGGCGGGAGGGTCTCCGCTCCCTCCCAGACGACGGCGATCCGCCGCCGGTCCAGCTCCGGCCGCAGGAGGATCAGGATCTCGTCCACGAGCTGCTTGACGTCCGTCGGCCGGCGGTCGGGCGGCGGCAGGCGGACCACCTCCGCGAAGCCGTTCATGAAGGCGCGCAGATTCTCCAGCCGCGTGATCGCCACCGTGATCGCCTGCAGGTAGTCCTCCCTGTCCTCCGCCCCGAGATCGCCGGCGTAGCCGCGGAAGGAGTCGAGCAGCGAGCCGACCGCCCCCACCGAGTTGTTGATCTCGTGGGACATCATGCGGATCAGCTTGCCGTAGGCCGCCTTCTCCGAGGCCCGCAGCTCCTCCGTCAGCTCCTCGAGCAGCAGGAAGCCGCGCGGGAAGCCGCGGTCGAAGAGCTCCGCCCGGGTGACCTTGAGCCGCCGCCCTCCCTGCAGGGCGAGCACTTCCGAGCCCCCTTCCGGGATCGCTGCCAGGGCGCCCTCGAGCTCCCTCCCCCGCATCTCCGCCGCGGTCACCTCCAGCAGTTTCTCGGCGGCGGGATTGAGCGAGGAGACGCGGCGGTCGAAGTCCAGGGTCAGGATGCCGGCCGGCGAGGCGGCGAGGATCTTCTCCAGGAAGTAATGCTGCTCCTGCTGCTTGAGCCGCTCCTCCCGCAGGCGATCGATCATCTGGTTGTAGATCCGGATCAGGGAGTCCATCTCCGGCTGCCCCACCTCGCGGAACTGGGAGGTGAAGTCGCGCTCGCCGATCAGCTCCGCCCCGGTGCGGATCAGGTCCAGGGGCACGAAGAAGGTCCTCACCAGCAGCACGCCGAAGACGATCGAGAGGACGAACAGCCCCTCGACCGCCAGCAGCCAGGGCGGGTTCTCGCGCAGGACGAAAAACGAGATCGCCGCGAGAACCGCGTGGATCAGGACCAGATAGACGATGATCTTGGCGCGCAGGCTCATGGAAGGCTCAATGAGCTTCGAGCCCGTACTTCTCGAACCTGCGGTAGAGAGCGGCTCGCGACAGCCCCAGCGCCTCGGCGACCCGCGTGACGTTCCCCTCGTAGTGGCGCATGCATTTGACGATCATCGCCTTTTCCATCTCGTCGAGCGTCATGGTGCCCGGGCTCGGGAGCGCCGTGCCGCCTCGCGCCTCGCGCTCCTCCAGGCCGGAGAGGGCCACGAGATCGCCGGCGTCGAGCCGGTCGCCGTCGACCACTAGCACGGCGCGCTCGATCGTCTGCTTGAGCTGGCGGATGTTGCCCGGCCACGGCTGGTCCTGCATCCAGACGAGAGCGCGGTCGGTGAGCGTGATGGGCGAGCGCCGGTAGGTGCGCGCGGAGAGATCGAGAAAATGCCGGGCGAGCAGCGGGATGTCCCCCCGGCGCTCGCGCAACGCCGGCAGCCGCATGGCGATCAGGTTCAGCCGGTAGAGGAGGTCCTCGCGGAACTGCCCGCGCGCCACCATCTCCCCGAGGTCGCGGTTGGTGGCCGAGACCACCCGCACGTCCACGGTGCGCGTGGCGCTCGACCCCAGCACCTCGTAGGAGCGGTCCTGGAGCACCCGCAGCAGCTTCACCTGCGCCGCGGGGTCGACCTCGCCGATCTCGTCGAGGAAGATGGTGCCGCGATCGGCCATCTCGAAGCGCCCCTTGCGGTCCGCGCGGGCGTCGGTGAAGGCGCCCTTGACGTGGCCGAACATCTCGCTCTCGAAGAGGGTCGAGGAGATGCCGCCCAGGTTCACCTTGACGAACGGGCCGTCGTGGCGCCGGCTGTTGCGGTGGATCGCCTCGGCCACCAGCTCCTTGCCGGTGCCGCTCTCGCCGGTGATCAGCACCGAGGCGTCGGTCGGCGCGACGCGGCCGATCAGCTCGAGGATCTTGAGGAACCGCGGCTCGGCGCCGATCAGGGCGCGGAAGTCGCAGCGGCGGTCGAGCTCCTCGCGGCTCGCCGGCGCTCCCTTGCCGTCCCGTTGACTGGCGAGATCGCGGGCGAGCGACAGGGCGGTCTCGACCGCCTGCAGGAGCTGGGCGTTCGACCACGGCTTGGTGACGAAGTCCGAAGCGCCCGCCTTCATCCCCTCGACCGCCAGGCCGATCGATCCCCAGGCGGTGATCAGGATGACCGGCATCCGCGGCCGCAGCCGGCGGATCGCGGCCAGCAGCTCCAGCCCCTCCTCGCCGGTGGTGGCGCGGGAGAAGTTCATGTCCTGGAGCACCAGGTCGAATTCCTGCTCGCGCAGCAACGCCAACGCCTCCTCCTGCGACCGGGCCGCCCGCGCGGGGTGGCCGTGCCGCTTGAGGAGGAGGCTCAGCGAAGCCACCACCGACGGGTCGTCGTCGACGATCAGGATCATTCGTATCGCAAGGCCTCGGCCGGCTGCACCCTGGCCGCCAGAGTGCTCGGGTAGAGGGTGCAGAGGATGGAGATCAGGTACATGGTGACCATGGCGAACAGCAGCCCGCTGGCGAAGACCCGGTTGGAGAGCACGCCGATCAGGTCGAGCACCGGGATCTGGACGACCAGGAGAGTCCCGAGGAGGATGCCCAGGCTGGTCACCACCATCTGCTCCAGCAGGACCTGGCGGTGCACCGCCGCGCGCGACGCCCCGGCCGCCCGCCGCAGACCGATCTCGCGGGTGCGCTGGAGGAGATTCTGCCACAGCACGCCGATCAGGCCGAGCCCGACCATCAGCAGCAGGAAGAAAGCCACCGTTCCGGCTACGATGAGCGGCGTCAGGAAGAAGCGGGACGACGTCGCCCGCACCTGCGCCAGCGGCAGCACCTCGAACGACCAGTCGGGAGCCACCGCCTGCATGTGTTTCACCAGCGCCTCCTCGAACTCCGGGCTGGTGCCCGGCCGCACCCGGACCAGGAGGTTGGAGGGGGTCCGGACATCAGGTGCGCGCAGATCCGTGAGCCGGAACATGAAGTTGTCGTTCGGCATCAGCTCGCCCGATTTACGGAAGTCGCTCACCACGCCGATCACCCGGTACTGGCGCTCGTTGGGCTCCGGCTTGCCGAACGGCCGGCCGACGGGGTCGGCGGTGCCATAGACCGCGCGCGCCAGCTCGCGGTCGATGACGATCGGCTTCCAGGCCAGCCCGGAATCCGCTTCCTGGAACCAGCGGCCGGCGACCATCTTCAGGCCCATCACGTCCGCGAACCCCGCCGTGACCTCGTCGATCGCCATCTCCACGTTCTTGCCGTCGATCGTCCAGCTGCCGCCAAATCCTCCCTGATCGAAAGGGGTCACCGCCGTGCCGGCCGCGGCCTCCACGGCTCCGAACGATCTCACCTCCCGCAGCAGCCGCTCGAACAGCGCCGCCTGCTCGGGAGAGCCCCCGTCGCCGGGGCCGCTCCCGGTATGAGGGATCCCGACGCGGACGTTCCAGACGTTTTTCCACTCGAATCCGAGCGGGCGCCGGTAGTTGTCGAGAAAGAACAGACCCAGCGTCGCCACCACGAAGACGACCAGGAAGGAGGCGCAGATCTCGAGGATGATCAGCGCGTTGGAGCGCTTGCGGTTCCAGACCAGCTTGAGGAGATGACGGATCATGCGGACCTCCCGCGGAGAGCTTGGACAGGGTGGAGCTTCGACATCCGCCAGGCCGGGTAGACACCCGACAGGAGGCCGAAGAAGAGGGCGATCGCCAGGCCGTAGAGGAAGACGCGAGCGTTGATCTGCAGCCCCGCGTGCTCGATCAGGCCGCTGGCATTGAAGATCCGCAGCACCACGGCCGCGAGCGCGAGGCCGACGCCGGCGCCGATCAGCGTCAGCACCAGGTTCTCGATCAGGAACTGCCCGATGAGCGTGCGCGAGGAGGCGCCGAACGCCCGCCGCACGCCGATCTCCGACGCGCGGTCGAGGATGCGGCTCAGATTGATGTTCACCAGGTTGATCGTGGGCAGCAGCATGAAACCCAGCATCAGCGCCAGCAGCGCCGCCCGCAGTTGGATCGCCGGATCCACGACCGGCGGGCCCGGGACGAAGAGCCGGGCCGCCCCTTCGAACAGCGTGTCGGCCCCGGCGATGAGGGTCTTGAAGGACTTGGGATCGGGGATCTGCTTTTCAGCCCCGCGCAGGATGGACTGGAATTCCGCCTTGATCTGCGGCAGGTCGGCAGGGCTGCGGGCGAGGATCAGGGCCGAGAAATTGCCGCTCCACCCCTCCTTGTAGCCGCTCGACTTGGCGGTCGTGATCGGCACCCAGAGATCGGCCGACGAGGAGTAGCGGAGGAGGGGAACGTCCCGCACCACGCCCACCACCCGGAAACTCTGGCCATCCGCCTCCAGCGTCTTTCCCACCGCCGGCCGGCCGTCGAAGAAGCGCTGCCGCGTCGTCTCGCTGATCACCGCGACCCGGCGGCCGTTCTCGTCGTCCACGGTGGTGAACGGCTCCCCTTCCACGAAGTCGAACGCGAGCACCCGCCAGAATTCGCCGTCCGTGCGGCGCATCGAGGACTGGATCTTGCGGCCGTTCAGGTAGGAGACGACGCTCTCCGCGGCGGTCGTGATCGTGACCCGCTCGACGCTCGGGAGCTTCGCCATCGGACGCACGTAACGGTCGAGAAAGGCGTAGCCGACCGGCGAGGTCCAGGTGTTCTCCGGCCCCTTCATCGTCATCCGGTAGACGCCGAGCATGCGGTCGGCGTGGACCTCCGGCGCCCCCGTCGCGAAAACATTGTCGAGCAGGGCGGTCGCCACCAGCAGCACGAGCAGGGTGACGCTGATGGCGAACAGGCTGATGAACGTAAAGAATTTCCGCCGCCCCAGGACCTTGAGCGCTACTTTCAAATAGTTCTTGATCATGGCTGTCTCCCGGTTGATCCCATCTATTGGACCTGCCGGCCGTCGAACAGACGGACCACCCGGTGCGTCTTGTCGGCCATCCGCGGATCGTGGGTGACCATCACGATGGTGGTCTTCTCCTTCTGGTTCAGGTCCTCGAGGATGCCCATGATCTCGTCGCCCATCTGGCTGTCGAGGTTGCCGGTAGGCTCGTCCGCCAGCAGGATGCCGGGGCGGCCGACGATGGCGCGGGCGATCGCCACCCGCTGCTGCTGGCCGCCCGAGAGCTGGGTCGGAAAGTGGTGGATGCGCGAGGAGAGCCCCACGCGGTCGAGCGCCGCCAGGGCCGCCTTCCGCCGCTCCTTGTTCGACATCCTGCGATAGAGCAGGGGGATCTCCACGTTGTCCACCACCGAGAGGTCGGACACCAGATGGAACTGCTGGAAGATGAAACCGATCCGCTCATTGCGGACCCGCGAGAGCGCGCGGTCGCCATAGCGATCGATCGACTTGCCGTCGAGCGCGACCTGCCCCGAGGTCGGCTCGTCGAGCAGTCCCATCAGGTTGAGCAGCGTGCTCTTGCCGCACCCCGAGGGGCCCATGATCGAGATGAACTCACCCTTCCCGATCTCCAGATTGATGTTGTCCAGCGCCGTCGTCTCGATACGATCGGTACGGTACTGCTTGCTGACCTGCCGCAGGTTGATCATATGAATTCTCCCCTGATCGATCTATTTTAGATTCACCCGTTCCAGGTGCTGGTAATCCTTCATCTCGGAGAGGATCACCTCCTCCCCGGGCGCCAGGCCGTCGAGCACTTCGTAGAAGTCGTAGCCCGACAGGCCGAAGCGGACCCGCCGGCGCACGGCGTGATCCCCCTTCACCACGAACACGTCGTCCGTCCCGCTCCCCTGCGCGAACGGCCCCTTGGGCACGCGCAGGGTGTTCGCCCGCGCGTCCGTGACCACCAGCACGTCCACCCGCAGGGCGTTGCGCAGCTTGGGATAACGCGGGTTTTCGAGATCCACCTTGAACTTGACGGCGCCGCTCTCGATCGTCGGATCGATCGAGGCGAGGCGGCCGTCGAGAGTCTGCTCGTCGAGCTTCACGCGCACGGTCTGGCCGGGATGAAGGCTCGAGGAATGGATGTCCGAAACCGTCCCCTCGACGCGGAAAGAATCGAGATCCGCGATGCGGGCGATCACGTCGCCGCGCCGGACCGTCGTGCCCTCCTGGAGGACGACCCAGGTGAGGACGCCCGCGCGGTCCGAGCGGGTGGTGGCGAGTTGGAGCAGCCGCTGGGCGTCGTCGCGCTCCTTGCGCACCGTCGCGAGATCGAGCTCGACGCCCTGGAGTTGGGCGGCGGTCGAGCGGCGAGCCTCCTCCACGGAGCCCTGGAGCTGCGCGAGCTGGATTTTGGCCTTCTTCGCCTCCACCTCGGACGCTCTGAAGGTCGCCTCCGAGACGAGGCCGTCGGCGCGCAGCTTGCGATTCTGCTCGGCGCGATAGGCGAGCGCCTCGACGTCGAGCTTCTGGGCCTCGATCTGGCCGCGCAGATCGTTGAGGCTGCGCTCCAGGCTGATCCGGAGCTGCTGCTGCTCGTTGGCCTTCCTGGCGAATTGATCCTCGATCTTGCCGAGGTCGAGCCGGGCGGTGGACGTATCGAGCGCGAGGATCGGGTCACCCGCCTTCACCAGATCCCCCGGCCGCTTGAGCACCTTCTCGACGCGGGCCTCGACGGGGCTGGAGATCACCCCCTCGAACGCCGGGACCACCGTTCCCGAGGCCTCGATGATCCCCTCGACCGGCCCGCGGTCCACCCTCCCCATCCGCACCTGCTCCCGCGCCACGGACGGCCGCAGCCACCCCGGCAGCAGGATCAGCACCACCACGCAGAGCGCCAACACCCCGCCCCCCACAGCCGCCCGGCGCCCCAGGCGGCGATATCTGTAACTGGCATCCAGCTCACGGTCCATGGTCATAGCTCCCTCTCGGTCGTCGACCGGTAAGGGCAAGCGGTGTGCCAGAGGCTAAGTTGTTGATTTAGATGGGATTGGGGCTAAACGAAGGGAGTTGGAATCGTCCGGGGGTGGACGGGGGTGTTCGGAAACGGACAGCTCCCGGACGGCAGGAGGCGCGCTTCTTCTCACGCAAATATTAGTTGATACTTCTTTTCTTTTATTGTAGAGTGCCTTGTTGTGGAGGTCTTACTCCGATGAAATTCTCAGTGCTCTTGCAGGATCTGCGCTTTGCTTCTCGCATCCTCACCAAGGACTTCACCTTTCTGGCGGCGGCGATTCTCTCGCTGGCGCTTGGGATAGGACTGAACACGGGGATTTTCACTTTTCTCAATGCCGTGTTTCTGCGCCCCTTCCCAGTCGCGGATCCAGAGCGGCTACTCTCCATGGTCAGCAAGGACGTGAACGATCCGCGGTTCCTTCCGAACGCCTACGCCAACTATCGGGACTATCGCGACCAGAACAACGTTTTCTCTGGCATGGCCGCGTTTCAGGCCATCGAGGTCAGTGTCGCCGGGAGCGAGAGGGCAGAGCAGGCCATTGGCCAGATCGTCACGGGCAACTTCTTCAGAGTACTGGGGGTCAAGGCAAGCATGGGAAGGACCTTCCTTCCCGAAGAAGACGCGACACCCGGCACGCATCCTGTGGTTGTGCTGAGCCATACCTTCTGGGAGAGCCACTTCGCGTCGGATCCCGGGATCGTGGGCAAGACGATTCTCCTCAATGGCCACAGATTCACCGTGGTGGGTGTGGCGGCGAAGCGTTTCAAGGGGACCGGGAAGCGGACCGCGTTTCAGCTTTGGGTGCCGCTCATGATGCATCAGCAGGTCTTTCCGATGTCCCCGCACCTTTACGACCGGGATTGGCGCCTCTTCCGCATCGTTGGCCGTCTCAAGCCCGGAGTCACCGCGGAGACCGCCGAGACGGAAATGAAAATGATCTCGCAGCGGCTCGAGAAAGAGCATCCAAAAGAAAACCAGGGACAGAGCGTGACTCTGGTCCCCTTCATGCATGAGGCCCTGGGCCCCAATGACCGTTATCTCTTCGTCCGTGCCGGGCTGTTTCTGACCATCATCGTAGGGCTCGTCCTGCTCGGAGCCTGCGCCAACGTCGCCAACCTTCTCCTCGCCCGCGCCTCAGGACGGCGCCAGGAGATCGCGACCCGGATCTCCCTCGGCGCGGGGCGGCTTCAACTCCTGCGCCTGCTGCTGACCGAGAGCATTCTCCTCGCGCTCATCTCTGGCGCCCTGGGCCTTCTCGTTGCCTATTGGAGCCGCAATCTCCTGGGTGCTTTAAAAAATCCGTTTTTTTCTCCTCAGGCCCTGGACGCTCCCCTGGATGTGCGAGTCCTCTGCTATGCGCTGATCGTTTCCCTGCTGACCGGTATCATCTTTGGACTGGCTCCCGCCCTCCAGGTCTCCTCGACCGACCCCTCTTCCGTGCTCAAGGGTTTCGGCATAGGAAGGGAGGGTAAGCGTCTGACCCTCCGCAATACCGTCCTGGTCGTTCAGGTCGCGATCTCGTTCATATCTCTTGTCTCCGCCGGCTGGTTCCTGCGTAGCCTGTATAACGCAAGGCAGACCGATCCTGGTTTTGAGACCCGCAACCTGCTATTGCTCTCTTTCAATATGGCAAGCCTGGGGTTGAGCGAGGAAGAGGGCAGGAAGTTCTACGATCGGCTGTTGTTCGAGACCGCTACGCTCCCCGGCGTCCGGCGAGTTGGAATCGCGGAGAACAAGCTGTTCGCCGGCATCGTCATGGCCAGAAGCATCAAGATCGAAGGAGATGCCTCGAACCGGCCGCAGCCGCTCTATCCGACGAACAGCGTCTCCCCTGAGTACTTTGACACCGCGGGCATTCCGATTATCCGTGGCCGCAGCTTCACCCGGCATGACGGCATCGGATATAAAAGCGTGGCCATTATCAACGAAGCCATGGCCAGGCTGTATTGGCCGAACGAGGACCCTCTTGGCAGGCGGTTCCGCTTCGACGAAGGCTCCGGCTATCTCGAAGTGATTGGCATCGCCAAGGACGCAAGATTTATCAGCCTTACCCAGAATCCAATCCCGCACATCTATCTGCCTCTCCTCCAGAACTATACGCCCAGAGTGACTCTCTACGTGCGGACCGCCCGGCCAGGAGGCGGGCTCATGCAGGCGGTCCGCGCCAAGGCCCAGTCCCTCGACAGCCGGTTGCCGGTCGAGGTCACCACGGCGGCCGAACTCATCGACGAATCCTTGTGGGCCCCCAAAATGGCGGCTGCGCTCCTCGCGGTCTTCGGTGCCCTGGCGCTCCTGCTTGCCAGTATCGGGATCTACAGCATCGTGGCTTTTACGGTTCATCAGCGCCGTCCCGAAATCGGCCTGCGCATGGCCCTCGGGGCTCGGCGAGGCAGCATCTTTTGGTTGATCGTCAAGGATGGCATGGGAGTCGTCAGCCTGGGACTCCTCCTGGGAGCCACGCTGACGATCCTGCTGGGATTCCCTGCATCCAGCTTGCTCTACAAGGTGAGTCCGGCCGACCCGGAGACACTCGGCGCAACGGCCCTGCTACTCTGCATTGTTTCCCTCTGCGCCAATCTCTTGCCCGCCCGGCAGGCAGCCCGGGTCAATCCACTGGTAGCGATCACCGAACGGTAGCGCGCGGAGCGAGAGCCACCGCCTCAAGGGCGCGAGGCGGCTGCCGCCTTGTTCTTCATAAGCTGCGCTTGAACCTCTTTCGCCAGCAGGGCCCCATTCAAATGCCGTTCTTTGGGGAGCTCCGCGTGACCGAAGAGGTTGTGCATGAAAGAGTCGGCCGCCGGAGCGGCACCGGGGGTCCACGACTTATCCGCGGCAAAGAGCAGGAAAACATCCCACGCGGGAGAATCCTTGATGCCCACAGCACCTTGGAACACCTTGCCCGCAAACCGGTCGGGAGACCAGAATTGCCGCACCCGAGAATCTGAGATCAGTGTCGAGGCCGACTGCGCCTTCGCCCTGTCGTCGGTCGCCCCAATAGCTTCCCAGATGACATAGACCCGCAAGTTTGCATCTTGAATGCTGTCGAGGAGGTAGCGCTGCACCACCCCGACGCTGCTGAGGCACATCGGACAGGTAGGAGACAGGATCAACAGGAGGCGTACCCGGCCACGGTCCTCATTGAAAGCCGAGAGCAATTCAGTTCCGGCCGGCGAAAGCGTCTTCAACTCGGAAGCTGCATGGAGCCATCGGCCATCACCGCGCTCGAGCTTGAAGTTGAAGTGCTGACCGCTTTCGGCCAGGTCACCGTCTATTTGTCTGCCGTCGTCGGACAACCAGCCCTGATAGGCCGACTCCACACCTTTATCGTCTCTGGCCAGGAAGGTAACCGTTCGTCCCTCTCCCATGGCGATCTTCTCGAGCGCCTGGTCCTTGATACCCTCTGACGGATAGGAGACCCAGCCCTTCAACGAGCCGTCCTTATTCCGCTCGATCTTAAGCTGGAAGTCGACCTCGTATTCCGCGGGGCGGACCTGTACGAACCCCGCCCAGGTTCCGATGACGCTTGCGCTCTCCTCAGCGGCGGCCACGCTTCCAGGCCCGGCCAAAGTCAGCAGCAACAACCCGCAGGCAGAGAAGTTCCTTGGCATCGCGCTCTCCTTTTGATGCTATTGGCGAGGTAGCTCACCCCCAAAGAGGCGAGAAGGAATCCAGTTCTTCAACAACCCTCGAATCCATAGCCAGAACCCCAACAAGAGCGGCAGAATGAGGATGGTAGCCATCAACAGGGCATCCAGATAGGCCCTGGGGTTCGTCCTGTAGCCCGCCCCCAGAATCGATGTCAGCAGGTGGAAGTAGTTGATGAGGATGGGGACATGAATGAAAAGCAGGGCCCAAAGCGCAGCGATCCGTCCCACGATCCAGATCATGGAATAAGCCCGGATCACCTTCATCTCTTGCGCCGGAATATGGGATTGATCAGCGGGAATCAAAAACTTGAACCCGCGGGCAAGGCAATTGCGCAAATAAGTCTCGGTGTCGCCAAGCAGGTTCTTGCAGCCGAAAAAAGTCGCAATTACGTAATAGAGGTCGGTACGAACAAAGAAGAAGAACTGCCACAATAGCGACATCATGTAGATGAACAGCATCGGCGGCATGATCTTCAGTGCCAGCGGAGGCAGCATCAGCCAGCCTTGCGCCTGGCCAAACAAGAGGAGCACCAGGATCGATGCGGACGTCAAGTCCACGAGAGGTCCTGCCAGCAGCGGAAGATAACGCTGGCGCTTCGGAACACCCCACAGACCGCTCATATCGGTTTCGGCGACCATGGTCCAGAGCCGGTTCCCGACTCCGAAACGGGCTTTGACACCCACGGCCTTCGCCGCGACCAGGTGTCCCATCTCATGAACAAAGATCATGAAATAAGAAAAAATGAGCACGAACATGCTCATCAGCGTCAGGTTCCTCTGGAAGACGAGCACGCGTGAGCCTGGCAGGATCCCAGGCCTCGAAAAGATACAGAGGACGGCAAGCGAGATCAGGACCGCATAGACCCCAAGCAGAAACCTGCCGAAGACCCGCTTCGCTACCGCCTGTGAAATACCGTCGAAATGGAACTTCACAGGTCTGGGCACGGCAGGCAAGGGAGCAGGCTCGGGGTCGGCGGCGGCGGCTTGGCGTTGAGGTCGCAGGACCGCCCGCCGCTCCAGGTAGCCAAGGAAGTCGTCCATATCGGGGACTTCGCCGTGGCGCTGCCGATAGAGCTCTCGGGCCTCGCCAACAGTTCGACCCTGCGCCAGGTCATCGAGGATTCCCAGGCCCGTCCCGGGCAGGACCAGGAACACAGAAAGATCCGGCAATCCAATGACCACCTCATCGCCATCAACCTGGCGAGTAAAGGAGGAGACCTCAAGGAGGGCATTGTCCTCGTAAACCGGCATTCCGCCATCTCCCATAAGGCTGCAGACCGGCGCAGAGCCGATTTGGCAGCATAGAAGTTAACACGAAAATAAATCCGTGTCAACGCCGCGCGATAGGCGCACATGGCTTGACGTCTTTATTTTTTATTCTATACTTCTAAAAGAAAGGAGGTGATACGAATGAAGAAGCTGGTGATCCGCGAAGCCGAGACCCTGAAGACTACGGCCGTCGCCCAGTACTGTACCTGCAGCTGCTAGCGACCTGGAGACTCTTCGACAGCATGCCTGGGGGAGTCTGGAGTCACCGGCCAAGTGGAGCCAGACTCCCCTTGATCGCAGTCGTGGATTGCAGCCGCCTGAAGCGTTCGATGAACCCTGAGGAAATCTATGGACGCCCATATGCTCGCGAAATCCCTCCCCTTTACTGGACTCACCGGCCAAGTGCATTTCATCTCAGCAGCCCGGGGACAGGACAGGGCACGTCTGCTCAGAGAGTATTTAGAACTCAGCCAGGGCGAAGGAGTCAAGGGTTATCTCCTCTGTTGTGATTTCGCGGATGGCGGGCCCTGGGCAGGCGTCACGGAGCTCTTTGGGGATCTCGTCACCACCCTTGAATCAGAGGCCCCGGACCTGCTGATCCGCCACGACTACGAGCTCGTATCCGTTCTCCCCTCACTGCGGGCGAGGTTGAATCCACGGAATCCCACCCTCACGGACGTGGCGGGCCCTGCCGAGCAGGTGCGGCTCTACCCGGCCGACAGAGCCTTCCGGATCCTGCATGGCCTGATCGATCTCATCGCCGAGTGGAAGGACTCCGGCGACAGGCGCCCCTGGCTCATCGTCTGCGACGCGTTCGACAGCGCGGGATTCCTCGTGCGGCACTTTTTCTCCGAGTTGATGAGGCGGCGAGGACGTTCCCACCAACTCACCCTCGTCATCGCTGGGGAGCCGACGGGCGGCCCCACGCCTCTCGAAGGTTTTGTTCCCGAGGTGCGCGGCAAAGTCCTGAGCCTTCCGTGTGAGCCTGATGGCCCCCTTGCCCCCTCCGCCGAAGCCATGGGGCGCCAAGCCCAGGAACTGGAGGATCAGGTCGGCACGGACCCGCTGCTCTACGAGGCCGCCTTGCCCCGGCTGATCCGCCTCTGGAGTCTCAGCGGTACCCCGGTTAAGGCAGCGCCCTGGCAGTACGAAGCGTTCTCGATCTACACATCCCGTGGCTTCTACATGGACTCGGTCGTCTACGGCGAAGGGGCTCTCGAGCACCTTGAGCGTGAGTTCCCGAATGATGAGGCGAAGCGCTGGCGGATCGTCAACAAGCTCTTCGCATCTCACTGCGCGATCGGCAATCCGCAACGCGCCCTGGAAATCGTCGAGGACACACTCGCCCGGCTCGAATCTCCAAAATTCCGCGGCCTGGCCCACTATGTCATGGCCATGATGTACGCCCGCTACCTTCCCGACAAAGACTTTTCCAGGGCTGAAAATCACCTGGAGACCGGCCTCATGGATCTCCACGAGGCAAACCTTTCAGCCGATGAGCTTCACTTCCAAGTGGCTTTCAACCGTAATGGGCTGGCCTTTGTCCGGTACCGTCAAGGGGCTTTCGCCGAGGCCATCCAGCTTTGCCGAGAGGGGTTCGAGCGCTTGCGGGACGGCCTGAAGCAAGACCAGCACCGGCTCCACAGGTCGGTTCTCCTCTATAACATCGCGCAGGTCTACTCCTCGCTGAAGGAAAGCGACAAGGCCATCGAGTACTACACAGCCGCGATGGAGATGGATCCTCACTACTCCGAGTATTACAACGAGAGAGGAAATCTTTGGCTCAAACAGGGATTTCTCGAAAATGCTCTGCAGGATTACCTTTCCGCTATTGAAATGAGCCCCCCCTTCCCCGAGGTCTGGGTCAATCTGGGGCAATGCCGGTGCAGGATGAATCAGATCGAGAGCGCCCTGGAGGCTTACTCCACTTCACTGGATCTGGACCCTCTCCAGCCGGAAGTCCACATCATGCGGGCCCAATGTTTTGAAATCCTCGGAGATCCCGAGAGCGCACTCTCCGAGTACGAAAGCGCGCTCACGCTCAAGCCTGACCAACCCCTGGTGCTGGCGAACCGTGCCTGCTTGAAATATCAGATGGGCCAGATCGCAGAAGCTCTAAGCGACCTCAATCGGGCGGTGGAACTGGATCCCAGCCACCCCGACCTTTATCAGAACAGGGCTGTCGCCTTGGCGGATCTTGGCCAGAGCGAGGAAGCCGCTCACGACCTGGAGACCTATCTGCAGTTGCGACCGGATGCCGAGGATCTCGACGAAACGTTCCAGCGGATCTGCAGCCTGCGAGCTCAGAGCCATCCACTCCTCGGAGAACAATCCGGCGGAGGTGTGCCAGGAGCTCTGTAAAGAAGGGGGGGCCGGCGTTCCGCCCCCCCCAGCCCTCACGCCCGTTCCGGAATCATCCACATCCCGCCCTTGGCGCGCAGCGAGGTGCCGATCTTGGGGTCGACGAAGAACCCTGGCGCGAGGCGCGGACGGTAGCGCTGCGCCACCATGGCGAGGATGAGCTGCATCTCCATCATCGCGAGGTGGCGGCCGATGCACATCCTCGGTCCGGTGCCGAAGGGGAGGTAGGAGTGGCGCGGCCGGGCGGCGATGGCCTCGGGCTCGAAACGTTCCGGATGGAAAGCCTCGGGGATCGTCCAGATGTCCGGGTGCCGGTGGGTGGCGTACGGGCAGAGCAGGATCTGGGCGCCGGCCGGAATGTGATAGCCGCCGATCTCGTCGTCGCCGCGGGCGGTGCGGTTGAGGAACCAGAAGGGAGGGTAGAGGCGCATCGATTCCTGCGCGACCTGCGAGGTATAGGTGAGACGGTTCAATTCCTCGAAGGTCGGCGTCCGGCCGCCGAGCACCGCCGCCACCTCCTCGCGCAGGGTTTCGTCGACGGCGGGGTGCTCGTCGAGCAGATGCCAGGTCCAGGTCAGGGAGTCGGCCGTGGCCTCGTAGCCTCCGAACAAAGTGACCATCACCTCGTCCCGGATCTCCAGGTCGGTCATCCCCTCCCCCGTCTCCTCGTCCCGCGCCGCCAGCAGCATGCCGAGCAGGTCGTCCACGTCCTGGCCGTTCTGCCGGCGCTCGCCGATGATCCGATAGACCATCTCGTCGAGCGTCGCGACCGCCTCCCGGGTGACCTTCTGGTGAGGCAGCGGGAACTTCTCGGGCAGGAAGTAGGTGGCCATTCGCAGGGTGATCTGCTCCAGCGCCGTGCTGAAGCAGTGCGCCATCACCTCCAGCTCCCGGGCGTCGATGCTCAGGCTGAACATGGTCTTGACGATGATCCCCAGGGTCAGGGCCATCATTTCCTGGCTGATGTCGAACGGCTCGCCGGCATCGCTCACGGCGTCCCAGCCGGCCAGCCGTTTCTCGACGACGTCGGTCATCACGGGCACCAGGGAGGCGATCCGGCGATGGGCGAACGCCGGCTGGATCAGACGCCGCTGCCGCCGCCAGCTCTCCCCTTCGTTGACCACCAGCCCGTTGCCGAACAGGAATCGGGTGCGCTCGAAGACGTCGCCCTTCCAATAATTGTCATGGTTCTCCACCAGCACGTGATGGTTGTGCTCGGGGAGCGTCACCAGATAGACCGTTCCAAATCCCAGATCGAGGCAGACCAGGTCGTTGTGCTCGAGCATCATCCGGGTACAGAACCGGACCGGATTGGCCATCATGCTGGGCAGAGCCCCCACCAGCGGATATTCGTGAGGGTGCGGAGGCAGGCCGCCGCCCGGATGGTCCGGATGATCCGGGACCAGTTTCTCAACCTTGATCTTCATCTCAACCCTCCAGAGATCCCTGATAATTCATGTAACTTCAACTTCTGAATGGACGTTTTCGCAATCGCCGTGCCACTCGGCGCGCCGGAGAACGATAGAGGACCCGAGGGGCTCTGCATAGGCCAAAAAGAGCCGGCGGCTCGTAAAATCCTGTTTCTGACACTCCCCCAAAAAGTGTCAGGATGGACTGACACAGTTTAGTGGGCATCGAGGGGCGCCCGGGCCTGTCTCTACGCCGGCAATCATCGTTGGTTTCACGATCCCCCAATGTTATTCTCTTCCCGCCGAACAATCGACAGGTTTGCGCACGATGCCCGCGGGAACGGTCTCCGCCCGGGCTTTCGGTTCGTCGCGCGATGGAGGCAAGAACGATGCGGTCCAGACGGGCTTTGTGGTCTCTGATCCTTCCGGTCACGGCCTTTGCCGTGGCGCTCGCCGTTCTGCCTCCGGCGCCTCCGGTGCGAGCCTCTCAGCAGGAGCGCCCCTTCGCGCCGGTCCCGATCAACTGCGCGGCTCCCTTGCCGCTGCCCAGCGAGCTCCTGTTCGAGAAGTCGGAGTACGAGCGCATTCTCGGGCGATTCCTCAAGGCGAGGTGCTACGAAACCCTGCACTGGCGCCACGACGCGCAGATCCGGCCCACCGGCCCCACGGTGGCCGCGCTCAGCGGCACCGATCCCCATGTGCCGAAATGGGCTACCACCACCCTGGGCACCCATTCCACGGTCGTCGTCCACTACTCGCCGGACGTCTACCGCTGGATGTGCGAACGGGACGCGGCGCACGAGCGTAAGTTCGTCGCGGAGTGCCGCAAGACCTGCCCGGCCTGCCGGCTCGACCTCGGCCAGCCCGTCCGGCCGATCGCTGACGGCTCCATGATCCTCAAGCTGATGTACGGCAACACCACGGCGCAACGCCTCCAGGATCCGGCCATCCCCAAGGAGGAGCCGAGCATCATCGCCCTGATGGTGCGCGACAGCCAGGGCGGCAAGGACGGCTGGTACTGGGGCTCCTGGGACCCGCAGGCGACCGAGGCCTCGCAGCTCGACTGGCCGCCGCCGGCCAACCTCCCCTATCCGTGGATGGGCTTCGGCTATTACTGTGTCAACTGCCACGCTTCGGCGAAGGATGAATTCACCTTCTCCACGCTCAACAACGTCCTCGGCGATCCCGACACGTTCGTAAAGTTTTATTACCAGGACCAGCCGCCCATCCTCGGAGCCGCCGGCGAACCGCAGCCGGCCGTGGAGACGATCTCCGCCCACGAGCGGTTCGAGACGCTGCAGGATCTCCAATCGAAAATCGAGAGCTCCGGCCCGGCGTGGAACAAGGTGCGGTGGCCGAATCCGGCGGTGAACCGGGTCAGCCAGCCGCTCACCGAGTACTCGTCCGAATTCCTGAAGACGTTCGGCGCCAGGATCATCGTGCCGCCCGGACCGAAGGAGATCACCGACCTTTATATGCCGCCGGAGATCTACGATCACGTTTTCTCCGGAGCGGACGGGCCGCCTCAGTTCCTCACCTCGGACCAGTGCGTCGGGTGCCACGCCGCGGGCTCGACCGGCCTGCATTTCGACATGACGCTCCAGCAGGCGGGCCAGGCCGCGTTCACCAATCTCCTGAATCTCGCTCCCTACGGCGAGTGGCGGGGCTCGCCCATGGGCCTCGCGGGGCGCGATCCGATCTTCTTCTCGCAGCTCGAGACGGAGCAGACCGCCCACCCGGCGCTCGCCAAGCTGGCGCCGGACCTCTGCCTCCACTGCCACGGCGTCATGGGGCAGCGGCAGTTCTGCCTCGATCAGTTCAAGGGCGATCCGAAGAAGGGTAACGCGGTCTGCAACAACACGGACCTGCTGGGGCTCGATCGGAACTCACAGCCCATCGTGCCGCGGATGCTCTTCTCCCGCGAGCAGGTGAAGGCCATTCCCTTCCAGGCCAGGACGGAGCAACAGAAGCAGGACGCGAAGTACGGCGGCCTCGCCCGCGACGGCGTTTCGTGCACCACCTGCCATCACATCGAGATCGACGAGAAGGCGCCGATCGGCAACACCTTCACCGGTGATTTCAAGGTCGGCGCGGCGGACGCGATCCACGGCCCGTTCGCGGAGCCGCGGCAGGTGCCGATGGATCATTCACTGGGGGCGAAACCGATCGAATACCCGCTGGTCCGCTCGTCCAAGATCTGCGGCAGTTGCCACAGCGTGGTGCTGCCGGTGTTCGACGGCGACAAGCCCTGGGTGCGGCCAGGGACGAAGGGGCCGAAGAAGCCCGAGATCATCATCGAGCAGGCCACGTACCCCGAATGGGTGTTCAGCGATTTCCGGGACGGCGGCCCCACTCCCCAGTCGTGCCAGAACTGCCACATGGCCGCCAGCTATCCGGGCCTGGCCGGAACGTTGAGCAGCAAGATCGCCTCGATCCAGGAGGCGAGCAACATGCCGCAGACGGAGAACCGGCAGCCGCAGTCGGAGATCGATCTCGAGCCCCGCTCGCCTTTCGGCCGCCACACGCTGGTGGGCCTCAACGTCTTCTTCAATCAGTTCGCCCAGCAGTTCCCGGACATCCTCGGCATCCGCATCCAGGACCCGATGCTGGGCGGCCGGGGCGTGGCGCCGCTGGCGACGACCTTCAATTCAATGATCCAGCAGGCGGACGCCGGCACGGCCCGGGTGTCGGTCACCCGGGTGGAGACGGCGAAGGACCGGCTGGTGGCGGAGGTGAAGGTGGAGAATCTGGCCGGGCACAAGTTCCCGTCGGGAGTGGGTTTCCGCCGCGCGTTCCTGACCTTCGAGGTGCTGGACGCCAACGGCGGCGATCTCTGGGTCTCCGGCCGGACGAGCCCCACGGGTGTGCTGATCGGCCCCGACGGCAAGCCGATCGCCGGCGAATTCATGTGGCGGAACGAGTGCCGGCCGAAGACGGCGGCGGAGCAGACCTTCCAGCCGCACTACCAGACCGTCACCCGCCAGGATCAGGCGCAGATCTACCAGGAGCTGATCCGGGATCCCCGCGGCAGGCTCACGACGAGCTTTCTGTCGCTGGCCAATGTGGTGAAGGACAACCGCCTGCTCCCGCGCGGCTGGACGCCCAACGTGGAGCTGGCGCGGCGCGAGGGGCTGGGGAGCGCCAAGCTCTCCGCCGAGGCGCTGACGCGGCGGGTGCTGCCCGATCTGCCGGACGGCCACGGCGGCGAGGTCCACGACCCCTGGTACGAGCCGAAGTCGAAGGGCGGCCTGGGAGGGGGCGGCGACGCGCTCACCTATGCCATCCCGCTGGCCGACATCCAGGGCACGCCGGCGAGCGTGCGGGTGACGCTCTTCTATCAGGCCATCCCGCCGGCCTATCTCCAGGACCGCTTCTGCTCGACCCCTGCCCTGCCGGACACCGCGCGCCTGTTCTTCGTGGCCGGCCATACCAGCCTCGACGGCACGCGGGCCGAGGGGTGGAAGCTGCAGGTGGTGTCGAGCGGGGCGGTGGCAGTGGGTGGCGGGCATTGATGCCAGGGCGGGCGATATACTCGCCCGCCTCATGGAACGCCTCCGACTTCTCCACTTCCTGTCCATCCTCCTGCTGGCCGCCCTCTCCCCCGCGATCGCATGGGGCGAGGTCAAGGGCCCGTTCGGCGCGGCGCTCGACCGCTATCTGAAGGAACTCGCCGGCTTCGGCTACTCGGGCTCGGTCCTGGTGGCGCAGAAGGGGGAGGTGGTCCTCGACCAGGGCTACGGCCTGGCCGACCGCGCCCGCGGCACCCCGTTCACCGCCGACACCCTGTTCGACATCGCCTCGATCAGCAAGCCGTTCACGGCGGCGGCGGTGCTCCGGCTGGAGATGAAGGGCAAGCTCAAGGTGGAAGACAAGATCTCCCGCTTCTTCCCCGGCGCGCCCCCCGACAAGGCGGGGATCACCCTGCACCAGTTGCTGACCCATACGGCCGGCTTCCCCGAGACGATCGGCCCGGAGTACGAGCCGCTGGCGCGCAAGGATTTCCTGCGGCGGATCTTCGCCACCCCTCTGGTCCATCCGCCGGGCGAGCGCTTCCTCTATTCCAACGCCGGCTACAGCCTGCTCGCGGCGGTGGTGGAGGCCGTATCCGGCCGGCCGTTCGGCGAGGTGCTGCGCGCCGAGGTGTTCCTGCCCGCCGGCATGCGCCATACCGGCTTCCTGCCCGACGCGGCCGACCGCGCGCGCCTCGCCCACGGCTACACGGGGGACGGCGACTGGGGCACCTCGCTCGACCACCCGCATGCGCCCGACGGCCCGTGGTGGAACCTGCGCGGCAACGGCGGCATTCTCACTACCACGGGGGATTTCTACCGCTGGCACGTGGCTCTGCAGGGGGACGCGGTGCTGTCGAAACCCGAGCGCGAGAAGTACCAGAGCCCGAAGGTCCCGGAAACGCGCGGCGAGTTCCCGAAATATGCCTATGGCTGGTCGGTTTCCAGGAGCCCTTCCGGCACCCGGAAGCTCTCGCACGTGGGCGGCAACGGGGTGTTCCAGACCGACTACCGCCGCTACCCGGAGGAGGGCGCGGTGATCGCCATCGGCTCCAACACGGACGACTACTCGGCGATCGCGATCGCCGATCAGCTCGAGCAGCGCCTGTTCGGAAAGCCCGTCACGGAATTGCCGGCCACCCGGCCCGCCGCGGCGGCGGAGCTGCGCCGCTGCGCCGGCGCCTATGCGCTGGCCTCTGGAGAACGGATCGAGGTCGCCGCCGAGCCGAGCCGCCTGGTGGTCACGCCGGAGGGGCGCGAGGGGCTGACTCTCCTCTCGGGCAAGCCGGGCGCGGAACGCCAGCGGCGCTTCGCCGAGCGCGAGCAGAAGGTCGGCGGCGCGCTGGCGGCGGCGGTGCGCGGCAATCTCGGGCCCCTCGCCCGGATCCTCGTCGACTCCGACGCGGCCGCCAAGCGCTGGCGCGCCACCGTGGCCGCGCGGGAGGCCGAGCTCGGTCCCTGGACGGGGGTCACGATGCTCGGCACGCGCAGCATCGGCGGCCAGATCGTGAGCCACGCGCGCCTCGCCTTCAAGCGCGGAACCCGCGTGCTCGACGTGGTCTGGTCGGGCCCGACCATCGATCATCTCGCGGTCGGCCGCGCCCTCTGGCCGACGTACTTCCTCCCCGAGGGACCCTCCCGCTTCGTCACCTACGACGTCGGCACGGGAACGGTCGCGCGCTTGCGCTGCGAAGGGACCGGCGCCGCCGCCCCGGCGCTCAGCGTCGAGTCCCCCGGCGGCGCCGTCCAGGCAAAGCGCAGGCCGGCAGGAGCCAGGCCCTAGGCCGATTTGACCTGATGCACGGCGGTGGGGCCGCCCTGAGGGTCGAGGATCTGGGCGACCCAGTCGCCGCCCGGGACCTCTTTCGGGCCGTTCAGCACCTGCCCGCCCTGCCGGTTCACCGTCTCGACGGCCGCGTTCACGTCCGCCACCCGGGCATAGTAGAGCCAAGCCGGCGGGCCCGGCATCTCGGCCGGCTTGCGGAAGATGCCGCCCATGGTCGTACCCCGGCGGCCGAAGATCAAATAGATGCCCATGGATCCCATGTCGAACTCCGACATCTTCTCCCAGCCGAAGAGATCCTGATAGAAGCTCCAGGCGGCCTCGGGATCGGTGGTGGCGAGCTCGTGCCATGAGAACTCGCCGACCGGAGGCATCCCCTCGGGCTCCGGCGCCGCGCTCTCCGGCGTGTAGGCGGCGATCAGGGCTCCCTGAGGATCGGCGAGAATCGAGTAGCGGCCGACGGTGGGGATGTCGGTGGGCGGCACCATGACCTTCGCTCCCAGCTCCCGGGCGCGCGCGGTGGTGGCATCCACGTCCGGCACGGAGACGTAACCCAGCCAGTGCGGCCGCCCGCCGCCGGCGGCGGCCTCGTCGGGCAGCTTCATGATGCCGCCGATCGGCGTCTCGCCGGCCGTCCACATGGTGTAGGACATTTCTTCCCAGACCTGCGTTCCCCAGCCGGTGACGGCGGTGTAGAAGGCCTTGGCGCCCTCCGGATCGGTGGTCATCAGGTCGTACCAGACAAAACGGCCGCGGGTGCTTTCTTCAGGCATCTATTCCTCCTTGGGGACGACGGAAGTTCTCCAGGCCAGTGTCCCGCTCTCATCATATCCGGATCGGCGGCTCCTGGTGGACGAAGCCCGGTGAGGGAATCGGCGGCTCCCGGCCGTTCGTTCAACAGAGGGGCGCCTCGCCGCCCTGGCAAAACATCTTATCGACCGCAGGAGAACAGCAGCATGTATACCGCCAGAATCAAGACCACCGCCGACAGCATGGCGCGCAGCACGACCGAGGTCCGCCAGTTCAAGATCTTCGCGGACGAGCCCCCCGAGCTCGGCGGCCGCGACGGCGCGCCCAGCCCGCTCGACTACATCCTGATCGCCCACGGCACCTGCCTCAACTACATGACCTTCTTCATCGCCAAGGAGCTGGGCATCCAGGTCAGGTCCACCGAGATCGGGATCCAGGCCTCGCTCGATCCGGCCAAGTTCGCCGGCACGGACCGCTCCGTGCGCGCCGGCTATCAGGCGTTCAACGTGACCATCAAGGTCGACGCGGACGCCAGCCCCGAGCAACTGGCGAAGCTGCGCGACGAGGTCGAGGCGCGCTGCCCGGTGAGCGACAACATCGCCAACGCGACGCCGGTGAACATCGCCATGGAGCTGGCCGGCGACGCGGAGAAAAGTGCAATCGGCCGCTCTCCGGCGCCTCAGATCTCCAGAGAGGAACATCCTTCGAACTGATGTCCAGGGAGCGGATTCCAGGCATTACGTCACGCCTGGGGAGATCGCAGGTTCGGGATCGGCGGAACATCATGATCGATCTGCGGATCGGCGGCTGGGAGGCACGGGCATTGCGCTTTCCCAGCCGCCATGGCGGAGTTTCCGAAACCTTTTTCCCCGATGCTCCTCACGGAGGTCAAGCGGCCGTTCCACAAGCCGGGCTGGATCTATGAAGAGAAGTACGACGGTTATCGCGCGGTCGCCTACAAGCACGACGGCCGCGTGCGGCTCATCTCGAGAAACCTGAAGGATCTGACGAAACAGTTCGCGGAGGTCGCCGAGGCGGTGGCCCGCCTGCGCGCTCCGAGCCTCGTTCTCGACGGCGAGATCGCGGTCTTCGACGAGCGCTTCGTCTCCCATCTCGGTTATCTGCGGGCGAGCCGCGGGCCGGAAGAGAAGCTCCTCACCCCGCCCATGCTGATCGCCTTCGACTGCCTCTACGCGCGCGGCAAGGAGCTCTTTCGCGAGCCGCTCCTGCGCCGCCGCTCCATTCTCGAGCGGGAGCTCGCGGCGGCGGAGGGCCCTCTTCTCGTCGCCCGGCGGCTGGGCCCGGGCGGCCTCGAGGCCTGGGAAGAGGTGAAGGCGCACGGCTGGGAGGGCTTGGTGGCGAAGGACTCCGCATCCTTCTATGAGCCGGCCACGCGGACCCCGAGCTGGATCAAGGTGAAACACAAGATCCGCGTGGGGTGGCCGGGCGAGGGGACCGAATATACGAGGGGATAGGCGGGGAGAGCAGGCGATCGTACCTAGCTAGGCATAAGCAACAAAACTTAACCTCGAAAAGAGCTTTAAACAATCTCTTACAGCTTTCAATGAGCCCGCAGAAAAAAAGTTTGTGCTGAGTGTCCCGCTTGATGTAGGGTGTCGCACTCTAGGGCTAGTCGTGAATTTTTTGTAGTGGGACGAGGAGGGCGGCTCTCAGCCGCGTTCCTTATCTTAAATCCTTTGTTCTCTTTTGGGGGGAAGCATCATGGCGAAAAGTGTCGTTATTGTAGGCGGTGGTACGGCTGGCTGGATGACCGCGGCGTATCTGAAGAAGGCCGCTCCGAGCGTCAACGTCACTCTGATCGAGTCGGCCAACATCCGGTCGGTCGGCGTCGGCGAGGCGACCTTCAGCACCATCAAGCTCTTTTTCGACTTCCTCGGCCTCGAAGAGCAGGACTGGATGCCGAGTTGCAAAGCTACCTACAAGCTGGCCATCAAGTTCGCCAACTGGCGGGTCGATGGCGCCCACTTCTACCACCCGTTCCAGCGTTACGAGACCGTCGACGGCTACAACATGGCCGAGTGGTGGCTCAAGCTCAAGCAGGACGAGGAGGCTTTCGACTACGCCTGCTTCACCATCCCGGAGATGTGCGACAAGAAGCTGTCGCCCCGCTACTTCGACGGCCGGGTCTTCGACGACAAGGTCCAAGACTACTTCGCCGGCGGCCGCCGCCCGAAGAACAGCTTCCTCTCCGATCACAAGGTCCAGTATCCCTACGCCTACCAGTTCGACGCCAGCCTCCTCGCCGAGTACCTCAAGGGGTATGCGACCCGGCGCGGCGTCAAGCATGTGAGCGACGAGGTCAACGAGGTCAAGCTGCGGGAGGACGGCGGCATCGATCACGTCGTCACCCAGGGGCATGGCGCGATCCACGGCGAGCTCTTCGTCGACTGCACCGGCTTCCGCGGGCTGCTGATCAATCAGGCGCTCCAGGAGCCGTTCATCTCCTTCGCCGATTCGCTCCTCTGCGACAGCGCGATCGCGCTGCAGGTCCCCAGCGACATCGAGACCGACGGCATCGAGCCCTACACGACCGCCACCGCCATGAACCACGGCTGGGCATGGAACATCCCGCTCTACGGACGGATCGGGACGGGGTACGTTTACTCCAGCGCGTTCACCTCGAAGGATGAGGCGGAGCTCGAGTTCCGCAACTATCTCGGACCCGCCGCCGACGGTGTGCGGGCCAATCACATCAAGATCCGGACCGGCCGCTGCCGGAACTCGTGGGTGAAGAACTGCATCGCGATCGGCCTGTCGAGCGGCTTCGTCGAGCCTCTCGAGTCGACGGGCATCTTCTTCATCCAGCACGGGATCGAGGAGCTGGTCAGCCATCTGCCGGGCGCCACCATCGACGAGGAGATGGTGCGCAGCTACAACCGGGTGATCGCCGAGGGAGTCGACGGCGTCCGCGACTTCCTGACCCTCCACTACTGCACGACCGAGCGGATGGACACCGAGTTCTGGCGGGCGGTCAAGCAGGTCGAGGTTTCGGACGATCTCAAGGAGCGGCTCGACATCTGGAAGAGCCGCCTGCCGAACGCCAAGAACATCAACCCGGCCTACCACGGTTTCGAGGCCTACTCCTACTCCTCGATGCTGCTCGGTCTCAACTACAAGCCCGCGCGGAGCCTGCCGGCGCTCGATCACATGGACGACACCAACGCCCTCAACGCCTTCCGCGCCATGCGCGAGAGGACGTCGCGGCTGGCGGCGACGCTGCCGACTCAGTACGAGTACCTGACGAGCCTGCGGGCCGAGCGCTTCGCGGCGGCCTGATCCGTTCGCGAGCGCGGGTGTTTGGGGGCGGCTCTTGGGGCCGCCCCTTTCCTATTAAGATAAGGACATGATCAGCCGAATCTGGCATGGCTGGACGACACCCGCGAACGCGGACGCCTACGAGTCGCTGCTCCGGCACGAGATCCTCCTGGGGATCCAGGACCGTCAGATCGAAGGTTTCCGGGGCATCCAGCTCCTCCGCCGCGGCCTGGGCGCGGAGGTGGAGTTCGTCACGATCATGGAGTTCGACTCCATCGAGGCGATCCGCGTCTTCGCCGGGGAGGACTACGAAGTGGCGGTCGTCCCGCCACCGGCCCGGGCCCTGCTCTCACGGTTCGACGAACGCTCGCAGCACTATGAGATCCGGGCTGGCCTGAAAGCGTGACGGCATCGGGGCGGCCCCCCGGAGTGTGGTAACTTCCAGGGCGAATCAACGTAGAAATATCAGGCCCTTGACGGCCGCGCCGGGAGCGGTGCGGCGACCCGGATGTGGGCCTTGGGGGCGAGTTCTGTGAAGCGCAAGATTCTCTGGATCATTCTGGCCGTCCTGCTGCTCGTGGCGCTCGGCGGCTTCGCCTATTCGCGCCGGGGCCCGGAGCCGACGGAAGTGCAGACGGCCAAGGTCGGGCGCGAGAACCTGCAGGCCAAGGTCAGCGCCAACGGCAAGATCCAGGCGCAGAAGAAGGTCGACATCTCGGCGACGATCCCCGGCCAGATCACCCACCTCGCGGTCGAGGAGGGGGACCGGGTCCGGAAAGGGCAGTTCCTGCTCCAAATCGACGCCGTCAATCCCCGCGCCGCGGCCCGCAGCAACGAATACTCGATGCAGGCGCTGCGCGGCGAGGTCGCCTCGGCCAAGGCCGGGCTCGAGCAGTCGCGCGCCGACCTGCGCCGGGCCGAGAAAAACTTCCGCGAAGGCATCATCCCCGCCGCAGAGATCGAGCGCATGCGGACATCGGTGATGACCAGCGAGGCCGCCTTCCAGGCCGCCCAGCGCCGGGTCGAGCAGGCCGGCGCCTCGCTCGAGGGGGCGCGCGACACGCTGGCCAAGACGACGATCCGCTCGCCGATGGACGGCATCGTCACCGCCCGCCGGGTCGAGGAGGGGGAGGTGGCGGTGATCGGCGTCCAGAACAGCCCGGGCACGGTGCTGCTGACGATCTCGGACATGTCGGTCGTCGAGGCGGAGCTGGAGGTCGACGAGACCTCGATCCCCAGCGTCAAGCTCGGTCAGGAGGCGGAGGTCCGCCTCGACGCCTACCCCAACCAGACCTTCCGCGGCGTGGTCACCGAAGTGGGGAGCAGCCCGCTCACCGCCGCCGCCAACGAGGCGATCAAGTTCAAGGTCAAGGTCCGCCTGGTCGATCCGCCGGCCGGCATCAAGCCCGGCCTCTCGGCGCGCGCCGACATCCTGACCGGCTACCGCGGCAATGTGCTGGCGGTGCCGCTGCAGGCGCTGGTGGTGCGCGACATCGAGCGCAAGCCCGGGGTCCTGGTGCCCGCCAACGCCCCGCGCGAGGAGGAGGGGGTCTATCTGATGGAAGCGGACAAGGCCCGCTTCCGGCCGATCAAGACCGGCCTGATCGGCGACCTGTCGATCGAGGTGACGCAGGGGCTCAAGGGGGGCGAGACGGTGATCACCGGCCCCTTCAAGGCCCTGCGCGAGCTCGAGCCCGACGGCCCCGTGGAGCTCGAGGATCCGGACAAGAAGAAGGAGGAGGGGCGCGACCCCAAGCGCTGATGGATCTCACGGAGCTGCTCCGCGAAGCGCTGCGGGCGATCCGGACCCACGCCCTGCGCAGCTTCCTCACCCTGCTCGGCATCGTGATCGGCGTCGCCACGCTGGTCGGGGTGGTCTCCGTCATCTCGGGGCTCAACCTCTTCGTGCGCGACAAGCTGTTCGGCCTGGCGCCGGACGTCTTCGTGGTCAGCAAGTTCGGCATCGTCCGCAGCCGTGAGGAGTTCCTCGACGCGCTGAAACGGCCGGACCTCGCCTGGACGGACTTCCAGCGGCTGAACGCGGAGCTGAAGAAGGCCGAGCGGGTGGGAGCGCAGGTGCGCGGGACCGGCGCGGTCAAGTTCCGCGACCATCGCCTGCCCGACATCGCCGTCTACGGCACCACCGCCAACTACGCCTCCCTGATGAACCTGGACCTCGCGGGCGGCCGGTTCTTCCTCGACAGCGAGGAGCGGACCGCGCGGGCGGTGGCGATCATCGGCTGGGACGTCAAGGCCGAGCTCTACCCGCAGATGGACCCGATCGGCCGCACGGTCCTGGTCAACGGCGCTCCCTACCAGGTGATCGGCCTGCTCACCCAGCAGGGGAACATGCTCGGCCAGAGCCGCGACAACGTGGTCTACGTGCCGATCGAAACCTTCCGCAAGGGGTTCGGCAGCCGCGCGTCGATCGACATCCTGGTCCAGGCTCAGGGGGGCGTCGAGGGGGTCGACGACTCCGCCGACGAGGTCCGCGGGGTGCTGCGGGCGCTGCGCCACACGGATTTCCGCGCCCCCGACCCGTTCGGCATCGTCACCGCCGAGAGCCTGCAGGAGGTCTGGCACCAGATCTCGGCCGCGGCTTTCATGCTGACTCTCCTGATCGCCTCGGTCTCGCTCGGAGTGGGCGGGATCGTGATCATGAACATCATGCTCGTCGCGGTCGCCGAGCGGACGGCCGAGATCGGCCTCCGCCGGGCTCTCGGAGCGCGCCAGAAGGACGTCCGGCGCCAGTTCCTGCTCGAGGCGGCGCTGCTGTCGCTGGCGGGGGGCATGGTCGGCGTCCTGCTCGGCGGGCTGGTCTCGCTGGCGGTCGATCGCCTGGCGCACTTCCCGGCGAACCTCACTCCGGGAATCGCGGCTCTGGGCTTAGGCCTCTCGGTCGCCGTCGGGGTCGCCGCCGGCTACTGGCCGGCGGTCCACGCCTCGAAGCTGCAGCCGGTCGACGCCTTGAGGGCGGAATGATGGAGACCTACTGATGCCGCGGCCGCGCTCCCGCCTGCGCCTCTCCTGGACGGAGAACGTCAGCTTCGCCCTGGTCGCGATGCGGGCGCAGAAGCTGCGCACCTTCCTCACCCTGCTCGGGGTGGTGGCCGGCGTCGCGACCGTGATCATGATGGTCTCCTTCGTCACGGGCTTCGACCGCTCGGTGACCAAGGCCTTCTCGCGCTTCGGCACCCAGCTCGTGCAGTTCCAGAAGTACGAGCCGCGCTTCGGCGGCGGTCCCGGCGACGTGCCCGAGGAGCAGCGCAACCGGCGCGACCTGACGCTGGACGACGCGGCGGCGCTGAAGCGGCTGGCGACGCTCGCCGGCGCGGTCTCGCCGGAGCGCTATTTCGGCCGCGGGGCCGAGGTGCGCACCCGCCGCCAGATCGCCAACACCCCGGTGATCGTGGGGTCGACGCCCGACTATGCGAGCGCCAACAACGGCTACGTCCAGGACGGCCGCTTCCTGATCGACGCCGACCTGCGCCACGCCTCCCACGTGGCGGTGCTCGGCACCGACGTCGCCGACGCCCTCTTCCCCCACCAGGACCCTATCGGCCGTCCGATCACCATCGACGGCCGCGCCTACCAGGTGATCGGCGTGCTGGAAAAGAAGGGGGCGTTCCTCGGCGGCAGCAGCGACAACCTGCTGATCATTCCGCTCACCGTCTTCGACGAGCAGTTTCCGCAGATCCGCAATGGCGGCCGCGACACCCTGCACATCGCGACGGTGCCGCGGCGGCCCGAGGACTATGACGCGCTGGTGGAGCAGGAGACGGCGATCCTGCGCACCCACCGCAAGCTGCGCCCGAATCAGCAGAACGATTTCGCGACCTTCACCAGCCAGGGCATGCTGAGCAACTTCCGTCAGATCACGGGAGGTGTCGCGGCGGTGATGATCCTGATCGCCGGCATCGCCCTGGTGGTTGGCGGCGTCGGGGTGATGAACATCATGCTGGTCAACGTCACCCAGCGCACCCGCGAGATCGGCCTCCGCAAGGCCCTCGGCGCCACCAAGCGGGACGTCGCCGTGCAGTTCCTCGCCGAGGCGGTGACGCTGACCGGTGTCGGCGGCGCGATCGGCATCGCCGTGGGTCTCGGCGCCGCCCTCACCGCCCGTCTCGCCTTCGACTTCCAGGCCGCGGCCCCGCTCTGGTCCGTGCTCCTCGGCTTCGGCGTCTCGACGGCGGTGGGCCTGGTCGCCGGCATCTGGCCCGCGGTCAAGGCGGCGCGGAAGGACCCGATCGAGGCGTTGCGGTATGAATAAAAGAGAGGGCCTGAAGCCGATCCTGCTCAGCGCTGGCATAGGGGCTGCCGTGCTGATCCTCGCCTTCTCCCTGCTGGCGAACGCTCCTCCCCCGCCGGCCAAGTCACGGCCAGTGGACTTCGACACGCAGATCCGTCCCATCCTGGAGAAACGCTGCCAGCCCTGCCATTTCGCGGGCGGCAAGATGTACGCGCGGATGCCTTTCGATGAGCCCCAGACGATCCGGATTTTGGGCGAGAAGATGTTCACCCGCATCAAGGACCCCAAGGAGCAGGCTCTCTTGCGGGCTTTCCTCGTGCAGGGATTCAACCGGAGATCTGAGCTTGATAGAAAATCTCCTACTCTCCGCGAAGTGCTTCAACCAGCCCACGAGTCCTCTCAATCTCCTCTGCCGCCCTATCCCCGTAGCTCTCGAATCCTCTCAAAGCGGCCTCTGCATATTCCCGGGCATCCTCCCGCCGGCCGGCCCTCAAGAGAGTCAATGCCACATTGAATCGGCTCGAAGCAACCTTATATAAATTTCCGGAGCCTTCGTATAGATGAATCGACTGTCGGAAATGCAGGAGCCCGCGATCGAGGTCTCCCGCATTACTATAGATCACACCGAGTTGACCGTTCACCACTGCTAAGTCGTTAACCGCATCAGGGGGCAAAAGAGCCAGGGAACGGTGGTATAAACTTATAGAAGCATTGAGATGCCGAAGCAGTTCTTCCTCAGGCAGGCCTGTGGATTGTGCATCCCGAAATCGCTCAAAATTAACACTCCCTAACTGCGCATATGAACGGCCCTTACCCAGCCGGTCACGTTCGTTGCGTAGCTCAAGACTTTTTTGACACCAACGCTCAGCTTGATCGAGATCGCGAACTGCAGGGACGTTCAAAAATGTGGTGCCAAGGTTCAAGGCACAAATCGCTGCCCCGGCCCGCTCGCCGATATGCTCGGAAAGATCTAAGGACTCTTCATACGCCGAAACGCATTCCCTCTGACTCAACTCACGGCGGACCTGCCCGAGTTCATGGAGAGATGCCGCGAGTGTCCGGATTGCATTCCGTTCCGCGAGAGTCAACTCCTCTAGAGGCAGGGCCAAGGCAGGTGCGGCGCGCTGACGCATCCAGTCTACAGCTTGAGTTTGCAGCCGCTCGGCTTGAGTCCACTGTCGCTCCTCTCGGGCAAGCCGCACACGATACTGCGTCAACAAGCTCCAGTCCTCTTCAAATCCTAATCTGGGCCCCGTACCAACAGTGTCTACCAAATGGGGTACGACCTGTTCTACCAACCTCTTCCACTGTGTCCGCTGGCCGGTGTGATCGTATAGCATTCTAAGGCCTTGCATAACTTCAATGATCCCTTCCCACCAACCATGGGCATGGATCAAACGGCAGGCGCGCAGGAGGTTCGCTTCCTCAGCTCGTAGGGCTTTAAGGACGTCGCGATTTCCGCTATCGTATTGATCATGATAGTAGTTCCCCAGTTCTCCTAAAGCCTTAACGAAGGCACCCACAGCAGCGAGCCCTCCCTCCGGATAGTGCCGCTCGAAGAGGCTCCGAAAGAACCAGGGAAGAGTTGGATGTATAGAGTAGTACCCGTCTCCCAGCGAAGTAAGGAGCCCTACTTCAGCGGCGCGGTTGAGGAGAGCTATGCCCTCCTCGCGGGTCAGACCCAGCAACTCCGGCAGGCACCAGGAATCCTCCGGATTTCCCATGATCCGCAGCGCATCCACGTCCACAAACCCCTGAAAAAGATGGAGCAGAGCAAGCTTCTTTCGCTCCTCCTCGTTGAAAGCATGCTCGAAGCCATAGGCGAGAGAGGCGCCTAGAGAGCGAGAACGCCCTTCACTCACCTCGTCAGAGAAAGCAGCCTCTCCAGAGCGGAGTTGTGCGACGAAGGACTCGACCTGCTCCCGGGTAGTGAACCCATGCCGCAGGGCTTGGCCCACGAGCACCGTCAAAGTTAAAGGATTGCCGCGAGTGAATGCGAGCAGAGGGCGCCAATCCTCCACGTCGGAGAGCCGGCGGCCGTGCTTGACGGCCAGCGCCCGGGCGAGCTGGAGGCGCTCGATCATCGACATGGCGGGGACAACGATGCGAGTCGGCAGGTCTCCCAGCCAGAAACGCTCGTCCCGACGGGAAGTCAGGAGGAATTTCGCCGTTGTTTTTTTCGCGTCGCGCAGGAAGGCCACTAGTTCGGCCTGCTCTTCCCCCCTCCAGGCCGACTCCGTTCCGGTGGGAAAGCCCGCTACCGGCTCGATGTTGTCCCAGATCCAGAGGACCGGGATTTGGTCAAGGACCTGGAGCGCCATATCGCGGCGCTGGGCATCTTCGAGGGTCAGCCAGTGAATGCCTGCTCTTTCCAGCATGGCTCCGAAGACCTGACCGATCCGGTCGAGCACTCGCGGTAGCGGGAGGTAGTGCTCGAAGGAGTTAAAGAGGACCGGACCCTCTACACCACCGGTGAGCGAATACCAGCGCGCGAACTCGGCGGAGGTTGCCGTCTTGCCGCTACCGGCGTAGGCGTGAAGGAGGACGATGCTGTCCTGATCAAAGGCGCGATCCAGGGCGAGGAGAGTCTCGTCCCTGCCGAAGAAGCCGGCATCCGGCGGCGGAGGGAGGCTGGAATCGAGGCTTGCGCTCGCCGACGACGTATCCCCGGCGGCGATGCGGATCCGGAGGCCGGCCCGTTCGTTTTCCTTCGCCTTCGGGAAGAGTTGCACGGGCGCCGCCTCGAAGACCACGGGCACGGGCCAATCCTGGAGAGGGATGGGATCGAAGGCCACCTCGCGTAGCGGATTGTCGTGCAGGTTCTTGCGCGCCAGCGTCACCGCCTCGCCCAGGGCACTGCCCCGCCCGAGGGAGGCGTACAGCTCGGCGACGAGTTGGGCGGCGGTGACGACGTAGACGTTGTAGCGCATGGCCACCACTCCGGCCACGCCGGCGTCCATGACCTCCTGCGCGAAGGAACCGAAGGCCCGCACCTGGGAATGAGGATTGGTGACGGTACCCGGCTCGGCCGCTGGCTCCGCGTGGGCCGAACGGCAGGCGTTGAGGACGAGGACGGGGACCCGCGCCTCGGCCAGAAGCTGCCCCAGCGAGGTGCCGTCGACCATCTCGGCGTTCTCCTCGAGCTTCGGATTCTCGAACAGCAGGAAGCCGTGCTTCCCAGAACGAGGCCCGGCAAGGACCAGGGAAGAGAGTCCCCGCAGCACGCCCGCCAGCGCTCCAGGCTCGGCGCTCTCCTCATAGGTCCCGTGGCCGTCGAAGTGGACGATGTGGTAGGGCCGCCCCTCCTCCCGAGATCGCCGCAGGACCCGCCCGAGCTGCTCGAACGTGGGCGGGCGGAGAACGTCCAGGTCGTAGGCCTCGCGGTTGGCATCGTCGAGCCCCTTGATCAGGCGGCTCGCCACGGAGCGGAAGGGGACGTCCGCGTCCCCCTGTGGCCGGCAGATCACGAGGAGGATGCGGATCTTATCCGGCTCCCCCTTCGGCAGGTGGGGATGGAGCGCCACGGACGGGTGGGCGCGCACGAACGAGCGGGTGGACAGGGCGAGAGGGTTGTCCGTCTTTGGATCGCGCAGCAACTCCCAGGGGATCGCGCTGGCCTCGGCCACGCCGGTGACGATCTCAACCCGGGTCTCGGACAGCCGGTTCCGCATCTCGGCCCAGAGATCGCGGGCGTCGTCGCTCGCCTGGAAGACGGCGCGGAAAAGCTCCGTGCCCACCTCCGCCAGCCGGAGCTCGATACGCCGTGCGATCGCCGGCGCCGGTTCCTGGGGATATTGGAGATAGTCCTCCAGATACCAGCGCAGGTCTTCTTCGTCCTGTGGAGAGAGGAGGAAGGGAAAGGTAGACTCGGCGGTTCGGCGGGCGCCGTCCCCTTCGAGGGCGATCTCCACCCGGTGCCGGCCTTCCCCCTCGGCATGCTGCGTCAAGCGAAGCTGGAGCATGACGGAGTATAGGTGAAATCCCTGACCGGCCGGATCCATCGTGGCGGCGGATCGCGTGGAGAGCGCTCGCCGGCTCCGGCGAGCCATCCGCCGGCTCCGGCGAGTCATCCGCCGGCTCCGGCGAGTCGTCCGCCGGCTCCGGCGAGCTATCCGCCGGCTCCGGCGAGCTATCCGCCGGCTCCGGCGAGTCGTCCGCCGGCTCCGGCGAGTCGTCCGCCGGCTCCGGCGAGTTATCCGCCGGCTCCGGCGAGCCATCCGCCGGCTCCGGCGAATGACGTTGAATGCCCGGCGAGAGGCTCGCCGGGCATTCCATGTGGCGAATTTACGCCTGCACGCTGTTGCCGCCCCCCATCATCACCGGCACCCGGCGATCCACCAGACGGCGGAGCTGCAGGAGCGGGCCGGTCATGAAGGTGGTGGTCAGCGCCATGATGACCATCATGGTGAAGATGCGCGGCGAGAGGATCCCGAGGTCGTAGCCGAGGTTGAGCACGATCAGCTCGACCAGGCCGCGGGTGTTCATCAGCGCGCCCAGGGAGAAGGAATCCCCCCAGCTCATACCGGTCCAGCGCGCCGCCGCCATGCTGCCGCCCAGCTTGCCGGCGATGGCGACCACCACCAGACCGGCGCAGACCATCCACCCCTGCCAGTCGTTGAGCAGGCCGACCTGCGTGCGCAGCCCGGTGAAGGCGAAGAAGAGCGGCAGCAGCAGCACGGAGCTGAAGGTCTCCACCCGCTCGCGCAGGAACTTGCGCAGGCCGGTATCGGGCGGCATGCAGACGCCGGCCAGGAAGGCCCCGAACAGCGCGTGGATTCCGATCATCTCGGTGAACAGCGCCGAGGCGAAGACGAAGACGAAGATGGTGGCCAGGAACCAGACGCTCCCGGTCTGCTCCTCGGGCAGCTCGCGGGTGATCCGGGCCGCCCACGGCTTGACCCCGAACAGCATGAAGGCGATGAACAGCAGGGTCAGGGCGATGGTCAGGAACGAGCCCGCCATGCCGTCGGACTTGACGATCGCGACCACCACCGCCAGCAGGCACCAGGCGGTGACGTCGTCGACGGCCGCGCAGGCCAGCGAGGTGCTGCCGAGGTACGACCGGGTCATCTGGCGCTCTTCGAGGATCCGCGCCAGCACCGGGAAGGCGGTGATGCTCATGGCGACACCGATGAACATGGCGAAGGCGCTGAACGGGATGCCGGCCGGCGCCAGCGTGCGGTAGACCAGCAGCGCCGAGGCGCTGCCCAGGAAGAAGGGAACGATGATGCTCGCGTGGCTGACCAGCACCGCGGCGTCCGCCTTCTTGCGGAGGTGTTGCACGTCGAGCTCGATCCCGACGACGAACATGAAGAGGATGATGCCGATCTGACTGAGCATCCGCAGGGACCCCATCGAATCCCCGGGGAAGAGGAACGTCTGGGCTTGCGGAGCCAGGAACCCCAGCAGGGAGGGGCCGAGGAGGATGCCCGCGATCATCTCCCCGATCACCGGGGGCTGATGAATCTTGCGGCAGAGGGAGCCCAGGAACTTCGCGGCGAGGACGATGACGATGATCTGGAGCAGCAGGATGCTCAGCGGGCTCTTGAGGTTCTCGACCAGCGTGTGGGCGATCCCGCCCCCGGCGGTCTTCGCCTTCTGCGGTCCAGCTTCCACGTGCGCCGTGGACTGGATGGTGGCCGCCGCCGCGGGCGCCGCGTCGGGCCGCAGCCGCGAGCCATAGCTGAGGATGAAGTAGATTCCCGTCCCGAACAGGACGAGCACAACCGCGTAGAAGCCGAGGTTCTTCGACATCTCAATCTCCCCCTAGATAATGACAGCAACAAACAGCAGATGAAAGACGATCGGTAGGATAGTGCGGGAAGGGGAGCAGACCGGGACACGAATATATCGTGTCAAGACTGAATCGAGATCAGGGCGCCCGCTCTGGCAGCCGCCGCGCCATGAAGATGGCGTGGTTCTTCACCTTGCCGCCGCCGCGGGCGGGAACGCGCTCGGTCCACGCCTCGAAGCCGGCGCGCCGGAGCCGCTGCTCGAACGCCGGCAGGGTGAAGGTGGACCAGAAGCCGACCACGCCGCCGTCCGTCAGGCTCTGCCGGAGGCGGGCGAGGCCGTCGTCGGTATAGAGGCGGGCGTTGGAGCGCAGCGTCAGCGCCTCGGGGCCGTTGTCGACGTCGAGGAGGATGGCGTCGAAGCGCTCGCGGCCGTCGAAGAGGGTGCGCACGTCGGCGAGCACGACTTTCACCCGCTTGTCGTCGAGCGGGCTGCCGGCGAGATACCCCAGCAGCTTGCGGTTCCAGTCGAGCAGGGAGGGGAAGACCTCGCAGACCACCACCGTGGCGTCGGGCGGCGAGTGGTCGAGCGCCGCGCGCAGGGTGTAGCCGAAGCCGAGCCCGCCGACCAGCACGCGCGGCTTCTTGCGTCCGGCGACCGCCCCGCAGGCCAGGCGCGCCAGGTCCTCCTCGGAGCCGTGGACGCGGCTGGTCATCAGCTCCACGTTGTCGACGATCAGGTGGTAGACGTCGTCGCGCCGAGTGAGCACGAGCTCGTCCCCTTCGGGCGTCTTCTCCCGGGCCAGGGTCTCGGTCGGCCTCATCGGGCCACCCCCGCGGCCGGCAGGTCGAACCAGAAGGTGCTCCCGCGGCCGGGCTCGCTGCGGACGCCGATGACCCCCTGGTGCTCTTCCACGATCGCCTTGCAGATCGGCAGGCCGAGCCCGGTGCCGGAACGGTCGCGGCCGCTCGGGTCCACCTGCCGGAACTTGTCGAAGATGCGATGGATCTCGGTCTCGGGGACGCCCGGCCCCTGGTCGCGGACCCGGAAGCGGACGCGCCCATCCTCGGGGACGGCGCTCGCCTCGACGGACCCTTCCGGCGGGGTGACCTTGATGGCGTTGGAGAGGAGGTTGTTGAGCACCTGAAGGATACGGTCACGGTCGCCGAGGCAGGCGGCGCCGCCGTTCTCCAGGGCCAGGTCGAGGCGGACCCGGGCGCTCTCGGCCATGCCGCGGATCTCGGCGAGGGCGGCGTCCAGGAGCTCCCCGGGATCGAGCGGCACGACCCGCAGCTCGACACCGCCGGCCTCGATCTTGGAGAGGTCGAGCATGTCGTTGACCAGCCGGATCAGGCGGTCGGCGTTGGCGCGGGCAATCCCCACCATCTGGGAGACCTTGGGCGAGACCTCGCCGGCGACGCCCCCCTCGATCAGTCCGAGGGAGCCGCGGATGGAGGTGAGCGGGGTGCGCAGCTCGTGGGAGACGATGGCGACGAAGTCGCTCTTCGCCCGCTCGATCTCCCGCCGCTCGGCGATGTGGAGGCGCAGCTCGATCTGGCTCATCACCATCCGGCTGAGGGCGCGCAGCATCTCGAGATCCTGGTCCTTGAGCCGGCGCGGCCTGCGGTCGATGACGCAGAGGGTGCCGAGGGCGTGGCCGTCGCTCGACAGCAGCGGGGCGCCGGCATAGAAGCGGATGTCGGGGGCGGAAGTGACCAGCGGGTTGCCCGCGAACCGGTCGTCCTGCCGGGCGTCGGGCACCACGAACATCTCTCCGGTGACGATGGCGTGGGCGCAGAAGGAGTAGGCGCGGTCGGTCTCCACGGGCTCCAGGCCGAAGCGCGACTTGAACCACTGCCGCTCGGCATCGACCAGGGAGACCAGGGCGATGGGGGTCTCGCAGAGGCGGGCGGCCAGGCTCGTCAGGTCGTCGTAGACCTGCTCGGGCAGCGTATCGAGGATGTCGTAACGCCGCAGGGCCGCCAGCCTCTCCAGCTCGTCGTTGGGGACCGGAGGGAGCTTCATCGAGGATCAGTGATGCTCGTGCTCGTGCTCGCCCTCGGCGCTCTCCGGCTTGGAGGCGGGGTGGGACTTGCCGTGATGGCAGGTGTAGCAGCTCACGGCGGCGTCCTGATCCAGGCCGGGCATCGTCTTGAGGTACTGCTCGTTGATCCCCTTGGTCATCTGGATCATCGCGCGGGCGATCTTCTTGTCGTCCTTGTCGTCGCTGGCGAAGTTCTCGGTGTCGTGGCACTTCTTGCAGTTGGTGCCGAGCGCGGCGCTGACGCCCCGCATGGTGTCCAGAAGGCGTCCGGCGGGGAGCCCCTTGAGCACCTGGATGTTCTTGAACACATTCTCGACCGGCTCGTTCTCTCTCCCCTTGACCATCTGCTCCAGCGGATTGGGACGCGGCGCCTGCTCCGCCCCCGCGGCCGGCTTCGTGTCATGGGAAGGCATGGCCGAGGGGGACGGCGCGGGAGCCTGGCCCGATTGCGGGGTGGACAGCGCGGGAACGGCGAGCCCGGCGAGCAGCAGGGTGCCGGCCATCAGTTTCGGAAGCGTGGACCGCATGTCATCTCCTCCATGAAGAGGTCAGAGTGTACCGCAGGCTCGACGGAGCCCGCGCCCTGTGAGTGGGCTTCCGGACCGTTCCGGTTCTCTACTCGCCGGGGAGCGCCGCCAGCGCCGCGAGCATCTCCTGGGCCGAGGCGTACCGGTTCGCCGGCTCCTTGGCCAGCAGCCGGACGATGAGGTCCTTCCAGGGGGCGGGCAGGCCGGGGCGGAACCGCAGAATGTCGGGGATCTCTTCCTGCAGGTGCTTGACGGCGAGGACCGCCGGGTTCTCGTCGTCGAACGGCTCGCGGCCGGCGATCAGGGCGTAGGCCAGGATGCCGAGCGAATAGAGGTCCGACCGGCCGTCGAGCGGCTGGCCCAGGAGCTGCTCGGGCGACATGTACATCGGCGAGCCGAAGGCCAGGCCGGTCCGGGTGAGGCGGGTGTCGAAGCCGCTCATGCGCGCGATGCCGAAGTCGAGGATCTTGACCCGCTTCTCCGTCACCATGACGTTGCTGGGCTTCAGGTCGCGATGGACGATCCCCAGGGAGTGCGCCTCCTGCAGGCCGGCGGCGATCTCGGCGAGGAAGAAGCGGATGCGCTCCAGAGGGATCGGCTCCAGGCGCCCGATCAACTGATCCAGGATCTGCCCCTCCAGCAGCTCCATGGTGATGAAGACGCCGCCGTCGAAACGTCCGAGGTCGAAGACCCTCACCACGTTGGGATGGCTGACCCGGCGGCAGATCTGGAGCTCGCGGAGCAGCCGCTCCTCCTCGTCGCCGGTGGACCCCTCGCCGGGGGTCAGCAGGGTCTTGATGGCCACCATCTCGCCGATATCGAGGTCCCGGGCCTTGTAGACCCTGCCCATGCCGCCCTGCCCCAGCTCGCCCAGGATGTCGTACCGGTTGGCGAGCCGCTGGCCGATCGCGAGCCCGTCCGGAGCGCCGGCCGTCGCGGCCGCGGCCGGCGGCGCCGCGAGCGGCATCTCCAGCCGTTCCAACCGCGTGGCCACGTCCAGGTAGGTCGGGTTGAGCTCCAGGAGCTTCGCGTAGCGCTTCCGCGCCGGCACGGGCTGGTCGAGCGCTTCGAGCGCCCGGCTCTCCCAGTAGAGCCGGTCCAGGGGGCTCCCCTCCTCCCCCTTGCGCTGCGGATCGGCGGCCGTGGCCCGCCCGAGGAGCTGCAGGGCCTCTCCCGGCCGCCCGGCCTCGACCAGCTTCGGCGCGAGCAGCAGGACGCCCTTGACGTAGCCCGGCTCCTCGGCCGGCATCCGCCGCAGGCTCTCGGCAGCCTGCTCCAGATCCCCGGCGTCGAGGTAGAGGGTGACGGCGCGCGGGTCTCCCGCCTGGGCGAAGAGCGATGCCGCCATGGTGAGATTCCCCAATCCGCGGTAGATCTCGGCGGCCTCGAGCGGTTGGCCGGAGGCCGCGAAGCACCGGGCGGCGTCCCGCAGCTTGTCGGCCCTGCGGTAGGCCTGCGCGGCCCGCGCGGGCTCCTGGACGGTCTCCCATCGATAGGCCGCCTGCCACCAGTCCTCGGCCGCTTCGTAGGCCTCGGCGGCCTCGCGCACCAGCCCCAGGCTGGCGAAGATCTGCCCCGCCTGCGCCGGCCGCCCCGACTGGAGATGGACCTGCGCCACCCGCCGGGACTGGTCCGGAGACTTTCTCGCCAGGTTGAGAGCGCGGTCGTTCTCGCCGACGCCGAGATAGGCCTCGATGGCCTCGGTGGAGCGGCCGGCGCGCTCGAGCAGCTCCGCCCTGCGCACGCTCGGCGGCAGTTGCATCAGGAGGGTTGCCGCCAGCGTGCCGCGGCCGAGCTGGAGGAGGATCTCGGCCCGCTTCAGATTCACCTCCTGCAGCCGGGGGGTGGGCTCGGTCCGGTTCCGCGCCAGGGCCCTCGCCTCCAGCTCCAGGGCGCGCAGCGTGTCCTCGAACAGGCCGGCCTGCTCGTAATGGATGGCGGCCTCCGCCCACATCTTGCTCTTCTCGAAAAACCGGGCCGCCCGCGCGCCCGCCCGCAGCTTGAGCGCCGCCGCCGCCGCCCGCTGGTAGTCGCCGGCCAGCTCGAACAGCGGGATCGCCGCCTCGAAATGCCCGCTGTTGGTCAGCATGTCCCCGGCCTGCCGCGCGTCGAGATCGGCGATCCGCGAGGGCACCTTGCCCAGGGCGGCCATCAGCGAGTAGCGGATCAGCTTCGGCTCGTCCTCGATCTCCGCCGCCAGCGCGGCCGCCCGCTGGTAGTCGCCCGCCTTGGCATACTCTTCCGCCGCCTGCCCCTTGTTCCCCTGGCGGGCATAGCTCTCCGCCAGTTTCTGGTGGTCGCGAGTGATGCGGGAAAGGAAATTGAAGGCCATAGTGGGGCCAGGAAGGCAATCCTCTAAGGAGAACGCTACCCGGCAGTTGTTACAGGGAGTATAACAAGTCCCGGGATGGCTTCGGCGGGGCGGTTTTCCTGACCCGCCCATTCCGCTCCTTTCACACTTCTTGCAGTAAATTTCCCGCGGTAGCGTCCACCGTCCAGACCGGGCGGTGGGCTTCGCATGTGAAAGAGGAGATGGATCATGAAGAAGAGCTCCATTCTTTGTCTGCTTGCCTTGACCGCCGGGCTGATGGCGGGGGCGCCGGCGAAGGCCGCTGCGGCGACCGTCTGCGAGATGCGCTTCACCCTCTCCGGCTGGTCGGCCATCTACAAGACCGCCAGCGGGCGGGGGACGATCACCTGCGACAACGGCCAGAAGGCCAACGTCAGCCTCGATGCCAAGGGGGGCGGCCTGACCGCCGGCAAGTACAAGATCCGGGACGGCTACGGCAAGTTCTCCGAGGTCGCCGACATCTCGGAGCTGTTCGGCGGCTACGCCCAGGCCGCGGCCGAGGCCGGAGCGGTCAAATCCTCCGGAGCCAGCGTCCTGACCAAAGGGGACGTCTCGCTCGCCCTGGCCGGCAACGGCAGTGGCGTCAATCTCGGTGTGAGCTTCGGGAAGTTCACCATCTCGAAGCGGTAAACTCCCGGGGATGCCCGACCTCCTCGTCGCCGGTGAGATCTTCGAGCGGTATCCGGAGGCCGTGCTGGGCGTCGTCACCGTTCACGGGATCGACAATTCCGGAGCCGGCGACGCCCTGCTCGGTCCGCTCCGCCACGAAGAGGAGCGGGTCCGCGCCGCGCTCGCCGGCACCCAGATCTCCGAGCACCCCCACATCGCCCCCTGGCGCGAGGCCTACCGGAAGTTCGGCGCCAAGCCGAAGGATCACCCCTCGTCGATCGAGAACCTGGCGCGCCGCGTCCTCAAGGGGCAGCCCGTGCCGCACATCAATCCGCTGGTCGATCTCTACAACACGATCTCCCTGCGCCATCTGGTGCCGGTCGGCGGCGAGGACCTGGACCAAGTCCAGGGAGATGTCCGGCTGACGTTCGCGACGGATCACGAGCCGCCGGTCCACCTGCTCGGCGAGCCCGAGGCGCGGCCGCCCAAGCCCGGGGAGGTGATCTACACGGACGACCTCGGCACTCTCTGCCGCCGCTGGAACTGGAAGGAGGCCGACCGGACCAAGCTGACGGTGGCGACGCGGCACGCCTTCCTGGTCATCGAGGGGCTGCCGCCGGTTGGCCGCGGCCTCGTGGCCCAGGCCGCCGGGGAGCTGGCGGCGCTGATCCACGAGCACTGCGGCGGCGAGGTGGCGGTCGCGTTGATCGACCGCGAGAGTCCGCGAGCGCCGCTCGCGTCCGTCTTGTAGGATCGTCCCATGCCGTTCCCGATCGCCCAGATCCGTGAAGCCCTTTCCCGGCACCAGCCGACGCTGGTCGCCCGCGAGCCGGACCACGCCGAGGCGGCGGTGGCGCTGGTGCTCGCGGGCCCCGAGGACGACCTGTATCTCTGCGCCATCCGGCGGGCCGAGCATCCGCTCGACCCCTGGTCCGGCCACATGGCCCTGCCGGGCGGGCGCGCCTCGGCGGAGGACTCCGGCCCGCGCGCCGTGGCCGAACGGGAGACGCTGGAGGAGGTGGGACTCGCCCTCGACGAATCCCACTGGATCGGCCCGCTCTCGCACGTCCTCGTCAGCCTCGGCGCCGGCGGCGGCCGGATGGTCCTCTCCCCATTCGTCTATTACCTGGGCGAGGAGCTCGCTCCCTTCGCCACCAGCGACGAGGTGGCCGAGGCGTACTGGATTCCGCTCTCCCATCTCTGGGACCCGCGCAACGCCGGCCGCTTCGAGTGGCGGCGCAGCGACGCCAAGCTCCTCTATCCGGCGATCCGCTTCCGCGATACCCACATCTGGGGGCTCACCTTCCGCGTCCTCACCCTCTTCTCGGACGTCCTCGACGCCCCGCTCCCCCATCTGGAAGAAGTCCCCGGCTCACGATGAGTGGCGGCCGGCTGGACGCGGTGGTCGTGGGGGCGGGGATCTCGGGGCTCACGGCGGCCTTCCGGCTGGCCCGTGGCGGACTGCGGGTCGCCGTCCTAGAGGCGGCGGAGCGCGCCGGCGGGTCCATCGAGACCTTCTCGGACGGAGCCTGGCGCTTCGAGATGGGGCCGAATACCGTCGTAGAGAGCGACGAGAGCGTCGGCCGACTGATCCGCGACGCCGGGCTGGAAGGGGAGAAGATCGCCGCCTTCCCCTCGGCGAAACGCCGGTACCTCTATAAAGGGAGCCAGCTCGTCCCGCTCCCCGGCGGGCCGGGAGGGCTTCTCAAGACGCCGCTCTTCTCCGCCGGCGCCAAGCTCCGGCTGCTGCGCGAGCCCTGGATCGGCCGGCCTCCCGAGGGTGTCGAGGAGAGCATCGCGCAGTTCGTCCGCCGCCGCCTCGGCACCGAGCTCCTCGACTACGCCGTCGGCCCGTTCGTCTCGGGCGTCTACGCCGGCGATCCGGAGCGGCTGTCGGCGCGCTGGGCGGTGCCGAAGATCCATACCCTGGAGCAGGAGCACGGCTCCCTCCTACGTGGCGCCTTGGCCCGCCGCAAGGGGCCGGCTCCCGGCGGCGCCATGATCTCCTTCCGGGAAGGGCTCGAAGAGCTCCCCCGCAGGCTGGCGCGGGAGATCGGGGACCTTCGCACCGGCGTCGCCGCGAGGCGGGTCGTCCACATCGAGAACGGCTTCCGCGTCGAGACCTCCGCCGGACCGGTCGAGGCGGCACGGGTGGTGCTCGCCGTGCCGGCCGACGCCGCCGCCCGCCTCCTCGAAGAGGCCACTTCAGGTGCCAGCCTTCCGCTCGCCGAGGTCCCCTACGCCGCCGTCGCCGTGGTCTCGCTCGGCTGGCGCCGGGAGGAGGTGGGCCACCCCCTGGACGGCTTCGGATTCCTGGCGCCGCGCAAGGAGGGGCTCCGGTTGCTGGGCTGCCTCTTCCCCTCCCAGATCTTCCCCGGCCGTGCTCCCGAGGGGCACGTCGCGCTCGCCGCCTTCGGAGGCGGCCGGACCGACCCCGAGCTCGCCGGATGGGACGAGGAACGGATCGCCGTGGCGATGATCGCGGAGCTGCGCGGCCCCCTGAAGCTGCGCGGCGAGCCCGCCTTCCGCCTCGTCCGCCGCTGGCCGCGGGCGATCCCGCAGTACGAGCTGGGGCACGGCCGCTTCGTCGAGCGGGCGCGGGAGATCGAGCGCTCCCTCCCCGGCCTGCGCCTCGCCGGCAACTTCCTCGGCGGCATCTCCGTGCCGGATTGCATCCGGAACGCTACGGTTCTGGCGGAGGAGATACTGAAGGAAATATTTGGCCGGTGACGTGACATATCTCCTCCATGAGTCAGAACCGCATGTCCCGCCGCGCGGTCCAGGTCGTGGCGGAAAACCGTATTCGTGAAGCCATTGAAGAGGGGCAGTTCGACGACCTTCCGGGTCTCGGCAAGCCCATTCCAGATATCGACGAGCCTTACGATCCCGACTGGTGGATCAAGAAATGGATCCGCCGGGAGGGGATGAGCAGGGAGCTCGCGGAGAGGTTCGGCAAAGACTTCTGGGACCAGAAGAAGACCGGGCGATGAGCGACCATTCGAGCATCGAATGGACGGACGCGACCTGGAATCCGGTCCGGGGGTGCACCAAGATCACCTCCGGCTGCGCCCACTGCTATGCCGAGACCTTCGCCGAACGCTTCCGAGGCGTTCCCGGCCACCCCTATGAAAGGGGATTCGACCTCCGGCTGATCCCCGGGAAGCTCGCCCAGCCCCTCCAGTGGCGCCGCTCCCGCAGGATCTTCGTCAACTCCATGAGCGACCTGTTCCATGAGGACGTTCCGGACGAGTACATCCTCAAGGTCGCGCGCGTCATGCAGCTCGCGAACTGGCACACCTACCAGGTGCTCACCAAGCGTTCCGAAAGGATGCGCGACCTGCTGGGCTCGAAGCTGAAAGCGGTCGCGGGGGAGCCGCACATCTGGTGGGGAGTCAGCGTCGAGAACCGCAAACAGGGTCTCCCGCGCGTCGACCATCTGCGCGCCGCTCCGGCAGCCGTCCGGTTCCTGTCGATCGAGCCTCTTCTCGAATCGCTCGGAAGCTTCGACCTCTCGGGGATCCACTGGGCCATCGTGGGGGGAGAGAGCGGCCATGGCGCGCGCCCCCTCGAGGAGTCGTGGGTTCTCGAAATCCGCGATCGTTGCCGGCAGGCCGGCGTCCCCTTCTTCTTCAAGCAGTGGGGAGGACGGCAGAAGGCGAGGGCCGGCCGGGAGCTCGAGGGCCGGACCCATGACGAGATCCCCCGCCACTTTCCAAGCACGGCCGTCGATCCCGAGCGGCACCGGACCGCTCTCGCCGAATTCGCGGCGGCCTTCTGAGCGCCCCTGGCGGGTGATATCGTCGGGTCCTGATCTCTTCCGAGGAGCTCGTGACCGACCTCTATGACACCCTGATCGTCGGCGGCGGACCCGCCGGCCTGACCGCCGCGCTCCACCTCGCCTGGCAGCAGCGCAAGGTGCTGGTGATCGACCGCGTCAGCGGCCCCCTCTTCTTCACCCTGGAGAAGCTCTGGAACGTGCCCGGAATGCCGGGGGCGACCGGCACCGAGATCCAGAAGCGGCTCAAGGCCCAGGCCGTCGAGAGGGGGGCCGGAATCCTGCGCGGCAACGTGGTCAAGGCCGAGGGGCAGGAGGGGAGCTTCCTGCTCACTGGCGAAAAGGGGGAGACGTGGCACGGGCGGACCGTGCTGCTCGCCACCGGCGTCGCCCGCTATCACCCGATGGTGGACGGCGACTTCACCCCCTGCTTCGCCTACGCCGGCAAGGGGAACCTCTTCTACTGCACGGATTGCGAGGGGCCGGAGCTCTTCGGGCGGGACACGATCGTCATCGGCTCCGGCCCGGCGGACTGGGCCGCCGCCATGGCCGTGGGCCTCTCCCGCTACACCGAGAAGATGCGGGTGCTGCTGACCGGCGGCCGCGATCTCTCCGAGCACTGGGCGGCGCGGCTGCGGGAGCGCGGCATCCCGGTGCTCGAGGGGGAGATCCACGAGCTCATCGAGGGGGAGAAGCGGCATCTCACCGGCCTCGAGCTCGCCGACGGCACCCGGCTCACCGCCGAGGCGTTCTTCGTGTCGAGCCCGGCCCGGGGGCGGACCGACCTCGCCGTGCAGCTCGGCGTCGAGCTCGCCGCGACCCACGAGCACGTCGAGCCGAAGTCCCAGCGCGGCGACACCAACGTGCCCGGCGTCTGGGTCGCCGGGGACCTGCGCCCGATGACCCAGCAGGTCGCGGTCGCCATGGGCACCGGCAACATCGCGGCGGTGATGATCGACCAGTTCCTGCGGAAGCGGGACGTGGCGGAGGCGCGGACGGCCGCCACCGCCGGAGTATGATCTCTCCGGAGGGTTGACCGTGCCCCGTGCCATGACATCCAGATCGCAGCTCCGTTGCAGTCTCCTCGTTCTCCTCGCTCTCTGTGCGGCCTGCACCGGGCTGCATCGACCCCGGACGGCGCTCGACGCCGTGCGGCAGCACTCTCCCGCCGTGGAATGGAACGCCGCGAGCCTGATCGAGGCCGACCTCGACCAGGACGGCCGCGCCGACTCCGTGCTCACCGGCCTCGGCACGGACCGGGTGGTCGTCGGCATCGTGCGCGGCCCGGTCGCCGCGGGCACTCCGGTGTCGACGCTGGAGTTCTCCCTCAACAGCGGCGGCGAGGACGCCCTCTGCTCCCGGGACGTCAAGATCACCCTCGAGCCTCTCGGCGACGAGGCGAAGACCCGGACGGGACGCGCCGGCATGGGGATCAATCTCCACGACGACAAGTGCGACGCCTTCCACATCTTCTGGAACCCGGAGAAAAAGAAGTTCGAGTGGTGGCGGCTCTGAGGGGGGCGGGATGAAAATCTTCTGTCTGGACGAAGCCGGCTGCCTCTTCCTCTCCCCGCGCATCGAGGACTGGAAGTACGTGGAGGAGCACGGGATCACCGTCGTCATCGATCTCGAGGGGGACATCGACCGCGACATCCCCACGATGCCGAACCACATCCTCTACGTCTACTTCCCCATCTACGACGAGGAGCTGCCGGACTTGGCGAAGCTGCACGCCGTGGCCCGCATGGCGGCCTCGCTGGTCGCGGCCGGACGCCGGGTGCTCTCCCACTGCGGCATGGGGTTCAACCGCTCGGCCCTGCTCGCCGGGCTGATCCTCCGCTACCTCGGGATGAGCGGCCCGGAGGTGGTGGAGCACCTCCGGCAGCGGCGGCCGGGGGCCCTCTTCAACGAGGTCTTCGCAGCCTACCTGGTGAGCCTCGAGGAGCTCCCGCCATCCCACCCGTGAGCGGGGGTCCCCAGAGCCCCTGGTTCGTCTTCCGGGGGAATGAGCTGCTCGTTTTTCAGGATTCAGGGCTCGCCGCGCGGATTCCGACCGGCCAGGAATGGGCGGCGCTCGGCCTGCCCGCGGAGGAGCCGCAAGCCGTCGGCGCCTTGAACGGGAGAGACGCCTGGGCCACCGGAGTGGCCGCCGGCACCGAGCCCCCTGGGGGGATGGCCTTCCAGGGGCTGCGCCGCCTCTGGGGGGCGCTCGACGAGGAGACCTGGAAGCTCGCCGGCCGCGCGGTTCAGATCGTGGAATGGGACCGCGACCACCGCTTCTGCGGCCGCTGTGGCGCTGGAACGGAGCGCAAGGCGGGGGAGCTCGCGCGCGTCTGCCCCCGCTGCGGCCTGCAACAGTTCCCACGCATCTCCCCCGCCGTCATCGTGCGCATCGAGCGCGGCGATCAGCTCCTGCTCGCCCGCTCCCCCCACTTCGCGCCCGGCGTCTACAGCACCCTCGCCGGGTTCGTCGAGCCCGGCGAGTCGCTGGAGGAGACAGTCGCCCGCGAGGTGCGCGAGGAGGTGGGGGTCGAGGTGCGGAACATCCGCTACTTCGGCAGCCAGCCCTGGCCGTTCCCCCACTCGCTGATGATCGGCTTCGTGGCCGACTGGGAATCCGGAGAGATCCGCCCTCAGGAAGGGGAGATCGAGGACGCCGGCTGGTTCGAGCTCGACGGCCTGCCCGGCCTGCCGTCCCGCTTCTCGATCGCCCGCGCCCTGCTCGACGACTTCATCGCGCGGCGGCGGCCTTGAGGTTGCGGTCCAGGAAGTCCGCGACTGCCCGGTAGACCTTCTCCCGGTCGGCCCGCAGGACGAGGCCGTGGGCGGCGTCCGGCAGCACCAGCTCCTCCACCACCCGCTTGTTCTTCCTCATCGCCGCCGCGATCTCCGCCGCCTCCGAGGGGATCGCCAGCGGGTCCCGCCCCCCCTGGACGAGGAGCAGCGGGCGCACGATGTCGCCGGCGCGGTCGCGGGGCACCATCAGCTCGGCGGCCTTGAGATCGGCGACGTGGCCCATCTCGTCGGACAGGATCGTGCGCGCGGTCGCGCCGTGGGGGAGGGAGTCCAGGACCCGCTGCCAGTTGGCGACGCCGAAGAGGTCGACCCCGGCGGCGAACTCCTGGGGTTGAAAGGCGAGGGCCACCAGAGTGAGGAAGCCGCCGAACCCCTCGCCGCCGACGGCGATCCGGCGGGGGTCCACCCAGCCGGTGGCGGCGAGCATGCCCTTGGCGGCGATGCAGTCCTTGAGGTCCTCGACCCCGTGCTGCCGGTCGTCGAGCTGCAGGAACTTCTTGCCGTACCCGAAGCTCCCCCGCTCGTTCACCTGGTAGACGGCGTAGCCGCGCTCGACGAGGGTCTGGGCGAGGGGGTCGAAGCTCAGCCGCGCCTGCCCGCTGGGGCCGTCGTGAATCCAGACCACCGCCGGCACCTTCCGGTTCGGCGCCGCCTGCCGGGGCTTGTAGAGGATGCCCGCGATCTCGAGGCCGTCGAACGACTTGAAGCGCGTCACCTCCCCTTCGACCCAGCCGCCGGCGTCCGGCGATCCGGCGGCCGTGTTCAGCCGCCGCGGCGCGCCGGGCGTGGCGAGATCGTAGACCCAGACCCCGCGCGGCAGGGCGCTGCCACTGGCGAGGGCGGCGAGCTTCGAGCCGTCGCGGGAGAACGCCACCGCCGCCACCTCGCCCACGCCGGGCAGGGCCGGCAGCGCCACGGGCTGCGACGTCGCGGCGTCGTAGAGCTCCAGACCGGAGCGGGTGTCCCCGCCGGCGATGACCGCGATCCGCTTGCCGTCCGGCGAGTAGACGGCGTCGAGTACGTCCCAGCTCTTGCGGACCAGGTCCCGGGTCGCGCCGGTAGCCGAGTCGACGCGCGTCAGGCCGCGGATCTCGCCGCTCTGGAACTGGCTGTCGATGTCGCTGAGGATCAGCAGGCCCGCGCCGTCCGGACTGAAGCTCAGGGGGATGCGGGCGTTGAACCCCTCTCCCGCCTCCAGGGTCCGGTCCTGGCTGGTCTTCAGATCGCGGATGCGGACGTTGCGGATCAGATCGCCGTAGTCCTCCGCGTAGGCCAGGTAGCGCCCATCCGGGGAGGCGGCGGCGAGGCGCGACACCAGGGAGCTGTTGCGGCTGACCAGCGTCCGCGCGTAGCCGCCGGTCGCGATCCGGTAGAGATCGAACGACTGCGTCCCCCGGTTCTCGATCTCGACCAGCATGGAGCCGCCGTCGGAGGTCCAGCCCAGGAAGCGGGCGTTCTTGCCGGGGGCGAGCTCGACGGCCTTGCCGTCCAGCTCCCGCACGAAGAGGTGGCTCTCATCCCCGGCCGGGCCGCTGCGGTAGACGAACCGCTCGTCCTTCGGGAAATAGCCTTCCACCCGGACGGGATCTTTTAGTGATTTGGTGAGCTGGACCGGCGGGCCGCCGGCCACCGGCAGGGCATAGGCGTTGGGAACGCCGTCGGAATCCATCGAGACCAGCACCTTGCCGCCATCGGGCGAGATCGACAGGCCCGAGATCGCCGGGGGCGTCGCGGCGGCAGCAAGGACAGGAGAGGCGAGGAGGAGCGAGAGGGTGAGAAACCTGCTTAGCATGGGGTGGATGGTACCAAACCCCAGGGCCCCCTACCCCCGGCCCACATACAGAACATGCGCGTGGGGGTACCCCGCCCCGATCTCGACCGCCTCGAACCCCGCGAAGCCGGCGCGCGCGAGGCGGTCGCGGATCTCGTCCCGCGTCTCGTAGCTGAAGGCCTCCCCCAGCGTCAAGCCGAGGAGGTCGGCGCCGCGCTCCTGGGCGCGGTTCCAGAACGCCTTGGCCCGGTGCCCGGGGTCGATCTCCTTGAGCAGAAAGACGCCGCCGGGCGCCAGCCGCTCGCGCGCCCAGCCGAGCAGCGGGTCCCAATCCTCTCGCGGCAGCCGGTAGAGCACGTCGAAGATCGACACCGCGTCGAACCGGCCGCGGACCGCCAGGTGATAGCCGTTGACCACCCGCAGCCGGGGCTCGCGAGGGACGTGGAAGACCTTGCGGCCGTCCGGCTCGACGGCGACCGCCTCGCGGATTCCCGCCGCGAGGGCGAGATGTGCGAAGATTCCATGTCCAGCTCCGAGATCCAGCAGCCGGCCCCCTGCCGGGAGGTAGTCGAGCACCCGCAGGAAGGGGCACGAAAGGAAACGCCCGAGCACGTGAAATCGGGCCGCCGCCGGTGCGTCGCGATAGGCGCGCCGCACCAGGCCGAAGGCCTGGGCATGACCTAGGTGAGAACGGACGAGAGACGACACCCGGACTGAATATCCCCACGCGATGACGCTGTCAACCGACTCCCCGTTACGGCGGATGATCCCCTCCAGAACCAGCCCCGCCGCCCTCGCCGGGTTCGCCCTCGTGCTCCTGGCGCGGCTTCTCACGCTCCCCCGCAGCCTGTGGGAGATGGACGAGGTCCTCTTCGTACGCGCCGTCGAGCGGTTCGACCCCTTGACCCACCGCCCCCACCCGCCGGGCTACCCCGTCGTCGTGGGCCTGGGCAAACTGCTCAACCTGCTCTTCCACGACCCCTTCACCAGCCTGGTCGCCCTCAGCCTGATCGCCTCGCTGGTCGGCTACTGGGCCCTGGTCGCCGCCTTCCGCCGGATCGCGGGCGGGGCGGACGCCGAGCGGGTGGCGGTCGCCGGAGCGCTCCTCTTCCAGCTCTCGCCGGCGATGCTCGTGCAGGGACCGCTGCCGATGTCGGACCCGCCGGCGCTGATGTTCCTCGCTCTCGCCCTGGCCGCCGGCGCCATCCTGCGGGACGGCGGCGGGATCTGGAGCGCCCTGACCCTGGGGGCGTCCGCCTCGGCCGCGATCGGCTGCCGTCCGCAGCTCGCCCTGGTGGTCCTGCCCATGCTGGCAGTGGCGCTCTGGCAGACGCCGGGATGGCGCCGGCGCGGCGAGATCGCGGCCGCCTTCACGCTCGTCTCGCTGCTCTGGTTCGTCCCCCTCGTCCTGGCGACCCGGGGATTCAACGGCTTTCTCGTCTATCAGTCCAAGCAGGCGACCTACGTGGCCGGGCACGACGCGACGCTCTCCCGCGGGAGCAGCTCTCTCTACGCCGTGGCCAAGCGGTTCGTCACCCACCCCTGGGGGCACAAGCAGATGGCGTTCCCGGTGCTGGCGCTGGCGGCGATCGGCAGCGTGGCGCTCTCCCGCCGGCGGCGGTCCGCGGCTCTCCCCCTGGCGGTCCTGACCCTGTTTCAGCTCGCCGTCTGCCTGCTGATCATGGATCCCGCGGACGCCGTCCGCTACGCGCTCCCCTCGATGCTCGGCATCGCCTTCGCGGCCGTCATGGGAGCGCAGTTCCTGGGGCGGCTCGTCCGGGCTCCGGCGGCGGCCCGGCTCGCCCCCATCCTCTTCACCCTGCTGATCGTTGCGGCGTCGATCGCCTACGCCTGGCCCGTGCTCGCGGTCCGCTCGCGGACTCTCTCGCCCACGATCTCGGCGGTCCGCTGGGCGCGGCGGAACGTGCCGGCCAAGTCGGTGATTCTGGCGGGAGAGGACGTGGCCCCGCAGGCCGATCTCCTGTTCAAGGCGGGGTACGACCTCAAGCGGATCGATGACGGGTTCCATCATGCCGCCTGCCGGCCCGAGGCGCAGGCCTGGATCTTCGCCGAGGGGGAGAGCCGCTGGCCGGGGGCGGTGACCTTCCGCTGGCCCGACAGCGACCCCTACCACAAGCTGACCCGCGACCATTACCGCGTGATCTCCCTGAGCCCGGTCCCGCTCGACCGCCGCTTCAAGAGCGTGCGCGGGGTCTACGGCTGGGAGCCGACCCTCCTGGACGCCCGCTGGCGGTGGCTGGACGCCGACGCGGCGATCCGGATCTTTCCGCGCAAATGGGTCCGGGCGGCCGTCGTGAAGCTGGGGCTCGATCCCTCGGCGCCGTTCCCCGCGAACACCGTCACCCTGTCGGTCGACGGCGTCCCGAACAAGACCGTGGAGATCGCGCGCGGCACCTGGCAGCGGATCGAGCTGCCGCTCCCGGCCCACCGGATGGTCGAGATCGGCATCCGGTCGGCCCGTTCGTTCGTGACGTCGAAAGACGGGGTGCCCCGCCGGGCCGCCGTGCAACTGCTTGCCGTGGAACGGATCGCCCGTTAAGCTGAGGCACCCTTCAATATGCAAAGACAGCCGTCCGTTTCGCTCGTCATTCCGATGTTCAACGAAGAGGAGAACATCGAGCACGCGCTCGCCTGCGCGACGGATGCCCTGGCGCGCTACAGCGGCGAGGACTGGGAGATCGTGGTTGTCGACGACGCCTCACAGGACCGCTCCGCCGAGCTCGTCGCTCGCGAATCGGCCGCCGAGCCGCGCATCCGCATGGTGCGGCACGAAGTGAACCGCAAGCTCGGGGCGTCGCTCAAGACCGGGTTCGCCGCCGCCCGCAAGGACGTCGTCCTCTACATGGACGCCGACCTGCCGTTCGATCCGGACGCGATCGGCCGCGCCCTGCAGGCGATGAAGGTGACGCGGGCGGACCTGATCGCCGGCTACCGGCTGGACCGCACGGCCGAGGGGTTCCGCCGCACCGTCTACTCCTATTGCTACAACACCCTGATCGGGCTCCTGTTCGGCTGGCCGCACCGGGACATCAACTTCTCCTTCAAGCTGATCCGCCGCGAGGTGCTGGAGGCGATCGAGCTCAAGTCCGAGGGGTCGCTGATCGACGCCGAGCTGATCGTCAAGGCGAAGAACCTGGGGTTCGTGATCCAGCAGCTCGGCCTCGACTACTTCCCGCGCACCCGCGGGAGCTCGACGCTCTCCTCCCCCGCCGTCATCCTCAAGATCTTCCGGGAGCTCATCACCCTCTATCCGGAGATGCGCCACCCCCGCCGCCGCGGCCATCCCGCGCCCTCGGGAGAGCCCGCCACGCCCGAGCCGGTGGAGGCCCACGCTCCCACCCTGAACCGTTGAGAACGCTCGTCGTCACCGCCGACGACGTCGGCCTCCACCCCGGTATGACCCTGGGGGCCTTGAAGGCCCACGACGAGGGGATCGTCACCGCCTGCAGCGTGGTGGCGACCGGCCCCGCTCTCGACGACGCGGTCGAGCGGCTGCGCGAGCGGCCGGGGCTCGACGTCGGGGTCCACCTCACCTTCGTGGGCGAGCGTCCGCTCTCGCCGCCCGAGCGGGTGCGCTCCCTCCTCGGCCCGGACGGCGCCTTCCTGCCGGGATTCCGCGCCTTCGCCGCCCGCTACGCCCTGGGCCGGATCGACGACGCCGACCTCGAAGCCGAGCTGCGGCGGCAGATCGAGCGCCTCCTCGCCGCCGGCCTCCGGCTCGTCCACGCCAACAGCCACCAGCACCTGCACGTCCTGCCACGGGTCTTCGAGATCGTCCTGAAGCTCGCGGAGGAATACCGCATCCCCTGGGTGCGGGTTCCCCGCGACCCGGCGGCGACGGCTCTCTCTCCGCGCGGGGCCCTGCGCGCGATCGAGATCGGGATCCTCAATGGGATCGGCAGAGCGGCCCGCCGCCAGGCGCGAGGGAGAAACGTCAGGATTCCCGACCGCACCGTCGGCATCCTCGACGCGGGACGGCTGACCCCGGAACGGCTCGTCTCCATCCTGAAGGACGTGGAGACCGTGACCGAGCTGGTCTGCCATCCGGGGATCGGGGATGAAGCCCTGAGAACCGCCTATGACTGGGGGTACGGATGGGATGGGGAGACGGCGGCTCTCTGCGATCCGGGGGTGAAGAAGGCTCTTCGGGAGAGGGGGATCGAGGTCGCCGGGTTTTCGGGGGTTGGGCGGTAGGGCAGAGCCCAGACGGTAGGTGTTGGCGGCGGCGTTGAGGGCGACCGCAGGTCGCCCCTACAACCTGCGCCCCGCGTATCCCTTTGCTCGGAGGTTGTAGGGGCGACCTGCGGTCGCCCTCAACGCCGCCGTCACCGGATCACGACACGGACGCACAGACGTTTGCCCCTCCTACTTCAGCTTCGCCTCCAGCTCCGCCCACCGCGCATACAGCTTCTCCACCGCCTGCCGCGCCTTCTCCAGCTCATTGCACCGCTCCTGGAGCGCGGCGGGATCGGTGGCCACGGCCGGGTCCTCGACCCCGGCCTGGGCCGCGGCGAGACGGTTCTCGGCCTCCAGGATCGCCCCTTCCATCTTTTCCCACTCCTGCTGCTCCTTGTAGGAGAGACGCTTGGCCTCCTTGGCGGGCTTCGGCGCGGCCTTGGTGGCGGTGGCCTTCGACGGCGGCGGGGCGGACTGGCGGGCGGACTCCCACTGGGCGTAGTCGGCGAAGTACTCCGAATTGCCCTGGCCGTCGAGAGCCAGGATCAGGGTGGAGACGCTCTCCAGCAGGAAACGGTCGTGGGTGACCAGCACCAGCGCGCCCGGGAACTCCAGCAGGCTGTCCTCCAGCACCTCCAGCGTCGGGATGTCGAGGTCGTTCGTCGGCTCGTCGAGGATCAGCAGATCCGCCGGCCGCAGCATCAGGCGGGCGATCAGGATGCGGGCCTGCTCGCCGCCGGAGAGCCGCGAGACGGGGGTGTCGAGCTGCTCGGTGCGGAAGAGGAACCGCTTGGCCCAGGCCGCGACGTGGATCGAGCGGTCCTGATAGAGCACCGAATCCCCCTCCGGCGCCAACGCCCGGCGCAGGCTCACCGTCTTGTCGAGCGTCTCGCGGCTCTGCTCGAAGCGCACGACGCGCAGCCACTCCGCCCGCTGGATCGTGCCGGCGTCCGGCTCCAGCGTGCCGTCGAGCATCGAGAGCAGGGTGGTCTTGCCGCTGCCGTTCGGCCCGAGCAGGCCGAGGCGCATGCCGGGGGTGAGCTTGAGGTCGAGGTTCCTGACGATCCGCCGGCTGTCGAAGGACTTGGTCAGCCCCTCGGTGACCAGCAGCTTCTTGGTCTTGCGGTCGGAGGCGTTGAAGTCGATCCCGGCGCGGGCGTTGGCGGCGGCGCCGGTGCGCGCCTTCATCTCCTCCAGCTCGGCGATCATCCGGTTCGCCTCCTGGATGCGCCCCTTGGCCTTGGTCGTCCGCGCCTTGGCGCCGCGCTTCAGCCACTCCACCTCGTTGCGGACCTTGTTGGCGAGCGAGGCCTGGTACTCGGCCTGATTGCGGAGCACCTCGTCGCGCTTCTGCAGGAAATCGCTGTAGCTCCCCTGGGCCTGGAAGATCCCCTCCGGGTAGCGGCGGTCGAGCTCCAGCACGCGCGAGGTGACGTTCTCCAGGAAATAGCGGTCGTGGCTGACCACGAGATAGGCCAGCGGCTCGCTCTGCAGGAGGTCCTCCAGCCAGAGAATGCCCTCGACGTCCAGGTGGTTCGTGGGCTCGTCCATCAGCAGGATGTCGGGCTGCTGGACCAGGGCGCGGGCGATCGCCAGACGCTTGCGCCACCCTCCCGAGAGGATGTCCACCCTCTGTTGCGGATCGTTGAACCCGGCCCGCCCGAGGGCGATGGCGACCCGCAGGTCCTTCTCGTAGTCCTCGGCATGATCGTCCGCCAGGGCCTCGACGAGGGTCTCCTCGACCGTCTTCCCCGCCGGGAACTCGGGGTCCTGGGGAACGTACCCCATGCGGGTCCCCCGCCGGAGCGAGCGGGTCCCGGAGTCCGGCTCCTCGATGCCGGCCAGGAGCTTGAGCAGGGTCGACTTCCCCGAGCCGTTGGGACCGATGAGGCCGACGCGGTCCCCCTCCGAGATCCCGAAGGAGAGGTCCTCGAACAGGGGGCGGGCGCCGAAGCCCTTGCCGATGGAGTCGCAGCTCAGGAGGAGAGTGGGGGGCATGAATCCTGGACTTCCTTCAAAAGCATTTCCTTTTCTGTCTTCCGCATCTTCTTGATCCGGCGCTCCTCGCGGAGGGCAAGGCCCCACGAGAGCACCTCGCGCCACCAGACGAGCGTCACCGGCAGATGGGACCGCGTATACCGCGACGCCCGCCCCGCCCGATGCTGCGCGAGCCGCCGTTCGACATCCTTGGCGATCCCGGTGTAGAGCGAGCCGTCGCCGCAGCGGAGGATGTAGATATAGGGCACGGGGGGATTATAGGGTGCCGGGCATCAGGGCTCTTCACCGGCGGTGCGAAGGACCAGATCGTAAAGACCAGCTCTGATCCGGAACCCGGCCTGTGTCACCAGAGCGTCAAGAACCGGGCGGACCTCTGCCAAAAGACCCCTTCCCTTTGCCTCAACGAGTACGCCGAGAACACCCACGATGCCAAGGCCGAGCCGTGCGGCGACCCTGCGTGCTCGCCGTTCATCTACGAGCAGTAGCTCGGCCCGTACCTCGACAGCCAAGGCGATCGCTTCAGCCTCTCCACGGTCGAGTTCCCCATCGAGGGCACGAAGCAAGACCGAGTCGCCAACCGTCTGAATGGTTATCCAGTCAGAAGCCTGGAGATCGTCAGCGCCTGGCTGTCCGGAACCACCTGCCGCGATCTCCCGAGCGACAGAGCCGGGGATCAGAATTTTCCCGTAGAGCTGCTGAAGGAGAGAAAGCTTGCCGACGGCAGAGAGACCGATGATCGGCGATGAGTCACAGACGACGATCACAGGCGGCCTAAACCGCGTAGTGTGGCCAGATCCTGCTCGAAGTCTTCAGCATCATAGTTGATGAAAAGACCGCGGCTCGCGAGCAAGTGCTGGAACTGAAAACGGCTCATTTCCGCCAGCCGGCTCGCCTGCGCCAGAGTGATCTTTTCCTTCTCGTACAGAAGGAGGGCGATCTCCTGACGCAACTCGGCCTCCGATATTCTGGCGGATTCGAGGATGGAGTCAGGGAGGGTGATCGTCATGGCATCAGGAGTATACCAACTCCCAGTTTCAGCCCTCGAACGCCAGCGACCGCACCAGTTGCCGCTTCGCCACGGAAGCCGGTGTCCAGGCGATGAGGCGGTCGCGGAGCGCGCGGGCGAGGCCGTTCTCCCACTGAGCCAGACGTCCCAGGCGGAGCGAGCCGAGGACGAACCCGTTGGCCCGCTGGATGCGCCGGGTCTCGTAGCGGCGCAGGGCGGCGAGGAGGTCCGGTTCGCCGCGAAGGCATTCCGCGAGCACCACGGCGTCCTCGATCGCCTGACCGGCCCCCTGGCCAAGGTTGGGCGTCATCGGATGGGCGGCGTCGCCGAGCAGGGTGACCCTGCCTTCTCCCCATTTCCGGACCGGCATCCGGTGGAGGATGTCGTTGCGCAGGATCGCCTCCTCGGGCGTCGCTTCCAGGAGGGCCTGGATCGGCGGGTGCCACCCCTCGAACAGCCGCAGGAGAGTGGCGCGGGATTGTCCGGGCTCGTCCCGGCGTCTCGGCGGGGTATTGAGGGTGGTGAACCAGTAGACCCGCCCCTTCTCGATCGGCACGATGCCGAAGCGCCGGCCAGGCCCCCAGCTCTCGGAGACCTCCCGGGGAACCGGATGAAAATTCTCAGGAGTGACTCCACGCCAACTCACGTAACCCCCATACAGGGGATTGCCGTCACTCAGGAGCCGAGCCCGGACGGCGGAGTGAATGCCGTCCGCCCCGATCAGGGCCGCGCCGGCGATCCGGCGGCCGTCCCCGAGCCGGGCCTCGACGCCGTCCGGTCCCGCCTCATAGCCGGCGACCTCGCTGCCGGTGTGCAGGACGCCGGGGCCGAGCGCCTCCAGCAGGATCTTCTGCAGCGTCGCGCGATGGATGGCGACCGAAGAAGCTCCCAGCAGAGCCTCGATTTCGCGGAAATCGGTGCCGCTGAGAAGCGCGCCGTCCCATCGCCGGATAGTGGCCGTCCCGATCGGCCGGCCCGCCTCGGCCACCACCCGGTCGAGACCGATGCGGCGCAGCGCGAGGACGGCATTCGCCTGTAGGGTGATGCCGGCGCCGACCTCCCGGATCTCGGGAGCGCGCTCGTGGACCTCGACCGGAAATCCGGCCCGGCGCAGCGCGATGGCGGCGGTCAACCCTCCGATACCGCCGCCGGCGATGAGGATGGGCTCGTTCATCCCCACGCGGGGGCGGACCTGCCTCCCCATGGGCCCAGACGGAATTCCTCTGGGCGCACTGGTGAATCGCCGGCGATGAGAATGGGTCCGCTCATGGGCCTTCCTGGAGTCGCGCGGCACGGCGAGCCCACCAGATCCAGCACAAGCTTATCAGTCCACTGACCATCGCGATGGTCCCTACCCGCTTCGCCTTCTCGCGATGTGACCGCAACCGCGAGTTGATATCCGAGAGGGGCTTACCGCCGCAGCTCAGTTGCCACACCGCCGGCGAGGGCGGCGCTACACCGGCCATGACAGCGGAACCAGGCAAGAGGCAACTCGTTGCCAGACGGAACGAGGGGAAGTCCTCAGAGTACGAGAATTCCGGCATGGCGCCATGGATACTGAAATGGATGCCCGTAAGCCGGCCGGATCGGGCGTACGTGTAACGGACACTTTCGACGATGCCGCTATGGAAACGAAGGTCGACCGGCTTCGGCTGATGGACGTACGTGCGCCATTGGGAAAACGCACCACTGGCCATGATGAGCGAGAACAACAGGAGCGCCAGAGGAAAGGGTTTCTTGACAAAAGCTTTGGTTCTCTGTTCCGATCCTGGCATCGAAGAGATCCTCGCGGCTTAGCGTGCTCACCATCGGCTCAGCAGGCCGGGATATTTCTTTGCGCGCAGTTCTTCCAGCACCTTGTCCGTCAACTTCCATGCATCGCCCTTGATACGGGAGATTAGTTCCGTCCAGACCCGCTCGAAGGCATGTATCGCATCTTCATCGTTGAAGCGAACGGCGACAGGCAATAATGGCGCTACATCCTCGGTCAGGCTGCGCAGGAGCTTCTCCAACATTCTTCGCTCAGCCATGGCGCGAGTAATTGGCTTGCCTTCGAAGGCCAAGTAGTGATTGAAGCAGGCTACGAGCTTGTCCGGAGCTAGCGAGAGTTGTTCTAACCCCTGATGCAAGTCAAACAGGTCACGGTTCTTGCGCCGCTGCAGCAACGCGCGTAGCTTGGTGCCGAACAGTTCTTCGGGCTCGAAGGACGCGATCTCGGTCGATCCCTGATACCAGTCGCTTTGCACCACAAATGGATACAGCTTCGTGCCGAACAGGCTCTCGTGCTCGCGGGTATTGATCTCAACCTTGAGCTTCAGCGTCGTTCGTGGATCGGCCTCTGGTGAAAACTTGAACACCAGTTGCATCGAATGTTCGGCCTGCTCACGGCTGCACTTGCCGAGCCATGACAGGGTATCGCGGATCGCATTGACAATCGTGCCGATGGGCTCGGCCGGTGTCTGCACCAGGTCAATGTCTTCAGAATAACGGAGCGACTCCTTGAACAGCAGCTTGTTGATCGCGGTTCCACCACGGAATGCGATCTTGCCGTTCAGTGCCGGCGCATTGAACAGGTCGCACAGCGCGCGGCAGATGATCAGATCCTGCTCGACCTGACGCGAATCCGGCCAAGGCGCCTTCGCATTCCAGGCTTGCAGGTAGGCGTTTGGAATCAAAAGTCGATCTCCACAGGCTCATTGATGACGAGCTTCCACTTGTCATTTCTTTCGTAAAGATCAGTGAGAGAGTCGATGAGAGGTTTGACGGCGGGATCCAGCGGCAGTGCCGTCTTGGCTTTTTTGACGAAGGGCTCCAGCGCGTTGGCCTGGCGCACATGACCCACGCGGTCCAGCAGATAGCCGAGCCGACGCACGGATGAATTTTCGTAGGCAGAGGCAACCTTCGCCAGCCTGCGCGGATCGGCCTTGGCGCCGATGTCCTTGGCAATCTGCGCGACGCCACTGATGCCGGTAGCTTTGTGAAAGTAGCGAACGCAGTCCAGCAGCGTCAGCTCGACGCCCGCCACTTTGGCAAAGCCGGCGTCACTCTTCATCTGGGCGAGTTGATCGGGCTGGTTGACCTGCGCAAAGGCCTGAGGGATCTGGTAGATGAATTGAAGGCGGTGGCGGCCAATCTCGAGATCACGCAACTGTTTCGGCGCGACGACCTGGAAGACCATGGCCGCCTGGTGCGATGAGCCATGAAACGCGGCCGCACGCAGCAGCGAGATCCGGTAATCGAGTTCCTGATACTTCATCAGTGGGTCCACCCACTTAACGGGGTCTGGGGCACCGGCAATCTGGTCTTCGGGCCGCAGGATGAGATAGAAGCCGTGACGAGGATTCGCCAGCCGGCGCTTCTTGACCAACCGGGTTATTGCGGCAGCCAAGGCTCCAGGCTTCAGATCGAGTGCGCCCAGTACCTCTTCCCGAGAGAAGTAGGCACGCCCGTGGACCAGCCGGTCATCGACGAATTGTTCAAGGGAAGCCATCCCCAGATCATATGAAAAATTCGACAAAATGGATAGATTTTTGTATACATCTTGGGGGCCCGACTCCTACAGATGTTTTGTCTCCTATGTGGCCGGCTCCCCAACGATCTTCCCCGCCCGCAAAAACCAGAGTTCGAACCGCGGCGCCTCCTCCATCTCCAGGGCCTCTCGCACCGCCCTTCCGTAGACCGCTCCCTGCGGCGCGTAGACGGCCGCGCGGGTACGGATCTCGTCGGCCGTCTCCACCTCGTCGGTCTTGTAGTCGGCGATCACGATCCGGCCGTCCTCCGGATCGCGGTAGAGGAGGTCGATCGCGCCGCTGACGATCCCGACGGGCGAATGCTCCCCCTCCCCCGGCGGCAGGAGGACGGAGAGCTCGCGGGCGAGGACGTGATCCTTCAGCTTCCGCATGCGCTTGAGGAGAGGGCCGGCGGCGAAGGTCTCCAGGAGGGCGGCGGCCAGCGGGAGCGCGCGGTCGAGCTCGTCCCCTTCGACGAGGGCGGCGAGGTAGGCGGGGAGGAGGGCGCTCTGGCGCTCCAGCTCCTTGGCCGGCGCGGCCCCGAGGTCCCACTCCTCCAGGGCGCGGTGGACGGCCCCGCCGGCGGCCATGGCGGCGGCACGGTCCTTGGCGCGGTGGCCGGAGCGGCGGCCTTTCCGCTCGACGATCTCGGTCTGCTTCTCGGCCTGCTGCTCGCGCAGGAGGGCGTGGGCCTCCTCGGAGGCGGCGCCGCCGAAGGAGCGCTCCATCCGCAGGGCGGCGCGCTCGCGCTCGGCGCGCAGGGTGGCGGAGACGAAGGCGATCTCCTCGGGACCCGGCAGCGAGGGGCGCTCGGGCTCGGCGGCGATGCCGGAGCCGGCCGGCGGCCGCAGGGAGGGGAACTTCCAGAGCGCGCCGGTGGGGTCCGGGAAGGACCAGGACGGCGCCGCTCCCCCCGCTTCGGCGGCGCCGACGGCCTCGTCCCATCGGCTGGAGAGGCTCGCGGGGAGGTCCCGGCGGGCGTGCAGCAGCTCCAGGGTGGTGCTCACCTGGTCCCAGGGGCGCGGATTCAGTCTCGCGGGCCAGAGGCCGGTGAGGACGAGGCGGTCCTTGGCGCGGGTCATGGCCACGTAGAGCAGGCGGACCCTCTCGGCGGCCTCGACGATGCGGCGCTCGGCCTCGATGCGGTCGAAACCGGGGGTGGGCGCGCCGAAGAGGCGGTATTCGAAGCCGTCGCCCCAGCGTCCGGCCTCGGTGCGGACGTTGCGGTCGCCCGGCGAGGCCTTGTGGAGCTGGACGAGGTAGACGTGCTCGAAGTCGAGCCCCTTGGCGCCGTGGATGGTGAGCACCTGCACGGCATCCTCCGCGCCTTCCTTGGGGCGCCCCTCCTCGGCCTCGCGCGACTCGGCGACGCTGCGGCGCAGGGCGCGGAGGATGGCGGTGGCGTCGCCCCCGCTCTCCTCGATGGCGGCGAGCACCTGGCGGAAGAAGCGCTCGAGGTTGGCCAGCCGGTAGGGGCCGAGGTAGCGCGCCGCCTCGGTGGCCTCGACCAGGGTGAGCCGGCGGAGGCGCTCGATGAAGACGTCCGCGGGCTCGGTGGCGAAGGCATGGCGGAGGTCCGCCAGGTGCTCGACGGCGGCCATCAGGTTGCGGTCCCAGCCGCGGACGCGGTCGATCCCCGGCACGTCCCTGGGCAGCACGCGGACGGCCCCCTCGATCGCCCTCTTGAGCTGCGCGAGGCCGTCGGCCGAGGGGGCGCGCAGCTCGGTCATCAGCTTGGGGAAGGAGCGGTTCCAGAGCGGGATCAGGGCGGCGTCGGGCACGCCCACGGCCGCCGAGCGGAGCACGGTGAGAAGCGCCAGATGATCGCCGGGATCGAGCACCGAGCGCACCAGGGCGGCGGCCTCGATGACCTCGCGGCGGCGGTAGTACTGCTTGTCGCGGCCGACGGCGAAGGGGACGCGGGCGCGGCGGAAGGCCTCCAGGTAGAGGTCGAGGTCGCCGATGCCGCGCAGCAGGACGGCGATCTCGCTCCAGGCGACCCGGTGCTCCTCGTGGAGGGCGCGGATGTCGTCGGCGAGGGCGGCGGCCTCGATCTCGGTGGCCTCGATGACCGGCGTCGTCCAGGGCTCCGCCTGGCGCTTCCAGGAGACCCAGTGCTCGACGGGCGCCCAGCCGCTGGCGGCTCCCTGGCGCTGGAAGCCGGGATCGTCCAGCCGCCGGTCGCAGGCGAGGAGGGGCTCGAAGGGGGGCTGGACGCCGTCGCGCGCCGTCATCACCGGCTCGATCACGCGGGCGACTTCCTCCAGGATCACCGGCACGGAACGGAAGTTGAGGGCGAGCGACATCACCTCGCCGCCGGCCTCCCGCACCAGGGCGACGAAGCCGTCGTAGGCCCGCAGGTCGGCGTTGCGCCAGCCATAGATCGACTGTTTGGGATCGCCCACCAGGAAGAGCCCGGGGCGCTCCTCCACCGGGCCGTCGAGGGCGATCCAGCGCAGGAGGTCGCACTGGATGCGGTCGGTGTCCTGGAACTCGTCGACGAGGAGCTGGTCGATCCGCCGCCGCACCTGCCGGCGCACGTCGGGCTGCTCGGCGAGGAGCGCCGCGGCGCCGGCGAGCAGGAAGTCGAAGGTGGCGATGCCGTGGGAGCGGAGCTCGCGCTCGATCCGGCCGAGCAGGGGGATCAGCGCGCGGCGGCCGTGCTCCATCAGCTCGGGATCGAAGAGGCTCAGCAAGCCGTGGAGCTGGACGAGGAGGGCGGCGGCGAGCTTCAGCTCCGCTTCGACCTCGCCGAAGAGGGCGGCTTCCGTCGCGCCGAGAGACGACCGCCGCCAGTTCTTGAGATGGTCGACGAGGTTCTCGGGAAGCAGGTCGGTGAACCAGGCTTTCAGGGTGGCGATCGGCGCGCCGGCGTCCTCCAGCCGGCTGAGCAGCACTCCCAGGGCGTCGGCGATCTTCGTGGCGTTGGGAGCCCGCCCCCCCTTGCGGAGGCGGGGGGCGATCAGGCCATGAACGCCCGCGCAGGCCGCGGTCAGCCGGCGTCGGAACTCGGCCAGGGCCTCGGGACGGTAGGGGTCCTCGTTGAGGACGGCGGCGGGGAGCCCGGCCTGGAGGAGGGCGGTGAGCGCCTCGACGATCTCCGGCGGGCCGAAGCCGCGGATGGCGAGCGCCAGCAGGTGAGGATTGCCGGGATCGCCGTAGCCGTCGCGCAGGGCGTCCTCGACGGCCTCGCGGACGGCCTCGTCGACGAGATGGCCGTCGGCGTCGATCACCAGGTCGGGGTGGATGCGCGCCTCCATCGGGTGATCGGCGAGCAGGCCGCGGCAGAAGGCGTGGATGGTGCGCACGGCCAGATGGTCGAGCGTGCCGAGGAGCGCGCGGGCCCGGCGGGAGCGTTCGGGATCGGGCGGCAGGAGCGAGGCTTCGAGCCAGTCCGGCGCCGGATGGCCGGCGGCGAGCGAGGCCAGCTCGCGGGCGGCGCGGCCGGCCATCTCCGCCGCCGCCGCCTCGGTGAAGGTGATGGCCACCACCCGCCCCAGGGCCTCGGCGGCGACGCGGTCCGGCCCCTCGTCGCGCGGCCGTCCCGTGGACCGCTCGGCGAGGCGTCGGGCGGCGCGCTCCCACCCCTCCCCCAGGGTCCAGGCGAGCAGCCGGCCGATCAGCGTCGTGGTCTTCCCCGTCCCCGCTCCGGCCTGGAGCACGAGAGGGACGTCGAAACGGGTCTGCGCGGCGTGGCGGGCGGCGCGGTCGGCGGCGCGGGGATCGAGGGTCATCCCGGCTCCTCCACCCTCACCCCCAGCCGCCAGACCTGCAGCAGCGCCTGCTCCTCGGGCGCCAGCGCGGCGAGGTCCTGGTCCGTCCACTCGAAGAGCCGCTGGCGGGAGCCGGAATCGTAGCGAAGGCAGGCCTCGGACACCGCGCAGAAGCCGCAGCGCGGGGGCTCCTTGCGGCCGTCGCGCTCGACGAGGCGCGGAAAGAAGCTCCCCATCTCCCAGGCGGCGAGCACCGCCGCCGAGGCCTGCGCGAAGGCCTCGATGAAATCCTCGTCGGCGGTGGTCACCGCCAGCTCGCGGGCGCCGTCGTCGAGGCCGGGACGCAGGAAGAGGTAGCGCCCCTTGGATTCCCCCTCCGAGCCGAGCAGGTAGGCGACGGCCTGGAGGTGGCTCCCCTTGCGCACGCGGTCGAGGAAATGGCTGCGCCGCTTCTCCGGCCGGCGCGCCTCGGAGATCGGCCGGCCGGTCTTGTAGTCGGTCCAGATGACGAGGCCGCCGGCGTCCTTGTCCACGCGGTCGGCCTTGAAGAGAACCTGGCGGAGGGAGCCCGCGGCGTCGCCGACGTCCAGCTCGCCCTCCACCTCGGTCGCCAGGACCGGCACGGCGCCGCCGGCCCAGTCCATGTTCCGCGCCGTCTCCAGCATCGGCCGGGCCAGCTCGGCCAGGGCGCGGCCGAGACCGGGGAGGAAGATCCCCTCCTCGCCGAGCAGCCGGTTGGCCTCCTCGAAGAGCAGCCGCTCGACCTCGCGATCCTCCGGCCAGGCGACCGCCAGCGGATCGAGCTTGCGGAGGCCGCCGCGCCCCGTCTCGCGCCCGGGCGGACGGGCGATCTTGTCGAGCGCGCCATGCACGACGTTGCCGAGCAGCAGGGGGGTGACGCCGGGAAGCGCGCCCAGCGGATCGGGGGTGGGCTCGATCCGCAGCAGGCGCAGGAGGAAGAGCTGCCAGGGGCAGGCCGCGAGGTTCTCGAGCTGGGTGACGTAGAGGTCGCGCAGGCGGGGCTCCCCCTCGCCGCCGCTGGGGATCTTGCCGATGAAGCCGAAATAGGGGCCGAGCCGGGCGCGCACGGTGCGGCCGTCGGGCAGGCGGAGATCGGGGTCCATCTCCTCCACCACGGCGAGCCGGCCGGTGGCCAGCCGCTCCGGCGACAGGTCGAAGATGGGCAGGGGCGCGGCCTGCCGCGCCTGATCCCTGGCTCGTAGTGCGGCCAGCTCGGCCCGCGACTCCTGGATCGCCATCTTCATCACCCGTCCCCACCAGCGCCGGGGCGCGTGGAGGCCGGCCATGACGGCGTGCTCGGCGGCGGTCCGCGGCCCCGGCAGCGGCCCGGACTTGGGCAGGCTCCAGAGCGGCGGCGCTTTTTTCACCTCCAGCCGCTCGCGCAGGCGCTCGACCAGGGGCGAGGCGGGCAGCGGCTTGCCGTCGTCGTCCGCCGTCTGCCAGGAGAGGGTGACGGCGGGGGCGGCCGAGAGGAGCTGGGCGAAGAGGTAGCGCTCCTCGTCGAACCCCGCGCGCTTGATCGGCACGTCCGGGAGCACCCGCTGGAGGATGCGGCGGAGGTCGTCCGGCAGCAGGGGGTCCTCGCGGATGCCGCGCGGGAAGACGTCGCGGTTCAGACCCATCAGGAAGAGGTGATCGAAGGTGCGCGCGCGGGCCTCGGTCACCGAGAGCACCTGGACGCCGCCCCCCTGGCCGCCGATCGGCGAGCCCCCCTCGGCCGCCAGCAGGTCCTCGACGAGCAGGCGCATCTCGTCGCGCTCCAGACGGAAGCGCGCCGGCACCTCGCGCTCGAATTCCTCCAGGGCGCCGCGCACGGCGCGGGCCTCGCCGGCGTCGAGATCCCAGCCGAGGTCGGCGGTGAGCAGCGCCCGCAGGTTCTTGAGATGCTCGGCGGCGGGCGCCTCGTAGGGCCAGGCGGCGAGCCGCTCGCGGGTGCGCTTGGCGGCGCGCACGGCGGCGCGGATCAGGACGCCCTGGATCTTGCGCTTCCGGGCGTGCGCCTCGTTGCTCCGCGACCCCTCCTCCCCCTCCTCGGCGGCGTCGCCCTCCTCGCCGACCTTCTGCAGGCCCTGGCGGATCGGCAGGGCGTAGAAGCCTTTCCGCAGCACCTCCTCCAGGCGCAGCTCGGTGGCGTCGCGCAGGCGGCCGGCGCCGAGCGCCGCGAAGGCGAGGCGGAGATCGACCCAGCCGTTCCCACGCCCTTCCGGCAGGGCGGGCGAGTGGCGCCCCTCCGGCAGGTCGGCCACCGCGTCGAGCCAGCGGTCGGACGGCACCATCTCCCCCTCGCGCAGCAGCTCCAGAAGGGCGCGCGCGCGGCGGCCGGCCGGCGTGAGGCCGCCGCGCTCCCCCACTCCCGAGAACGGGATGCCCAGGCGGTCGAAGTGGCGGCGCAGGGCGAACCGGTAGGGATCGAGATCGCGCGACACCACGCCGATCCCCTCCGGCCGCTCGCCGACGTCGAGCAGCGCGCGGATCTGGGTGGCGACCTCCCGCGCCTCGGCCTCGGCCCCCACGGCCTCGCGGGCGGCGAGGCTCGGGGCGGTTCCCACCGCCGGCGGCGCCGTCTCCACTCCGGAGGAATGCCCGAGGCGCTCGGCGAAACGGGCGGTGAACTCCGTCTCGGCGCCCTCTCCTTCAGGCTTCGGTGGATGATCCAGGATCATCCAGGCACCGCGGCGGCGCAGGAGGGCCTCGATCAGGTCGGTGGCCACCCCGGTGGCGTCGGCGAAACCATGGATGAGCACGGCCCGCGCGGGGAGGGCCTCCTCGTCCCGGGTCTCGACGAGCTCGGCGGCGCGCCGCAGGAGGGTAGAGGCGCGGCCCAGCCCCGAGGCCCGCATCGCCGCTTCGACGCCGGCGGCGGAGCGCACCAGGGCGCGGGCGCGCTCCACGTCGGCCCGGCTGGCCACGAACGAGCCGTCGCTCGCCAGGGCCTCCTCGGCGGCGTCGGCGTGGACCGGCTCGAATCCGGCGTCGAGCAGGTCGCGCACGGTGCCGGTGACCGCCGCGAAGCCGTCGGCCAGATCCTCCAGCCCGCGCCGGAGCGACGGCTCGGCGCGGGCGGCGCGCTGGGCGAAGACGTCGAGCAGGCTGCCGCCGCGAGTCGCGGTCTCCCCCGAGCGCTCCAGGATCTCCGAGGCCAGGCCGAACAGGGTCTGCACCGAGACGCCGGCCACCGACCGCCCCCGCCGCCGCACGATCGCCGCCGCCACGTGGAGGCGCAGGCTGCGCGAGGGGACGACGATCCGCACCGGCACCGCGAGCAGCGCGGGGTCCTTGCGGACCTCGGCGAGAAGCGCGTCGAGGCGCTCCATCAGCGCCGCCTCGGCGGCGCGGGCGCCGGCCGCGATCAGGATGCGGCCGGAGGGGCGAAGGGGGGCCTGGAGGACGTCGAAGAGGCTGAGCTGCTGCGGTGACACGGAGAAAGGATACCTCCTTACCCCGCCTCCTCGATCCGCGAAGGGATCCGCGCCCGCCGCAGCAGGTCTCCGAAATGGCTGGTCACCCCCACCGGTCCTTTCAGCACGATCCCCTCCCCGGTGCCCTCGACCCGGCCGATCAGCTCGCGGAGGGCGTCGATCCCCTGGCCGGTCTCCAGGGTGTGGAAACGCTCGGCGTCTCCCGGGAAGACGACTCTTCCGATGGCGGGGCTGGCCCCCCGGTGGAGCTGGACGATCCAGGGGCGGGCGCCGTCGTGGGCCCATTCGAAGCGGACGGCGCCCAGCCGGCCGGTGGCGCGGCGGTAGAGATCGCGCAGCGAGCTCGCGATCTCCGGCGGCAGCTCCTCGGGCGCCCGGCGGCCGAGCATGAACTGGTCGCCGGCGCCGGCCACCCCCTCGATCAGCGGCTCGCCGTCCGCGCCGGTGAGCAGGGCGCCGGAGAAGCGGGCGTCCACCCCCTCCTGGGCGAGGACGGCGGCGATCAGATCCCCGCCGGGGTCCTCGTCCTGGAGCAGGCGGTAGGGGTCGGTCCAGCCGTGGCGGGTGGTGAAGCGGCCCGGGGCCTGCTCGCGGGGGCAGGTGCGCAGCCAGGTCTCGGCGCTGCCGGTGGGAGTGCCGAAGGAGAACGGAGCGAGGCCGCGCGGGATCACCCGGGTGTGGGGGACCGGCAGGCCGAGGGCGTCCGCCATCAGCAGGCCGAAGGTCTTGTCCCCCAGGTGGCGGCTGAAGCGGTTGGGCCAGGAGATCCGCGGCGTGCCCGGCGGCGGCCCCGGCTCCTCGCTCTCCCAGAGGATGGTGTGCTCGCGCCGGTACCCCCGCCGCACCGGGTGGAGGCTGAACTCGACCCGCGTCTCCGTCTTGGCGGGCAGGGCGGGGCGGAATCCGTAGACCGTCTCCAGCACGCGCAGCCCGAGATCGCGGGGGAAACTCGCCGCGTCCGGCTTCTCGACGCAGCGCGGGGTATCCCCGGGAGCGAGCTCCAGGGCGTCGCCGAAGGCCACGCCGGAGACGCCGCCGTCCTGGACGTCCACCGTCTCGTTGAGGATGGTGTGGAGCCCCTCGGAGGCGAGCCGGGCGAGGCCGTCCAGGATCTCCGCGGCGTTCGTGCCGCCATAGAGGAAGGAGCGGCTCTTCGGGTTCTCCGGCTCCCAGCTGCGGATGTTGACCGAGGCCTCCGGCGAGGCGGCGAGGAGCGCCTCGACCGCCTCGCCCGGGGTGGCGAAGCGGTGCCCGGGCGGGATCCCCCGGATCCAGGCGTGGCGCTGGACGAGGTCCGGCCCGAAGCTGACGAACTGGGCGACGTTCGCGCGGCGGGCGAGATGGTCGAGGACGTCGTCTTTGAAATGGCCGGGCATGCGGGCGGAAGGATATCGCGGGAGAGCCCTCAGAACGGAGGGAAAGTAGGGGAGGGGCTTGTCCCCTCCCTCGCCCTGGAGGGGCGGAATTTGAATAGCCTGGGGCGTAAGCCCCAGGAACCGGGCACCCAAACAATCCTGAACCCCGAAGGGGTGACACCCTGCGTTGCGTTGTGTGCCGCCCCTTCAGGGCGAGGGAGGGGACAAGCCCCTCCCCTACTTTCCCGTCGCGAAAGGCTGATGAAAGGCGAGCCCTACGCCCCCGCCGCGATCGCCTTCTCGACGCCGCCGCCGAGTTCCTGATCCTTGTACTGGAGCAGGTAGAGGCGGTAGTAGATGCCGCGCATGGCGAGCAGCTCCTGGTGGGTGCCGTACTCGCGGACCTCCCCCTTGTGCAGGACCAGGATGTGGTTCGCCTTCTGGATCGTCGACAGCCGGTGGGCGATGACGATGCTGGTGCGGCCGACCAGCAGGCGGTCGAGCGCCTTCTGGATGAGCTGCTCGGTCTCAGTGTCGATCGACGAGGTGGCCTCGTCGAGGATCAGGATGCTGGGATCGAAGGCGAGGGCGCGGGCGAAGGCGATGAGCTGCTTCTGCCCCACCGAGAGGCCGGCGCCGCGCTCCTTGACCACCGCGTCGAAGCCGCCGGGCAGGCGCTCGATGAACTGCAGGGCGTGGACCTCGCCGGCCGCCCAGCGGATCCGCTCGTCGTCGATCGCCTCGTTGCCCAGCCGGATGTTGGCGCCGACCGAGCCGGAGAAGAGGAAGACGTCCTGGAGCACCATGGCGACGCTGCGCCGCAGGCGGGCCAGATCCCACTGGCGGACGTCGACGCCGTCGACCCGCACCACGCCGGAGTCGATGTCGTAGAAGCGCAGCAGGAGGTTGGCGAGCGTGCTCTTGCCGGCGCCGGTGTGGCCGACCACGGCGAGCGTCTCGCCCGGCCGCACCCGGAAGGAGATCCCCTTGAGCACCGGCTCCCCTTCCTTGTAGGAGAACCGGACGTCCTCGAACTCGAGATCCCCCTGCACCTTCTCGGGCGAGTAGGCCTGCTCGGGCGAGGCGATGGTGACCGGCGTGTCGATCAGCCGGAACACCCGCTCCGAGCTCGCCATCGCCGACTGCAGGATGTTGTACTTCTCCGACAGGTCCGAGAGCGGCTGGTAGAACCGCTGGGCGTACTGGAGGAAGGCGATCAGGGCGCCGACCGAGATGGCGCCGGAGATCGTCCGGCCGCCGCCCACGTAGATCAGCAGGCCGACGCCGATCGCCGAGACCAGCTCGACGCCGGGAAAGAAGACGGCGTAGTAGAAGATCGACCGCACGTTGACGTCGCGGTGGTCGGCGTTGATCCGGTCGAACTCCTGGAAGGCCCGCTCCTCGCCGTTGAACAGCTGCACCACCGGCATGCCGGTGACGTGCTCCTGGAGGAAGGAGTTGATGCGGGCGATCTTGACCCGCACCTCGCGGAAGCTCTGCCGCACCCGGATGCGGAACCAGGAGGTCAGCGTGAAGAGCAGCGGGATGATCGAGAAGGCGACCAGCGCCAGACGCCAGTCGAGCCAGAAGAGCACCACCACGATGCCCGCCAGCAGCACCAGGTCGCCGAAGATCGAGACCAGGCCGGCGGTGAACATCTCGTTGAGGGAGTCGACGTCGGTGGTCACCCGGGTGACCAGGCGGCCGATCGGATTCTTGTCGTAGAAGTTCAGCGGCAGCCGCTGCAGGTGGCCGAAGATCTGCCCGCGCAGATCCTTCATGATGTACTGCCCCATCAGCTGCAGCACGTACCCCTGGGCGTAGAGCGCCAGGAAGGTGAGGATCAGCACCGCGATATAGAGGATGGACACCGCGGTCAGGCCGGCCACGGCGATGTCGGCCGGGAAGATCCCCCGCGCCAGCAGGAAGTTGCGCACCGCGGCGCCCGGCGCCGAGACCTGGGCCGGAGCCGTCCCCGGCGAGCGGATGAAGAGGTCGAGGGCCACCGCCGTCGCCAGCGGGCCGATGAGCTGCAGCAGGGAGGAGAGGATGATCAGCCCGAGCGAGCCCAGCGCCATGTCGCCGTACGGGCGCACGTAGCTCACCAGCCGGCGCATGAGGCGGGCGTCGTAGACCTTCCCCAGGACCTCCTCTTCGTGATGACCGCCGATCGGCTCGCTCATGACCCTAAGATACCCCAACTCCGAGCCAACTCGTAGCCGCGCCGGACTTGCTTATGCCCTTTCATCTATTCCCTCAATGGTGTAGACTGCTGCCAGTTTTTGTCTGTCAATTCGTTCGCGTACAAACTCGTTCGCCGGTCCGAAGCGATCGCTGGAGTCTGCCGTCATGCCGCCGACGTTGAACCAGTTGCTGAAGTCGATGGTGGAACAGGGGGGTTCCGACCTCCACATCACCACCAACTCACCTCCTCAGGTGCGCGTCGACGGCCATTTGCGGCCGCTGAACCTGCCGCCGATGACGCCGTCGGAGACCAAGCAGCTCGCCTACTCGATCCTGACCGACAACCAGAAGCACCGGTTGGAGGAGAATCTGGAGATCGACCTCTCCTTCGGGATCAAGGGGCTGGCCCGTTTCCGCGCCAACATCTTCCACCAGCGGGGCGCGATCGCCGCCGTCCTGCGGCAGATCCCTTACGAGATCAAGGGCTTCCGCGAGCTCGGGCTGCCGACCATCATCGAGCGGCTGTGCGAGAAGCCGCGCGGCCTGATCCTGGTGACCGGGCCGACCGGCTCCGGCAAGTCGACGACGCTGGCCGCGATGATCGACAAGATCAACCGCGAGCGCGCCGAGCACATCGTCACCATCGAGGACCCGGTCGAGTACCTGCACAGCCACAAGAAGTGCATCGTCAACCAGCGCGAGATCAACGCCGACACCCACAGCTTCACCGCCTCCCTGCGCTCGGCGCTGCGGCAGGACCCCGACGTGGTGCTGATCGGCGAGATGCGCGACCTGGAGACGGTGGAGTCGGCGCTGCGCATCGCGGAGACCGGCCACCTGACCTTCGCCACCCTGCACACCAACTCGGCGGCGCAGACGATCAACCGCATCATCGACGTCTTCCCGGCCCACCAGCAGGCGCAGATCCGCGCCCAGCTCTCGCTGGTGCTGGAGGGGATCGTCTGCCAGACGCTGCTCCCCAAGACCGGCGGCAAGGGGCGCGCGATGGCGATGGAGATCCTGATCCCGAGCCCCGCGATCCGCAACCTGATCCGCGAGGACAAGGTGCATCAGATCTACGGCATGATGCAGGCCGGCCAGGCCAAGCACGGAATGCAGACGTTCAACCAGTCCCTGGCGGCTCTGTTCTTCAAACGCCTGATCACGTTGGAGGTGGCGCTCGCCCGCTCGTCCTATCCGGACGAGCTGCAGGAGATCATCAACCGCGGTCCCGCCAGCCTGAACCCCGCGCTGACCGCGTAGGCGGAGGAGTAGGAAGATGCCCAGCTTCGTGTGGAAAGGTAAGACCCGCGCCGGCCAGGTCCAGGAAGGGCAGCTCCTGGCCGACTCGCGCGACGCCGCGGCGGCGGTGCTGCGGCGCCAGCAGATCCAGATCACCAGCATTCGCGAGAAGGGGCGGGAGGTCAAGCTGATCCCCCGCATCCCGCGCGGCGTCGGCGCCAAGCGCATCGCCATCTTCACCCGGCAGTTCTCGGTGATGCTCGACGCCGGCCTGCCGCTCGTCCAGTGCCTGGAGATCCTCGGCAGCCAGGAGGAGAACCGCACCTTCCAGGCGATCATCAACCAGGTGAGGACCGACGTCGAGTCCGGCTCCTCGCTCGCCGACGCGATGCGCAAGCACCCGAAGGCGTTCGACAACCTGTTCACCAACATGGTGGCGGCCGGCGAGTCGGGCGGTATCCTCGACATCATCCTGCAGCGCCTCTCGGTCTACATCGAGAAGGCCGTCAAGCTCAACAGCCAGGTCAAGGCGGCGCTGATCTACCCGGTGTCGATCATCGTCATCGCCGCCCTGGTGGTGTTCATCATCCTCTGGAAGGTGATCCCGGTGTTCGCCCAGCTCTTCGCCGGCCTGGGCAGCGAGATGCCGTTCCTGACCCGCATGGTGATCGGCGCCAGCAACTTCGTGGCCGACTACATCTTCTTCATGGTCCTGGTGGGGATCTTCGCCGGCGTCGCGATCAGCCGCTGGTACAAGACGCCGCACGGCCGCCGGTTCATCGACACCGCGCTGCTCAAGATCCCGGTCGTCGGCATGCTGTTGCGCAAGATCGCCGTCGCCCGCTTCTGCCGCACGCTCGGCACCCTGACCGCCTCCGGCGTGCCGATCCTCGACGGCCTGGAGATCACCGCCAAGACCGCCGGCAACGCCGTCATCGAGGACGCCGTGATGTCGGTGCGCAAGAGCGTCGAGGAAGGCAAGACGATCAGCGAGCCGCTCGCCCAGACCAAGGTGTTCCCCAGCATGGTCGTGCAGATGATCAACGTCGGCGAGCAGACCGGCGCCCTCGATCAGATGCTGTCGAAGATCGCCGACTTCTACGAGGACGAGGTCGACACCGCGGTCGCCGGCCTGATGAAGCTCATCGAGCCGGTGATGATCACCGTGCTCGGCGCGGTCATCGGCACGATCGTGGCGGCGATGTACCTGCCGCTCTACTCGATCCTGAGCAAGATCGGTTAGAAGCAGCCTATGAGAAGTTCTCGCCTTCGCCGTAGGGGCGGCCCTATGTGGCCGCCCTGCCGCGAAGGGCACCGGCGATTCGAACAGGGCGCCCACACAGGGGCGCCCCTACATCGGTTTTCCCTATGACACCGCTGGCCCGTCAGCTCCGCTGGTATACCGCCATCCGCGTGGTGGCGATCGTCAGCGTGCTGCTCCCGTTCAGCCTGCTGCAGCTCTGGACGCTGCCGCAACCGGCCGAGCCGGGCCTCGCCGGGCCGCCGGCGCCGGGCGCTCCGCCCCCCAGGGTGGTGGCGGAGCCGGTGCCCGAGCTCGAGCTGCTGCCCCCCCGGGTGGTCTGGCTGCTCGGCGGCGCCACCTTCGGCGCCACCCTGCTCTACATCGCCCTGATGGGGCTGCTGCGGCGCCATACCAACGCTCAGGCCTACATCCAGTTCTTCGGCGACCTGATCCTGATCACCTGCCTGGTCTACTTCCTGGGCGGCGCCACCAGTCCGTTCTCGCTGCTCTACCTGATCGTCATCGCCGTCGCCTCGACGATGCTGCGCCGCCGCGCCGGCGTCATCGTGGCGAGCGTCGCCTTCCTGCTCTACGGCGGCATGATCGTCTCGCTCTTCTACCATGCCATCCCGCCGGCGAGCGCGGGCCAGGAAGTGATCTCGGGTTGGCGGCTCGGCTACAACCTCGCCGTCCACGGCTTCGGCTTCTACGTGGTGGCGCTGCTCACCTACTACCTGGCGCACAACGTCACCCGCGCCGAGCGGGCGCTGGAGGAGAAGAGCGAGCACCTCGCCGACCTCCAGGTGGTGCACCGCGACGTCATCCAGTCGATCACCAGCGGCCTGCTGACCACCGATCTCGAGGGCACCGTCACCAGCGCCAACCTGGCCGGGCTGGAGATCCTCGGCCGCGCCGAGGCCGAGCTCGTGGGGCTGCCGATCCACCAGTCGGGGCTGTTCACCGCCCAGCACTGGCGCGAGGCGACCGCCGCCAGCGAGCAGACCGGGCGCATGCGCTCCGAGGTCGAGACGACCCGCGGCGACGGCGCCACCCGCTACGTCGGCTTCACCATCTCGCGCCTCACCGACGCCTTCGGCGGCAAGCACCGGGGGTACATCATCATCTTCCAGGACCTCACCCACTGGCGGCGCATCCAGGAAGAGCTGCGGATGAAGGACCGCATGGTTGCCGTCGGCGAGCTGGCGGCCGGGCTGGCCCACGAGATCGGCAATCCGCTGGCGGCGATCTCCGGCTCCGTCCAGATGCTCGCCGGCCGCGTCGATGGCGATCCCGCGCAGCGCAAGCTGATCGAGATCCTGCTCAAGGAGAGCCACCGGCTCGACCGCACGATCAAGGGGTTCCTGCGCTTCGCCCGCCCCCGCGAGCGGTCGAGCGTCTCCTTCGACATCGCGCGGCTGCTCACCGAGAACTTCGAGCTGCTCCGCAACAGCGAGGAGGTCTCCGAGCGCCACGTCCTGCACCTGGATCTCAACCCCACCTCGGCCCGCCTGTTCGCCGACCCCGACCAGGTGAGCCAGATCTTCTGGAACCTGGCGCGCAACTCGCTGCGGGCGATGCCGGACGGCGGCTCGCTGCGCATCGCCGGCCGTTTTTCCGAGGGCCAATCGGCCGGCGAGTGGTACCGCCTGCAGGTGATCGACACCGGCCGCGGCATGACCGAGGAGCAGCGCACCAACCTGTTCCATCCGTTCCAGTCCTTCTTCGACGGCGGCACCGGCATCGGCATGGCGATCGTCTACCGGATCGTCCAGGATCACGGCGGGCGCCTGCGCGTCGACAGCCGCCCGGGCGCCGGCACCACCATCACCGTCGAGCTGCCGACCGTCGCCGCCAGTGTCACCCTGGTCTCCGCGGAGGCAACCGCATGAGTCCGCGCAATCGCCTGCTGATCGTCGACGACGAGTCGAGCCTCGCCGATTTCCTCTGTCTGCTCTTCCAGGGGGAGGGGTACGACGTCAACACCGCCGGCTCCGTCGAGGAAGCCCGCAAGAGCCTCGAACGCGCCAGCTACGACCTCGTGCTCTGCGACATCCTGATGCCCGACGGCAACGGCCTCGAGCTGCTGCGCGAGATCAAGACGATGAACGGCGGCGGCCCGCAGGTCATCATGATGACCGCCTACACCTCGACCAAGTCGGCGATCGAGGCGATGAAGCTGGGCGCCGCCGACTACGTCTCCAAGCCGTTCGACGTCGAGGAGCTGAAGATCGTCGCCCGGAAGGCGCTGGAACAGGCCGAGCTCGCCGACGAGAACGTCTATCTGCGCCGTGAGCTGGAGCAGAAGTACACGTTCAACAACATCATCGGCAAGAGCGGGCGGATGCAGGCGATCTTCTCGCTGATCGAGCGGATCGCCCGCACCACCTCGACCGTGCTGATCCACGGCGAGAGCGGCACCGGCAAGGAGCTGATCGCCCGCGCCATCCACTTCGCCAGCCCGCGCTCCACCCGGCGGTTCCTGTCGATCAACTGCGGCGCGATGCCCGAGAACCTGCTGGAGAGCGAGCTGTTCGGCCACGAGCGCGGGGCCTTCACCGGCGCCGTGCGCGACAAGAAAGGGCTCTTCCAGGAGGCCGACCGCGGCACCCTGTTCCTCGACGAGATCGGCGAGATGACGCCGACCATGCAGGTGAAGCTGCTGCGCGCCCTGCAGGAGAAGATCGTCCGCAAGGTCGGCGGCACCGAAGAGGAGGCGGTCGACGTACGGATCATCACCGCCACCAACCAGGACCTCGAGGCGCGCCTGCAGACCGGCGAGTTCCGCGAGGACCTCTACTACCGGATCAACGTGCTGCCGATCCACCTCCCGCCGCTGCGCCAGCGGCGGGAGGACATCTCGCTGATGGTCGATTTTTTCCTGCAGAAGTACTGCAAGCAGATGGACATGCCGCCGCGGCAGATCTCGATCGAGGCGATGCAGATCCTGGAGAGCTACGACTGGCCGGGCAACGTGCGCGAGCTGGAGCACCTGGTCGAGCGGGTGCTCGCCCTCTCCCACGCCGAGACGATCACCACCCGCGATCTCCCCGTCCACCTGCTGACCAACCGGCGGACCCACTCCGACCTCGTACAGCTCCCCGAGGAGGGGCTGGACCTCGAGGCCTACCTGGAGTCGATCCGCACCCAGCTCATGATCGAGGCCCTGGAGCGCACCGACGGCGTGCAGACCCAGGCCGCCGAGCTGCTCGGCATGAGCTTCCGCTCGTTCCGCTACTACGCCAAGAAGGCCGGGATCAAGGGCGGAGACTGAGGCCCTACCCCATCTTCTGAAGGATCTCCTCCAGGCTCGCGAACACCTGCTCGGGATTTTCGGCCCGGAGCGCATCCGGGTTGGTGTAGCCCCAGGTCACCGCCCCGAAGGGGATCCCTTCCGCGCGGGCCGCCTCCAGGTCCCGGATCTCGTCCCCGATGCAGATCGCCTCGGCCGCGGGAACCCCGCTGGCGCGCAGGACCGCCCTCAGCTTCGGCCGCTTGCCGAAGAGCGAGGCGCCGCACTCGTAGTGCCGGATCAGCGCCGCGCTGTCCGGGCCGAGGACCTGGCGGACGTTGCCGAGCGAGTTCGAGGTGACGATCGCGAGCCCGATCCCCCGGCCGGCCAGATCCCGCAGGAGCCGGTCGACGCCGGGAAACAGGGAGATGCCGCCGATGTCCCGGGTCATCCGCCGCCGCATGTCCTGGGCGATCCGCGGCAGCTTCCAGGCCGGCACGCCGAGATGCCCGGCGACCTGCCGGGCCCCCTGCCCGCGCAGCATCTCGATCTCGTGCTCCTCGATGCGCCGGAACCCGTGCTCCTCCGCGAGCCCGTTCACCATGCCGAGGAACCAGGGGAAGGAATCCGCCAGGGTGCCGTCGAAGTCGAAGATGGCCAGCCGGTAGGGCATCGATCGGCGATCGGCGGTCAGCCGCGTTTTTCACCCAGTGGGGCGCTCTCTTTCACCTCCGCGTCGACGGCGAGGGCCCGCCCCTTCCCGGCCATCCTGGCGACGTTGTCCTTGAAGGCGCAGAGGTCGAGGATCGGCTTGGTCCAGTGGTCGTCGCAGCCGGCGGCGAGGGAGCGCTCGCGGTCGCCGGCCATGGCGTGGGCGGTCAGGGCGACGATCGGCGTGGACTCGAAAGCGGGATCGGCCCGCAACCTCTTGGTCGCCTCCAGGCCGTCGAACTTGCCGCCCAGGCTGAGGTCCATCAGGATCAGGTCGGGCTGTGTCGCGCGCGCCTTGGCGATGGCCTCGTCCGCCGCCCGGGCCTCGGTCACGTCATAGCCGTAGAGCTCGAGGGTCAGGCGGACCAGCTCGCGCGTATCGGAATCGTCTTCGACCAGCAGGATCTTAGCCATCGGAAGGTTTCACTCCGAGCTCCTCCAGGGTTTCCCGCAGCCGGCTCCGCAGGTCGGGAATCATCAGGTCCCCCTTGCGGATCACGTCCGCGATGCGATCGACGACGAGCCGCCGGTCCTCGGGGGTCAAGTCCTTGCCGGTGATCACCAGGACTGGGGTGTGCTCGGTCACCGGGTCGTTGCGCAACCGGGCGATCAGCTCGAATCCGCTCATGCCGCGCGGCATCAGCAGGTCGCAGAGGATGGCGGCCGGCGGCGACTTGGCGATGGCCGCCAGGGCCGCCCCGCCGTCCGCCACCGCCACCACGCGGTAGCCGGCCTCGCGGAGCGCCGTGGCGAGCAGCTCGCGCACGCCGTACTCGTCGTCGACCACCAGGATATAGCCGTCCTCGGTCTGGACTCCTCGCTCCCGGACCGTGCGCAGGGCGTCGGTCAGCCGCGTCGGCTCGACCGGCTTGAGGAGGTAGGCCGAGGCGCCGAGGCGGTAGCCGAGGGCCCGGTTGTCGACGATCGAGCAGACGATCACCGGGATGCGCTCGGTCTTCTCGTCCCCTTTCAAGGACTGGAGCACCCGCCAGCCGTCCATTCCCGGCATCATGACGTCGAGCGTGATGGCCGCGGGCTCGAGCTGGCGGGCGAGGTCGAGCCCCACCGAGCCGGAGACCGCGATGCGCGAGCGATAGCCCGCGCTCGCCACCGTCTCCGCGAGCAGCGCCGCGGCGTCAGGGTCATCCTCGACGATCAGCACGAGCGGTCTCCCGTCCGGAGAGGAGTTGGCTGCCGCGGCCTCCCGGTCGGGATCGTGGCTACCCTCTCCGGGCTTATCGAGATCCGTCGATGCATCCTCCATGCCGGGCTCCGGCGCGACCAGCGGCAGGGTGACGGTGAAGGTGGAGCCCTTCTCGACCCGCGAGGTGACCTCGATGGTACCGCCCAGGAGGTCGACGATCTGCCGCACGATGGAGAGCCCCAGGCCGGCGCCGCCGACGAGGCGGGACATCGAGCCGTCCACCTGCCGGAAGCGCTCGAAGATGATGTCCAGCGACTCCTCGTCGATGCCGACGCCGGTGTCGTGCACGACGAAGCGGCACATCCCGGAGCCCCAGGGGATCAGCTCGGCCTCGACCGCCCCCTCGTGGGTGAACTTGATGGCGTTCGACAGCAGGTTGATCACCACCTGGCGCACCCGCAACGGATCGCTGAAGGCGAACGGGAGCGGCTCCGGGATCTGCAGCCGGTAGTCGATCCCCTTCTGGCGGGCGAGCGACTGCAGCTCCCGGAAAGCGCCCGCGATGGTCTCGCCGAGGTCGAACGGCTCGCGGTTGATCTTCAGCCGGCCGGCCTCGATCTTGGCGACGTCGAGCACGTCGTCGATCAGCGCCAGCAGGTGGCGGCCGTTGCGCAGGATGCGCTCGAAGGCGGTGGCGTAGGGCTTGGGGATCGGCTTGCCGGCCTCGGTCATCTCGACGAGCTGGACGAAGCCGATGATCGCGGTCAGCGGCGTCCGCAGCTCGTGCGACATGTTGGCCACGAACTCGGCCTTGAGGCGGTTGTACTCCTCCAGCCGGCGGTTCGCCCGCGTCAGGTCCTCGACGAGCTGGCGCTGGCGCTCCTCGCTCTCGCGGAGCTGGCGCTCGGTCTCGGTGATCCGCAGCAGGGCGCGCACATGGGCGAGCAGGGTCCGGCGGTCGATCGGCTTGGTGAGATAGCCGTCCGCCCCCGACTCCAGCCCCTCGGCCTGCTGCTCTCGGGAGACCGCCAGGCCGGAGATGATGATGACCGGGGTGGTGAACAGGGCCGGATCGGCCTTGATCCCCTTGCAGACGTCGAGGCCCGTGCCGTCCGGCAGCATGGCGTCGAGCAGGACGAGGTCCGGCCGCTCCTGGCGGCACAGCCTCGAGCCCTCCGCGGCCGTGGCGGCCTGCACGATCTCATAGCCCGCCGAGGCGAGAATGCGCGAGTAGCCGGCGAGCAGCGCCGGCTCGTCGTCGACGATCAGGATCTTGGCCACGTCCCCTCCACTCCCCTCTCCGGCAGCGAGACGCTGAAGACAGCGCCCCCCTCCGGCCGGTTCTCCACCCGGATCGCGCCGCCATGCCCCTCGACGATCCGCTTGACGATGGCGAGCCCCAGCCCGGTGCTCTTCTCGCCCCCCGTGCTGCGCACCCTTGTCCGCTCGAAGGGGCGGAAGAGCCGGTCGAGCTCGTCCGGCGGCACGCCCGGCCCCTGGTCGGCGACGGCGAGGACGACGCGGCCCTCTTCCCCGGGGGCGAGGCGGACCTCCACCGACGAGCCGGGGGGCGAGAACTTGACCGCGTTGCCGATCAGGTTGTTGAGCACCTGCTCGACTTTGACCGGATCGATCACCATCGGCAGCTCCCCCTCCCCGCGGTCGAGGCGGACCGTGGTCCCCTTCTTCGCCGCCAGCACCCGGTTCAGCCCGACGCTGCGCTCGACCAGCGCGCCGAGGTCCACCCTGCCGAGGTCGAGCTCGAGCTTGCCGGACTCGATCTTCGCCAGATCGAGCAGATCCTCGACGAGGCGGAGCATGAACTCGCTCGACGAGCGGATCGTCTCGACGAACATCACCTGGTCGTGATCGAGGGCCGGCGCCGCCTCCTCGAGCAGAAACTCGCTGTAGGTGAGGATCACCTCCAGCGGGTTGCGCAGATCGTGCGCCGCCATGCCGAGGAACCGGCTCTTCTGGTCGTTCAGGCGGGAGAGCTCGGCGTTGTTCTTCGCCAGCTCGCGCTGGGCGGTGGCGAGGTCGTTGTTGAGCTGCGAGAGCTCGTCGTAGTAGCGGCCGTCGCGGTCGGCCTGGGCGCGCATCTGGAGCGAGACGTCCTTGATCGCCGCGCGCAGGGCGTTGGCCTGCTCGTTGTTGATCTGGATCATCTCCTCGTAGAAGCGGGCGACCTCGGAGCGCGACCGGGCGCCGACCACCAGAAAGCCGTCGTCGGCGGCGCCGCCGGCGAAGTGGAGCGACTCGACCCGGCCGGCGCCGTCGCGGACGTTGAGCTCCCAGTTGAAGGCGGCGCTCCGGTCGCGCAGCGTCGCCAGGAACGCCCGCGCCTTCTCCGCCGAGTGGAGGTCGATCAGGACGGTCAGCGGCTGGCCCGGCGCCGCGCCGGCGGTCACGCCGAGGCCGTCGCGCACGATCTGCCGGATGTTCCCCTGGCGGTCGCAGAGCACCGCGATCCCCTCCGGCCGCTCGGCGGGGATCACGGCCGCGGGCCCTCTCCGACCAGCCCCGACGCCAGCTCGATCGCCTCGCCGGCGTCGCGGGCGCAGCCGTCCGCCCCGATGCGGCGCCAGAGGTCCGGATCGACATTGAACGGATAGCCGCCCACCAGCACCTTGACCCGGTCGCCCAGCCGGGAACGGACGGCGGCGATCAGGTCGGCCACGGCGCGGACGTGGAAGGACATGGTCGCCGAGACGGCGAGGACGTCGGCGCTCCGCGCGACGAGCTCGCGAACCAGGTCGGGGGCCGGCGTGCTGGCGCCCAGGTAGAAGGTGTCCCACCCTTCCATCTCGAAGAAGTCGGAGACCATGCGGACGCCGATCTCGTGGAGGTCCCCCGAGACGCAGGTGGCGACGAGCACCCGCCCGTTCTTCCCGGTGTTGAAAATATAGGGGTAGAGCTGGGACATGATGAGCTGGGTCGCCGCCGTGCAGTAGTGCTCCTGGGCCACGCTCACCTGGTTGGTCTGCCAGAGCCTGCCGATCTCGTGCTGGGTGCGCTGGAAGACGTAGAGGTAGACGTCGCGGACGCTCACCCCCTCCTCCACCGAGCGCTGGATGAGCTGGCTCGCCACGTGCCGCTGCCCGTCGAGCAGGGCGCGCATGTAGCGCTGCGACAGGTCGTACAGCGGATCGGCCGGGCCCGCCTCCTCGCCGGGCCGCGCGGGGCCCGACAGCACCCGCAGCCCGGCCTCGACGTATTCGCCGGCGATGCCGGCCTGGCCGGCGGGGAGCTCCCGCCGCAGGGTCTCGCGGAGGATCTCCAGATTGTTTTCCAGATCCCCGGCCGGAATGCCGCGGGCGGCGAGCATCACCTGCGCCCAGCCGACGTAATCGGCGAACAGCGCGGGGGAGGCGGAGGCGACGGCGTCCGCCAGATAGGAAAGGTGATACTCGGCGTCCTTGTGGCAATGGTGGCGGCCCCGCTCGCCGTAGCGCTCGGCCAGCTCGGGCCGCGCCGCGAACTGGCGCTCGGTCACCGCCGCGGCCAGCTCGCCGCGCCGGGCGTCGAGCGCGCCGCTGACCTCCTGGAGAGAGGGCTCAGAAGCAGACATGCTCGAAATAGCGGATCCGGGTGCTCTTCGGATCGAGCCTCAGCCCCTTGGGGATCCCCCGGTGGGATTCATGATGGAGATGGCTTCGGTGCCAGCACTGGAAGCTCGCCTCGTCGCTCCAGTACGTGAGCAGCCAGATCTCGCGCGGATCGTCGAGAGGGGTGAGCACCTCCATCCGCACGAACCCCGCCGCGCCCTCGACCAGCCGCGGGCGCTCGACGAACGCCCGCTTCACCTCGGCCTCCATGCCGTTGGCAACGGTGAAGCGGCTGAGAGCGACGAAAGGTGAGGTCGTGGTGGCTTCGTCCCGGGTGCTCATATCGCCCGGCGGCGATTTGCAAAGCGTGGGCCAGCACCGGAGATCCTGCTGCCGCCCGGTCGGCCTTCACTCGGTATGATCCACTCCCGGCGGGCCGCTGCGCTTCAGGTGGACCCGGAAGCGTTCGACGAGGGCGGCCTGGTCCTCCTGGGAGGAGGTGGCCACGAAGATGATGGAGTCCCCCGGCAGGACGCCGGCCACCTCGGGCCACTCCTCGTTGTCGATGGCGTCGGCCACCATCCGGGCGGCGTTCGGGCTGGTGGTGATCACCGTCAGGTAGGGACCGGAGCCCTTGACGCCCTGGATGAAGCCGAGGACCCCTTCGAAGTCCCCCGCCCCCACCTCCTTCCAGGGCTTCAGCACGTAACGCCCCTTCACCCGCCGGATCCCCAGCTCCTGCAGGTCCCGGCTGATGCTCGACTGCGTCGCCTTGATCCCGATCTGTGCCAGAAGCTCCACCAGCTCCGCCTGGGACCCGATCGACGGGTACTCGGTGATGAGGTCTCCGATCGCCTCCAGGCGCCGCTTCTTATGCTTGGTCATCGGCATGAGCTTACTCCTTGAATATACGGATCATATGTCATTCCCAGAGGTCAAATCAAATCCGGGTTGTTGACATCGGAATTCGATCTATGCATCATTACCCCCAGCAGTAATGAATATTTAAGCGGCTACACCCCATATTAGGCAGGAAGGCTTCTGAGGATATGCGGCGGGATATGGGGAACGATGGCTGGACGGGATTCCAGCGAGATTGGATTTCCGGCGTCATGAAGGCGCCGGATTAAGGCCCTCTCAGGGCCAAGGAGAAAGACCATGACCAAGCAGGACAAGACGTACTCGGGAAAGATGGGCGACCTGGCGCGGCTGACCGCCTCTCTGGCCGCCAACGCCACCGATATCACCCACCTGGACGGCATCCGCGTCCGGCTGGAGAAGATCCTGGCCGACGCGCACGAGGTGGCCAAGCAGCAGGCCTCGCTCACCGCTAGCAAGCAGGAGGCGACGAAGCGGCTCAAGGGGCTGATCACCGAGGGAATGCGGATGGCCACCGGGGTCGACAAGCTCCTCAAGGAGCACTACGGCCTGCGGGCGGAGAAGCTCGCGGAGTTCGGCCTCAAGCCGTTCCGTGGCCGGAAAGTGAAGCAGCCCGGGACGACGGAAGGCGAGGGAACGCCCATCCCGGCCGTCCACCCCACCAACTCCAATCTGTAGGCCTTCCGCGGGAGCGCGCCGATCGGCGCGCTCCCCTTTTTTGTCTCCACCTTCAGCAAAGTCGCTCGACATCGCCGTAAAGCCGGCCGCGGCAGGGCGCCGCAAGCTTCTCCAGGACGAAGTAAGCCGCTCCAGGGCAGCGCCGGCTTCTCCACGGTGAAGTCAGCTTCTCCGGAGGGTCGTCAGCTTCTCCAAGGCAAAATCTCCAGCGGCAGGACGGAGCCGGCTTCTCCAGCACGAAGTGAGCTTCTCCAGGGCGGCGCCGGCTTCTCCAAGATGAAGTCGGCTTCTACGAGGCGGTGCCGGCTTCTCCAGAACGGAGTCAGCTTCTCCAGAGCGTAGCGGGCTTCTCCACGGCGAAGTCGGCTTCTTCAGGACAGAGTCGCCTTCTCCAAAGCGGAGTCAGCTTCTCCAGCGTGAAACCGGTTTGTCCAAGGCGGAATCAGCTTCTCCAACGTAAAGCCGGCTTATCCAAGGCGGAGTCAACTTATCCGGACCCGAACCCAGGGCGTTGCCTTGGGCTCGGGTCCGGGGGCTTGGCCGCAGGCTGCCGAAGATTTTTCCCTACCGCCCCGCCTCCGGCCCCTCCGCCACCGGCGCCTCGGGCTCCAGGTCCCTCGCCAGCACGCCGTAGCCGGAGGTGCCGATCAGGAGCTGGTCGCCGAGGACCCGGGCGGCGGAGATGTCGCGGGCGGGCACGGGGACGTCCACGGCCTGGAACTTGCGGGTCTGGCGGTCGAAGAGGCGGACGGTGTCGCCGCTCACCATCAGGGCGGGACGGCGGTCGTCGCCGGTGGGGATCAGGCGGGTGGATTCGCCGATCAACTGCTTCCACTCGGCGTCCGGGCTGGTCAGGGTGTAGGTGCCGCCGGTGCCCCAGAGCAGGAGCTGGTCCTGCAGACGCAGCAGCCGCCCCCCCTCGAACGGGGTGGGGATGGTGTGGTTGGCGTCCGCCGTCAGCCGGTAGAGCCCCTGGGCGTCGGTCACCCAGAGAGCGTTGCCATAGAAGGCGGCGGAGCGTGGCGCGCCGTGCTTGTAGGGGCGCGGCGAGAACAGCTTGCCCTTCAGCTCGAAGAGGCCGGCCGGCGTACGGGCAAGCAGCCGCGGGCCGTCCGCCACGAACTGCTCGACGGTGCCGTCGCCGAGGTCGCGCACCCAGTGCCACCCCTCGCCGCGGCGCTCGAAGAGCCCCTTCTCGGTGGCGGCGAAGATCCGCCCCTGGTGGACGGCGATGTCGAGGACGAACGGCAGCGGCACGAAGCCGCCGAAGGTCTTGCCGCCGTCGCGCGAGGAGTAGATGCCGGAGAACGGCCCAGCGTGGTTGACGGCGACCATCAGCTCCTTGCCCGCCACCGCGAAGGTGGAGACGCGGGTGTTGATCATCCCGGCCGTCGACGGCCGCAGCGTGGTGCCGCCGTCCTCGGAGATCCAGACGCCCGAGCCCTCGGTGCCGAAGATCACCCTCTCCGGCCGCGACGGGTGGAAGGCGATCGACTGCACGGAGATCGCCGGATCGCCGACGCGGTGGAAGCTCTTGCCGCCGTCGTCGGAGATGTGGAGGCCGGCGACGGTGCCGGCGAGCAGGCGGCCGTTGGGCAGCGCGGCGAAGCTGGGGGTGCGGCGCTCCTCGAAGCCCTCCTTGGTGCGCTCCCACTTCGCGCCGCCGTTCAGGCTGTGGTAGACCCAGCCGCAGGTGGTCGCCCAGATCTCGCCGGGCTTGCCGGCCACCGGGTTCAGGCTGAACACCTCGGAGTCGAGGACCATCCCGTCGAACACGCCGGCCCAGGTCCTGCCGGCGTCGTCGCTCTTGTAGGCGCGACGCCAGGTGCCGGCGATCACGCTGTCCGGGTGGTCGGGATCGACCATCAGGCTGGTGACCTTCTGCATGTCCGGCTGCTCGGCGGTCAGCCGCCGCCAGGTGGCGCCGCCGTCCTCGGTGCCGTAGACCCCGGAGAGGGTGCCGGCGTAGACCCGCCCCTCGCGGCCGGGGGTGAGCGCCAGGGTGTAGACCGGCTCCTCCGCCGGCAGCCCCTCGCGGACGCGGGAGATCCAGGTCTTGCCGAGGTCGTCGGAGGAGGCGACGTGGCCGCCCCCCCAGACGCCGCGCAACGCCGCCCAGACGCGGGCGGGGTTGTTGGGATCGAAGCGGAGGTTGTTGACCACCCAGCCGGGGAACGGCAGGTGGGGACCGGCGTTGGCCCAGGTGCGGCCGCCGTTGCGCGACAGGTAGACCTGGCCGGACGCGGTGCCGGCCAGCACCAGGTCGGGGTTCTCGGGCTGCACGGCGACCGTCCGCACGTCGCCCCCCCAGATCGGCAGGTAGCGCCAGTCCGCGACGTCGGCCCGCGCCGGGACCGCCGATACAGCCGAGACGAACGCCGCGCAGAGCAAGAGAGTCAGGATCCGATCAACCATCAGCCTTCTCATACCGTGTACCAATGACCTCCGCCAGAATCGATATGGCGATCTCGCCCGGGCTGTCACCGCCGATCGGCAGTCCGATCGGCGCGCGCAGCCGGATGTTTGAAAGCTCGAAACCCCGCGCCGCGAGCTCTTCGCGGACCCGGGCCACCTTGCGCCGGCTCCCCATCAGCCCGAGGTAGCGCAGCCCCTCGGGAACGTCGCGGAGCACGGCCGCGAGCGCCGCCGTGTCGGTCTCCCAGCAGCGGGTGACGACGGCGACGTAGATCTCGCGGCGGCGCACGGAAGCGAGGACATCCTCGCCGGTAATTTCAAAATAATCCGGGTCCGCCGCGGCGATCCGGACCCCCGGCGGGAACAGCTCCGGGTTGCGGAACTCCGCGCGGTCGTCCACCACCAGGATCTCGAAGCCGGCCAGCGCCGCCGCCTTCGCCAGCGCCTGCCCCACCGGCCCGCCGCCGCAGACGACGAGCACGGGAGCGGCGACCATCACCTCGAGGAAGACCTCGGCCATGCCGCCGCAGACCATGCCGGTGGGCTCCCCCTTGGTCGCCTCCTCGGTCAGGTAGTAGCGCTTGATCTCGGAGGCGTCGGCGCCGGCGCCCGCTTTCAATTTGGCCAGGGCGTCGGTCTTGACCAGCGCCTCGAAGGCCCCGCCGCCCAGGTTGCCGACGAACGTGCCGTCCGGCCGCGCCAGCAGCTTCCACCCCATCTTGCCGGGCGTCGAGCCCTCCGCGCGCACGATCTGGCAGAGCACCACGCGCCCATGCATCTGCAAAGAGCGTTCCGTCTCGGCGAGAACCTCGGGCGGAGCGGCGGCGATCATGGAAAGAGGATAACACCCCCCCTTCCGGCGGCGGGTTTGGATTGCCGGTGATCCGATTCCGCGGGCACCGCGTAAGGTGACCGCTGCTCCCACAAATCGCCGGATTGAACGAGAGAGAGACCCGTATGAGACTTTGGATCCCCTGGGCGGTCCTGCTGCTGAGCCTGCCGCCCATGACCGCTGGGGCCGCCGAGCCCCCCGCCACGCCACCGGCGGACGAGAAACCGAAGACGGACGAAACGAAGGGCAAGGACGAGAAGGATGAACGGCTCCAGGTCTACGAGGAGATCCAGGTCATCGACCGCGCCTCGGACATGGTGGGCGTCGCCGACTCCGCCTCGGAAGGGGTGACCGGCCGCAAGCAGCTCGAGCAGCGCCCCGTGCTGCGGCCGGGCGAGCTGCTGGAGACGGTGCCGGGGGTGATCATCACCCAGCACAGCGGCAGCGGCAAGGCGAACCAGTACTTCCTGCGCGGCTTCAACCTCGACCACGGCACCGACTTCCGGATCACCGTCGACGACATCCCGGTCAACATGCCCTCCCATGGCCACGGGCAGGGGTACAGCGACCTCAATTTCCTGATCCCCGAGCTGATCGACACCGTGCGCTACAAGAAGGGGGCCTATTACGCCGACGAGGGGGACTTCTCGGCCGCCGGCGCGGCGGAGATGACCTATGTGACCAGCCTGCCCAAGGGGGTCGCCACCTTCACCTCGGGCACCGAGGGGTTCCGCCGGCTGCTCGCCGCGGATTCGAAGAAATACGGCGGCGGCGACCTCCTGGGGGCTTTCGAGTACGGCAACAACGACGGCCCGTGGGTGCATCCGGACGACTACCGCAAGCTCAACGGCCTCCTGCGCTGGAACCGCGGGGACGCCGGCAACGGCCTCACCGTGACCGCCATGGGCTACGACGGCCGCTGGAACTCGACCGACCAGATCCCCGAGCGCGCCGTCGCCGAGGGGCTGATCGGCCGCTTCGGGACGATCGATCCCACCGACGGCGGCAGCACCTACCGCTACAGCCTGGCGGCCGACTGGCGGCGCGGCACCGATTCCTCGCTGACCCGCGCCAGCGCCTACGCCCTGCGCTACCGGCTCAACCTGTTCTCGAACTTCACCTACTTCCTCGACGACCCGGTGAACGGCGACCAGTTCGAGCAGCTCGACAACCGTACCGTCACCGGCTTCCAGCTCGAGCACCAGTGGAGCCTGCCCCTGGGCAGCCGGACGGTCGAGACCTCCGCCGGCCTCCAGGTGCGCAACGACGACATCAGTAACGGCCTCTTCCGCACCCGCGCCCAGGAGCGCCTCGGGATCACCCGGCGGGACGGCATCGAGCAGTTGAGCGGCGGTCCGTACATCCAGGGGCGGGTCCGCTGGACTCCCTGGCTGCGCACGGTCGCCGGCCTGCGGGCCGACGGGTACTACGCCAAGGTCGACAGCAACCTCGCGGAGAACTCCGGCACCCGCCGCGACGCGCTCCTGAGCCCCAAGCTCGCCGTCACCCTCGGCCCCTGGAGCGGGACCGAGCTCTACCTCAACTACGGCTACGGCTTCCACAGCAACGACGCCCGCGGCGCCACCCTCCGCGTCGATCCCCGGACGGGCGAGCCGGCCGAGCGGGTCAACCCCCTGGTGCGGGCGAAGGGCGCGGACATCGGGTTCCGCACCACGGCGATCAAGGATCTCCAGACCTCGGTGACGGTCTTCCGGCTGGATCTCGACTCCGAGCTGATCTTCGTGGGCGACGCCGGGGTCACCGAGGCCAGCCGGCCCAGCCGGCGGCAGGGGATCGAGCTGCAGAACTTTTACAGCCCGCGCCCCTGGCTTTCGATCGACGTCGACTACGCCTGGTCGCGCTCCCGCTTCAGCGATTCCGACCCGGCGGGGGACCGCATCCCCGGCTCCATCGAGAGCGCCCTCTCGGCGGGGGTTTCGGTCGAGGGGCGCGGCCCCTGGTTCGGCAGCCTGCGGCTCCGCTACTTCGGTCCGCGCCCGCTGATCGAGGACGGCAGCGCCCGTTCCGAGGCCTCGAACCTCCTCAACTTCCGCGTTGGCCGCCGCTTCCCCTACGGCCTTTCCCTGGCCGCCGAGGTCTTCAACCTGCTGAACGAACGGGTGAGCGACATCGACTACTTTTACGAGTCCCGGCTGCCGGGAGAGCCCGGGCCGGTGAACGACCTGCATTCCCACCCGGCGGAGAAGAGATCGGTGCGCCTGGCGCTGGAGTGGCGGTATTAGGTAGCGCCGCGTTTCGCCTCCCCGGAGGAGCGCAGCCCTAGACGGCCGGCGGCGGCTCCTGCGGGGCGTCGTCGCCGCCTTCCGCCGGTGCCGGGGCCGCCGGCGCCTCCGCCGGCGCGGCCGGCTCCGGGTTCCTGCCGATCGCCTGGCCGCCGGCGGGGATCACGCCGGACCCCTGCACCATGCCCACCGGTCCTTCCGGCACCAGCGAGGGGGGCGCTTTCGCGGGCTCCTGCCGGGTGGGCCGTGCGGTCGGGCGGATCAGGATCATGCCGTCGTCGTCCCCCGGTTCCCCGGATGCTCCCGCGGCCGCTCCCCCGGAGGCCGGCACGGCCACCGGATGCGGCGGGAAGGTGCGCGCGGGGGAGATCACGATCGGCCCGTCGCCGCCGGGATCGGTGATCTGCAGCCCGTCGTCGGTGATCGCGTAGCGCGGCTCCTCGGTGTCGGCGGGATCGATCGGCAGGCCGGTCTCGGGATCGATCAGCGGCTGGCCGAGCGTCAGGTCGGCGGTCTGGTCGTAGCCGCCCGGCGAGTGGCGCTGGCAGACCTCGTTCGGCACCGCCCAGTCGGGGAAGATCTCGGTGACGCGGTACGGGCAGTATTCGGTCGCGAGCTGGCCGGTGGTCGGATCGACCGTCACCTGGGTGACGCCGGCCGGGCGCGGGAAGTCGCGGTAGCCGCCGGCCGGCTGGACGGCGGCGGTGAAGCGGCTCCAGATCGGCAGCGCCGCCCGGGCGCCGGAGAGATTCGTCGGGGAGTTGTCGTCGTAACCCACCCAGACGATCGAGACGCGGTCCGGCGAGTAGCCGGCGAACCAGTTGTCGCGGCGGTCGTTGGTGGTGCCGGTCTTGCCGGCGAGCGGCCCCTCCACCCCCTGGCCGCGGGCGGCGGCGGCGGTGCCGTGGGCGACCACCCCCTGGAGCATCGAGGTCACCAGATAGGCCGAGGCCGCCGGCAGCGCCCGGCGCCGGGCCGGCAGGTCGTCCCCGAGCACCGGCTCCCCCTTGCCGTCGAGCACGGTGGCGAGGCTGTGGATCGACGGCCGCAGACCGCCGGCGGCGAGCGTCGAGTAGACCTCGGCCAGCTCGAACGGGCTCGCCTCGAAGGCGCCGAGCGCCAGCGACGGCCGCGGCTCGAGCGTCTCGCCGTCGAGCCCCATCGCCTTCGCCAGCTCGATCACCCGCGGCATCCCCACCTGCAGGGCCACCCGCACGGTGGGGATGTTGAGGCTCTGCTCCAGCGCCGTGCGCGCCGTCACCCAGCCGCGGAAACCGCGGTCGTAGTTCTGCGGCCGCCAGCTCGCGGTGCCGATGCGGACGTCGATCGGCGAATCCTTGAGCAGCGACGCCGGGGTGACCACCCCCTCGGTGAGCGCCGCCGCGTAGACCACCGGCTTGAAGGCGCTGCCGACCTGGCGCTTGGCCTGCACCACGCGGTTGAACTGGCTCTTCACATAGTCGCGGCCGCCCACCCAGGCGAGCACCGTGCCGTCGCGCGGATCGACCGAGACCAGGGCCGACTGCAGCCGGCGCTTCCCCTTCCCCTTCTTGCCGCTGTCGCCGAGGCTGGCCAGCCCCTGCTCCACCGCCGACTCGGCCCGCCGCTGATCGCGCAAGCGAAGGGTCGAGAAGAGCAGATACCCCTTTCCCCCCAGCTCGTCGACGTGGAAGCGTTCCCGGGCCTCGGCCTCGGCGGCGCTGGCGAAGTAGGGGGCGATCGGCCGCGGCTCGACGGTGTGCGGATCGGTCCCCAGGGGCTGGGCTTGAGCCTGCCGCAGCCGCTCGGGAGTGATCCATTTGAGCTCGCCCATGCGCTGGAGCACCCGGTTGCGCCGCTCGAGCGCGCGGTCGGGGTGCTCGAACGGCGAGTTGCCGGCCGGCGACTGGATCATCCCCGCCAGGGTCGCGGCCTGCTCCAGCGACAGCTCGGCGGCGTCGCGGCCGAAGAAGGCGCGGGCGGCGGCCCCGAAGCCGATCACGTTGGCCGGGCCGCTGCGCCCCAGGTAGATCTCGTTCAGATAGGCCTCGAGGATCGCCCGCTTGCCATGGCGCAGCTCCAGCATCATGGCGATCATGGCTTCCTCGGCCTTGCGGCTGAGCGTGCGGTGGCTGTTCAGATAGACGTTCTTGACCAGTTGCTGGGTGATCGTGCTCCCACCCTGCTGCACCTCGCCACCCCGCAGGTTGACCCAGAGGGCGCGGACGATGCCGCTCGGCGAGACGCCGGGATGGGTGAAGAACCCCGAGTCCTCGGCCGCCAGCACGGTCTTCACCACCTCGTCCGGCAGCTCGTCGAGCGTCACCGGACGGCGCTCCTCCACCTCGTCGTCGTAGTACGAGGCGAGCAGCGCCGGCTCCAGGGCGGCGGCGCGGGCCGGCTTGCCCGACACCGAGACCGCGGCCACGCGATCGCCGCGGAAGGCGGCGATCACCAGCCCGCCGCCGGCAGTGCCGTCCGGATCGGGATAGCGGCGCACCCCCACTCCCACGCGGTCGCCGATGCGGCGGAAAGTCCCCCGGGTAACCGGCGTTCCCGGCGGCGCCTCGCGGTAGCCGGTGTCCGCGAGCTCCGCCACCAGCTCCGCGGGGGTGAGCGGCAGGCCGGGCGTCAGCACGGTGGCGGCGGCGTAGAGCCGGGAGGGCTGCTTGAAGGGCGCCTCGGGAAACTTCCGCGAGAGGTTCCAGAGATAGCCCGCGAGAATGAAGCCGCAGAGGAACAGAGCGGCCGAGACGGACAGTCCGGCTATGACGAGCTTCCGGCGGCCGGGACTCATCTCGGGGAACTCCCGGCGGGGCCGTCGAAAAGCGTAACCTGCCTGCATCATGGTCTGCTCCCGCGGCGCGTTGGTCGGGTTCAGCCCGAATTACCGCCGCTGTCCAGGAAGAGCGCAAGCCGCGTGCCACCCCTTCTGGGCACAGGGGTTGCAGCTCTCGCTTCGAGCGGGAAGGTTCAGGGAGTGAGGAGGAGAGAATGAACGAACTGCTGGAGAAGACCTGCAAGCCCTCGGAAGGGGGCGCCGTGAAGGGGGATGAGCTGCGCAAGCTCTTCGGCCAGCTTCAGTACGGCTGGACGATGCCCAACGAGCATCACCTGGAGAAGGAGTACCGATTCAAGGATTTCCGGGAAGCCCTCGACTTCGTCAACCGCCTGGGCGAGATCGCCGAGCGCGAGGGGCACCACCCCGACATCTATCTGACCTGGGGGAAGGTGAAGGTGACCCTCTGGACCCACTCCGTGGGCGGGCTCACCGAGAACGACTTCATCCTGGCGGCGAAGGCGGATCAGGTGGGGTGAGGCGGGCGGGCGCCGTCCCCACCCCCCGCGCCAGGCTGGCCACCACCGCCGCCAGCTCCTGGAGATCGACCGGCTTCGCCACGTGCATCTGGAAGCCGGCGCGCAGAGCGCGGCGGCGGTCCTCACCGCGGGCGAAGGCGGTGAGTGCGGCCGCCGGCGTCCGGCCCCCCCGCTCGGCCGGCAGCTCGCGGACCCGCCCGATCAGTTCGTAGCCATCCTCGCCCGGCATGCCGATGTCCGAGAGGAGGACGTCCGGCCGCCAGGACTCCAGTTGCTTCATCGCCTCCGCGGCCGAGCCGACCGTCCTCACCTCGGCGTTGCAGTGCTCCAGGATCTGCTGCAAGGTCTCGCGGGCGTCCGGCTCGTCGTCCACCACCAGAACGCGGATTCCTTTGAGGTCGAGGGCGGGATCGTCGCGGCAGGGGTCCGCCGGCGCGAGCTCCTCCGCCCGCGGATGGATCCGTAGCCCCTCGCCGGGCGTGAGATGGGCGACCGACAGCGGGAGCGCCACGATGAATGTGCTCCCCTGCCCCTCGCCGGGGCTCTTCACCCTCACCGTGCCGCCGTGCAGCTCCACCAGGTGGCGGACGATGGCGAGCCCGAGGCCGAGACCGCCGTGCCGGCGGGTGGTCGAGGCGTCGAGCTGGCGGAAGCGGTCGAAGACGTGGGGGAGGAACTCCGGAGAGATGCCGGCCCCGGTGTCGGACACCAGGATCTCGACGTGGGAGTTGACCCGCTCCAGCCGCACCTCCGCCCTGCCCCCCTTGGCGGTGAACTTGACGGCGTTCGAGAGCAGGTTCCAGACCACCTGCTGCAGGCGCGCCGGATCGCCCATCACCGGCCCGGCGAAGGGATCGAGGACCCGCCGCAACTGGATCTGCTTGGCCTCGGCCGCCGGCCGGATCGCCTCGACGGCGGCGTCGATCACCGCCGCGAGGTCGGTCGTCTGCACGTCGAGCCGCATCTTGCCGGAGATGATCCGCGAGACGTCGAGCAGGTCGTCGATGAGCTGCGCCTGCAGCTTGGCGTTGCGCACCACGGTCTCCAGCCCGCGCCGGCGGCGCTCGTCGTCGGCGGCGTTCGCGCCGCCGGCGAGCAGGAGCTGGGTCCAGCCCATGATGGCGTTGAGCGGCGTGCGCAGCTCGTGGGAGACGGTGGCCAGGAACTCGTCCTTGCTCCGGTTGGCCGCGTCGGCATCGCGGTAGGCGGCCTCGGCCTTGGCGAGCAGAGCGCTCCTCTCCTCCTCGGCCTGCTTGCGGTCGTGGATGTCGATGCAGGTGCCGATGAACCCCGCGAACTCGCCGTCCGGGGTGTAGCGGGGGATGCCGTTGTCGAGCAGCCACCGGTACTCGCCGTCATGGCGCCGCAGGCGGTACTCCGTCGAGAACGGCCGCCGCGCGTCGAAGGCGCTGTCGTAGATCTCGATGCAGCGCTCGACGTCGTCCGGGTGGATCCCCTCCATCCAGCCGTTCCCGATCTCCTGTTCCAGGGCGCGGCCGGTGAAGGCGAGCCAGGACTGATTGAGCCAGTCGCAGAGCTGGTCCGTGCCCGACATCCAGATCATCA